>Ga0315291_10002735_pt1 | contig 22943 bp, 16 predicted proteins | sample YL17G12_20_MG_FD_203070 | JGI IMG/M metagenome (GOLD analysis project Ga0315291, IMG submission 203070) | Sediment microbial communities from Yellowstone Lake, YNP, Wyoming, USA - YL17G12_20 | ecosystem: Environmental > Aquatic > Freshwater > Lake > Sediment | place: USA: Wyoming | collected... | reverse complement strand
AAGAGAATATGTAGTTAATTATCGGTTGCTTATAACTAACTTCTTTATAAGGCGTTAACGGTATTTTAAGGCTTAAAAACAGCACCTTATTTGGAGATGAACCTTATTTGACTATTTTGGAGAGCGTTAGGTTCAAATGATAAAAAAGTAAGTAACTTAAAAATTATTGCGCGGGGTTATTTATTAATTTAGAGCCGATAAAAATTACATATTGATTAAACCGCCGAGTTTTATTTTTCTTATTGGTTTTAAAACGACTCCGATTATAATAATAGCGATTGCGATATAAATAAACACATCACCGAACAGCCGATAAAAAGTGCTCGATAATGGTGCCGAGACAAGATCAATAACAACGGTTTGAGTAAATAATTTAGTTCGGTTCTTAACTCTCGCGTATGGATCGGCAATTAAAGATATGCCGTTATTAGCACAACGGACTAAGGGGACTCCGTTTTCGACTGAACGCATGATGGCGAGTTCAGAATGCTGATACGGTCCCGGTGTTTTCCCAAACCAGCCGTCATTGGTAATATTTACAAGCATATCCGCACCGCGCTTGGTAAAACCGCGAGTCAAGTCCGGCAAAATCGACTCAAAACAGATAAGACATCCAAAATTTTGAATTTTGCCCGTTTCGCGTTGAATTTTGAAAATTGTGTATTCTTTACCAGGCGTACAATCGCCCATATCGCCCGTTTCGATTTTTCTAAATAAAGACACTTTGTCTGCATACGGAATCCGTTCCGAAAATGGGACTAAATGAATTTTACGATAAATTTTATTAAAAACCGGCTTTGCTTTATAGTTGGAAGTATCTGAAAATACCATTGAATCAATTATACGAAGATGGGGTTCAAATAATACCGCGCCATTATAGTAAATCGAGCCACCTGGTGCATATAACGGTGTTCCAGTAAATAGATATACATTATTGGAATCAGCGATTGCCTGTAATTTTGTCCCCAACTCTTCGGACCTTGTAATGTCAACTAATGTTGCGGTTTCAGGCAAGATAACCAAATCGGGTTTTTGTTCGGTTGCTTTATTTATTAACCCGATAAGCTCGTCGGTGAGCCTAACACGACTTTTAAGGTCGCCTTTTTCATTTGGCCCGACATTAGGCTGAACCAGCGCAACTTTTAATGGTGTTTGCAATGAACTGGTATTTACCCTGATTAAACCATAACCGATTGGTAAAATAAAAGACAATAATAAAATCAACAAATAAGTTAATTTATGTTTCTTCTGAAATATCCAAAAGATTAATAAGTTAATCCATATTACCCAAGCGGAAAGTCCATAAACACCAACTATTGATGCAATTTGAACAACTGATGTATATGATGTTTGGGTATAACCTAAAAAACCCCAGGGAAAGCCAATTTCTGATTTGGTGCGGATAAATTCCAACACCGCCCAGACCAGTGGTGCGAAAGTTAGTCCTAAGTATTTTGTAATAATTGAAAACACTGCTGTGTATAAACCCAAATACAGAAAAAGTATTGTAACGCCTACGTAGAGCAGAATCTTGGTGGTTGGTTCCACCGGCACGATTAGAAAATATAACCACCAGAGATGAAACAACGCAAACGCACCACCAAATAGCAGTCCATACAAAAAGACTTTTTTATAAGGATAGCGGTGAATTGCAAGTAATAGCGGAATTAATGTAAAATAGGCCAAGAACCTTGCCCCGAAAGGAGCAAAAGCAAAGCTTAAAGCAAAAGAAGCAAGGGTAAGCGCGATAATCATCTAATTAAACTCTGGCCTCTGGGTTGCTTTTTACTCTTTTTCAATCACTAATTGCAACTTCTTTCTGTGTCTGATACGATTTATAGAACGCCTCGGTAATTCTCGAGATTAAAAGCCCGTCATTACCGGTGATTGGCAGCTTAGTTCGTTTGTTCACGCTGTCAACAAACATATCTAAAAGTAACTGGTCAGCCGCTTTTTGATAATCTTTTGGACCGGCTGCTTGAGCTGGCGTTACATTAACCAAATGCCCGTGCATTTCGCGGTGGATTTGCACCGGATTTAATAAGGCTGCGCCCTTGTGACCGAAAATATTGAAGTAAGTTAAATCGTGTTCTTGCAGCATGCTGAATCCGACTTCAATCGTGAGAACACCCTTTTTCTCTAATCGGATTAGGGCAAAGGAACTATCTTCGACTTGATTCTTTTCGCTCCGTTTATATCCAGTACCAACAATCGAGAGTGGTTTTACAGGACCTAAGAGCCAGAACGCAACATCTAATATCTGTGAGCCTAACGAAAGAAACACTCCACCACCTGCTCGTATTCTTTCTCCCCACCAACCCGAAAATGACCATTCGGTACGCCCGCGCAACCAACCGGCTTTACTGTAATATAAAGATCCGAGCTCACCGCCATCAATAAATTTTTTGATTAGCTGGACATCCGAACGTAAACGTTGGCTCAAAGCCGGTAGAAGAATCCGATTCTTTTTCTCGGCAAGCTTCACCATCGCTTCGGCGTCTTCTGCTTTAATCGCCATTGGCGTTTCGACCAATACGTCTTTGTCGTATTCTAAAGCACCGATTGCCATTGGCGAATGTAGATAATTCGGAGTTGCGATCACGAGCGCATCAATTTCTTCGTCCTGAAGTAGCTGGTCATAATCAAGATAATGTTTTTTTATGTTATAACGGTTAGTTAAATGGTCAAGTTTTCGTATATCTGTATCACAAAGTGCAACGACTTCGCAATTTTTATTCTTCTTAAGCATGGGCAGATGAATTAACTGGGCATGCACTCCACATCCAACAATTCCTATTTTTACTTTATCTTTCATATTTTATCCTTAATTTAGCCACGGATTATCACTGATGTAATAAAAAAGCATTTTGTTTTATCCGTGCTGCTTTCGCTATGCTTCATATCCATCAGTGGTTTTACTTTTTTATCTTTACTCTGTTTCCAATAATTTCTAATTTATTTTCTGCATATAGTTTAATTGCATCAGAATAAGCGATGTGCTCTTGTTTTAAGATTCGCTCGGCTAAACTGTGCGGGATGTCGTCATCTTCGACCGGCACGACTTTCTGCACGATAATTGGTCCACCATCAACATCCGCAGTTACAAAGTGAACGGTGCATCCGGAAAATTTAGCGCCGGAATTCAAAATCGCTTCGTGAACATGTTCGCCGTACAAACCTTTAGCTACCGGTAATAAAGCTGGGTGAATGTTTAAAATTCTATGTTTATAGTAATTAACAAAAAACGGTGTTAAAACTCGCATAAATCCTGCCAGACAGATTAATTCAACTTTCCTCGAATCGAGTTCTTGAATTAAAGCCCGTTCAAAATCTTCGCGATTAGAAAAATCTTTATGATTAATAAAAACGGCTGGGATATTATGTTTTTTTGCCCGTTCCAATGCATAAGCATCTTTCTTATTACTGATTACAATCGCAATTTCTGCAGGCAGTTCTTTACGTTCAATTGAATCGATAATTGCCTGCAGATTAGTGCCACTGCCTGAAACCAAAACACCGATTTTAATTATTGGCACAATTTATCATATTTAATATAAAACTTTTGTCAACCCCGATAGAAGAGATTTCTGCAAACTTAGCCACAAGGGACTCCCGTATCGGGGAGGACACGTAGAAAAAATTGAGTCCACGGAGGACTATTAGTGTAATAAAATCATTATTACCTTTGTGTTTCCTGTCTAAAAATCTGCGGCTCCAACCCGTTCAGGATCATTATAGCCAAGTGAATACTCCACTTGACAAGCTTTCTTTTATTGCTAATCTGTTACCTAAATTGTGAACCATTACACCCTCCATGGAGTAGGTTTAAGAGGGTTTTGGAGTCAGGGGCTGGGGATTAGTTATGAAATTAGGTTCATAAATGGATTTAAAATTCGGTTCGTAATTATTTGTCTAAACAATTATCTAATAAATTCTGTAACTGAAAATCTGATTGGAGTTTTATCAGGAAGTTTATCATGTCATTGAACTGAGGGTCGAACGAGCATTGGAAGACGTAATGGAACGCGTTATAAGACAGGTGTTCTAATAATCATGTTAGAAAAAATTTTCGGCGGGTTTTCAAAAATAACAAGCCGGGGATGCACTAATAATTTATTTTCTTTTTCTTTGTTTATCCTTGCCAATTTCTTTTTTGTGTTTTCTAAATTTTGTGGCTTCGTGAAAAAAAAATAAATTTAAAAGTTTCTCTTGACAAATTTTTTTTTAGATATACACTCAAATCGTAAAGATAGGAGGCATTATGCCATGTATGAAAAAGGCGAAGCCTAAGGCGAAAAAAGTCGCCAAAAAGAAAAAGAAGTAACCTTAAGGGGGCGCATAGCCCCCTTATTTTTTTTATATACCGAAAAATCTCAATTTTTAATTTTGAAAGCTGAAATAAACTCAAAACTGTTTTGAGCATTTGTATTTTGTAAATTTATATTGTTTAGGATTTAGCATTTAATCTTATTGTCTTGTGAAAAGTTTTAAATTTATTATAATTTACAATAATATTAGAAACTTAAGATAAATAACCGATGGAAAGCATTTACCAGAAATTTATTAATTTACCAAAAACTTCTCAATTTTTAGAAACGGTTAAAACTAAATATCGGTTAGTGCGCGGGCAAGGTCCTTTGATTTCGGTCACTGGGCTTGCTGGCGCAAAATCACTGCTTGCTTTGGCATTATTCAGAACGTTAAATCAAAACCTGATTTACCTGGCAAAAGACAGAGAAAACAAAAATCGTATTCATTCTGACTTATTGTCATTCCTGCCCGAAGAGAATATTATTATGTTCGGTGATGCTGAGTCAGCCGAAGTTGAATGTTTTAGATTATTTAATACCAAAGAACTGTTTATAATTATTTTAGAACCGAAAGATTTAAATGTTTCGCTACCTAAAAAAGACCAGTGGACAAAACACCGATTAAATATTTACAAAGGTGGAGTTCTGCCGATAGAAAATTTAATAGACTGGCTCAGTTCTGCTCAATACGAGCGGCTTGATTTAGTATCTGAACCGGGCGAGTATGCGGTGCGCGGCAGTATTGTTGATATCTTTCCTCCAAAAAGTTTAAATCCAATCCGTATCGAGTTTCTTGATAACGAAATTGTTTCGTTACGCTATTTCGATACGATTACGCAACGCTCAATCGGTTTCGTCGCGTCCGTAGAAATTCAGGCGCAAAACCGTCCTGATGCAGAAAAGAATACAATCGGCAATTTGTTGCCCAGGGAAACTTTTGTCATATCCGAAGTTCTCAATGACAATTTTTCTAATTTAATGCTGATTACGGAAGAACAAGCTGATTTTAATTTCGGGCTTAACTCACCGCCAATATATCTTGGCAATTTTACTTTACTTAAATCGGAAATCGAATCGTTACCGATTGATTACATATTCGTGACATTACACGAATATCAATATCAGCGGTTAACCCATATCTTTGGCAACAAGCCGACTTATCTTCTTGGTAGTTTACACTCAGGAATTTTTGCGCCGGATGATAGTTTCTGTGTGATTACCGAAAAAGAATTATACGGTGCACCGGTAACACGTTTACCGAAAAGAAAATTCAAAGGGCAACCATTGGACGACTTGCTCGCTTTAAATAAAGGCGACTATGTTGTCCATATTGATTATGGTATTGGACAATTCGATGATGTCGTCCGTCTTAAAGTTGATAATATCGAAAAAGATTTTCTTTTAATTCGCTATGCCAATCAGCAGAAATTGTATGTGCCAGTAGAAAATTTAGGACTTATCGAACGCTATATCGGTGACGGTGACGAACCGCCGACATTAAGTACTCTCGGCTCTCAACGGTGGTTGTTGGCGAAAGTAAAAATTGCCCGAGCCGCCGAACAATACGCGCAGGAACTATTGAAAATATATGCTGAGCGTAGCATCGCCAAGAAAAAACCTATCCCGAAAGACACCGACTGGCAGGAACAATTCGAAGCCGCCTTTCCATATGAAGAGACCCCGGACCAGTTAAAAGCTTTGGTGGATGTGAAGCGTGATTTGGAAAATACCAAACCAATGGATCGATTAATCTGCGGCGATACTGGTTTTGGCAAAACTGAAATCGCCTTGCGTGCCGCATTCAAATCTGTAACCGGGTTAAAACAAGTTGCGGTCTTAGTGCCGACCACAATTTTATGTTACCAGCATTATCATACTTTCATGAGACGATTCGAAAATTTTCCGGTCCGAGTCGAAATGCTATCACGATTCACTCTAAAAAGCAAACGGCAAAAGATTATCGCTGATTTAAAAACTGGCAAGGTTGATGTTGTTATTGGCACGCATTCTCTTATTGGTCCACACATCGAGTTTAAAGATTTAGGATTATTAGTAATTGATGAAGAACAAAAATTCGGTGTCCGACAGAAGGAGAAAATTAAAAAGTTCAAGTCATCGATTGATGTTCTAACTTTAACCGCAACACCGATTCCGAGAACTTTGTATCGCTCTTTAGTTGGTATTTCTGACATTTCACCGATTCACACCCCGCCACCCGGAAGACGTGATATTATCACTAATGTTATTTACTGGGATGACGAGGTTATCTTTCAAAAGATAAGTGACGAGTTAAGCCGCAGTGGTCAGGTTTTATTTATTCATAATCGTATTAACTCAATCAAGAATATTGCTAAGAAACTCTTAAACCTTAACCGTAATTGGAAAATCGCAGTTGTCCACAGTAAACTGCCGGAGAAATTTTTAGCGGAAATCTATTTAGATTACTTAGATAAGAAATATGATATCTTGGTTTCAACCGCAATCATCGAATCCGGTCTGGATATGCCTAATGTCAATACGATTATTGTCAATCGCGCGGACCAGTTTGGACTTTCTGACCTGCATCAACTTCGCGGTCGGGTCGGACGCTCCGACAAACAAGCGAGTGCAATTTTTATTCTGCCCGAAGATAAAGATTTGTCGAGACGAGGTGCCGAGACAAAAGACCGTTCTGAATTATATCGAAAGCGCCTCTCGACGATTCTTGCCTATTCTCGCTTAGGTGCCGGTTTTCGCCTGGCAATGCGTGACATGGAACTGCGTGGCGTTGGTAATATTTTGGGGACCGACCAGCATGGTTATGTGAATCAGATCGGGCTCTCGCTTTATCAACAGATGTTAAAAGATGCGATCGCGCGGTTACGAGGCGAGGTAATTAAGCCAGAACCGATTTTGTCTATTGATATTCCTGCTTATATTCCTGAAGATTATATTGTTGATTCTTATGAGCGAATAGCGATTTATAAACGTTTGCTTTCTTTGGAATCAGAACTCGAGTTGAAATCAATTTCCGAAGAACTTCGCGACCGATTTGGCAAATATCCCGGAGTGATGGAAAATCTCTTTTCGATTGCTTCGATTCGGCTTAAAGCCCGAGACCTATACCTTTTTAAGGTCTCGTTAAAGAATAACACCATCACAATCGTAAGAGAACAGAAGACCACTACTTTCAGCGGTAATCTCGACACGCTACAAAAAACACTCACCCGTCATTTGTCGCGCTAAGATTAAACTTGACATTTTTATTTTTTTGACTTAGATATAAACATATGATAATAATACTTATTTGGCTAGTTACCTTAATTTTAGCCAGTGTTTCGATCCCGTGGTATATAAGACGTTATCGCCGACCGGATCTTGCGATTGCTATTTATGTTATTTATTTAGCAATGTCGCAGATTATTGCCACTAAAATTGCTGCATTTGATTTAGGTTTTAAGACATTCTATGCGCCCGCCGCAGTTTTAATTTTCCCGTTCACTTTCCAAATCAATGACATTGTCAACGAAGCGTTCGGCCGATTTGAAGTTCACCGAATGATTTTTATTGCTTTTGTTACCCAAGTAATCATGACCTTTTTTTTGTGGCTGGGTGATGTTATAACGCCAGCTTCATTCTGGATACATCAGGAAGCCTGGCATCATATTATCGGTCTGGTACCAAGGATAACTCTGGCAAGCTGGATCGCATTTCTAATCTCTGAAAACCTCGATGCTCTTTTATATACAAGATTGAGAGAACTAACCAAAGGTAAATTTTTATGGATACGGAATGTCTTCAGCGATATCCCAAGCTTAGCGGTAGACAGTTTTATCTTTATAACTTTAGCATTTTATAAAGTAGCGCCGCTTTGGCCATTAATTGTCGGTCAGATTGTTCTAAAATGGTTGGTCGCAATTATTGATACGCCTCTTATGTATGTCAGCCGGTGGATTCTTTACTACACGCCCCACAAATGTCGAAGTCCGCTCGACGACCAATGATAAAATATTGCGGGTAGCGAATAGTTAGCATATCGGATAATTTTCCTCACTACTCGACCCGTTAGAAATATTGTGAGATTTGGTGACTATCTTTGTCTATTACAGTTTCTAACGGGCCTCGCTACTTATTACTTCTTACTAATTACGTTGGATTTAAAATTTGGGTTAAATAAGGAAATAGTTTTGTCTTTAGTTCATCCGGGATTCTTTCGTATTGGGCAAACTGCATTGAATGCGATACCCGTCCCTGAGTCAGAGAACGGACCGTAGTTGCATAACCGAATGTTTCGGCGAGCGGCACCAGTCCGTGGATAATTTTGTGTCCTTTGACTGATTCCATCTTAACAACTCTTCCCCGTCGTGCGCTCAGATCGGCGATAATATTACCAACGTAAGCATCCGGAGTCACCACCTCCAAATCCATAATCGGCTCTAAAAAAGTCGGCTCCGCTTTTACAAATGCTGTGCGGAACGCAATTGTTGTCGCGATCTTAAATGCTAATTCGGTAGAATCAACCTCATGATAAGAACCATCCACGACCTCGACTTCGATATTTGTTATAGGATAACCAGCCAACACACCAGTCTCGATGCTTTCATTGACTCCTTTTTCAATTGCCGGGTAAAACTCTTTCGGCACTCTGCCTTCTTTGATATTATTCACAAAAAAAATACCAGAAGTGGCCGGCTGCATTTTCAATGTTACAACTCCGTACTGACCTTTACCGCCACTCTGCCGGATAAATCTACCTTCTGCGGTGTATTCCTTTGTTATCGTTTCGCGGTAAGATACTTGCGGCTTACCGACATGGGAATCGACACCATATTCTCGTCTTAACCGGTCAATGATAATATCTAAATGCAATTCACCCATTCCCGATATAATCATCTCGCCGGTTTCCTGATTCGTTCTTACTTTAAAAGTCGGGTCTTCAACCTGAAGCGCATTTAGCGCACTATTTAATTTTGCTTCATCCGCTTTTGTCTTGGGCTCTACTGCCATAAAAACAACCGGGTCGGGAAATTTCATCGGCTCAAATGCGATAGGGTGCAGAAAATTTGTTAAGGTATAACCAGTTTTAACATTTTTTAAACCAACTATAACACCAATTTCACCGGCGGAGAGCTTTTCCACTTCTTCTTTCTGATTAGCATGCATCAAGAGCAGTTTCATCACCCTGATTTTCTCCATCGTTGGGACAACTAAGACGGTACTCCCTTTTTCTACTTTACCTGAATAAACACGAATATAAGATAAAAATCCCTGATGCGGGTCATTGGCAATTTTAAATATCAAGGCGGAAAATGGTGTTTTTGGGTCTGACGGGCGTGTTTCTTCTTGATTTGTTTTAGGATTTATACCTTTGATTGCAGGAACGTCAGCCGGTGATGGCAGGAAATCGACCGCCGCATCAATCAACTTCTGAACCCCTTTATTCTTAAATGCGGAACCGCATAAAACCGGCACAATCTTTAACTGCACAGTCGCTTTACGAATCGCTTGTATCATATCTTGACTCGTTATCGTTTCACCTGAATAATATTTCTCCAAAATTTTTTCATCATAATGACTAAGAATGTCAATCATCTTTTCCCGATGCTCTTTGACTGATTTCTTAGCATCTGCCGGCACATCTAACGTTTCATATTCTGCCCCTAAAGTCTCTTCACGCCAAATCAATGCTTTCTCTTCGATTAAATCAATTACACCTTTAAATTCATCCTCGCTACCGATTGGTAATTGAATCGGCAAAGGAATTAAAGTGAATTTTTCCTGCATTATCTTAATTACTCTAAAGAAATCCGAGCCGACCCGGTCTAACTTATTAATAAAAGCAATTCTTGGCACATGATATCGGTCGGCCTGATGCCAAACCGTTTCTGATTGCGGCTCAACCCCGCCCACTCCGCAGAAAACAACCACTGCCCCATCTAAAACTTTTAACGACCGCTCTACTTCCATCGTAAAATCAACATGACCAGGTGTATCGATAATATTTATCCGATATCCTCGCCAATAGCATGTTATCGCGGCCGCGGTAATCGTAATACCGCGTTCACGTTCCTGCTGCATCCAGTCCATTGTCGTTGAACCTTCGTCAACCTCGCCGATTCGATGGATTTTACCGGTGTAATACAAAATCCGTTCGGTGGTGGTCGTTTTACCGGCATCAATATGTGCCGCAATGCCGATATTTCTGATCTTTGCCAAATATTCCATATTAAGAATAATACTTACGTATTACTAATAGTCAACCCCGTTAGAAAGGAAAATGACGCATATCGCGTTAAGCATAAAGCATATCGCATCTTAGCAATTCAGTTCGTCGGACTGTAATTTATTTTACTTGACATATTCATATATTAAGGCTTATATTCTAATAAGGTGTACTATGCGTGTCATTAAATCGCTGCTGTTAATAGCTATTTTTTCTTTAGTCTTTACCAAAACATTATTTTCTCAAGTCGACACTGCTTGGATTAGAAGTTTCGAGGACTCGGCGGGCGCGAGTAGGCCAAGTGTCGCCGCTTCATTTGCACTTGATGCTAAAGGCAATGTTTATGTTGCCGGTACCTATTATAATTCAGATAATAGTCTTGACTATATGACAATTAAATATAGTCCTTCCGGTACGATTCAATGGATAAATAAATATAATAGTTTAACTAATCTTGATGATTCTGCAACTCGAGTTACTATTGATAAATTTGGATATGTTTATGTGACGGGCGTAAGTTATCTTTCGTCTCAAAATTCAGAAATCACAACCATAAAATATACTCAATCCGGGAATATGCTCTGGAGTGCCAGCTATTACAAATCCAAATTCGAAGATTATTTATGTATTCCTAGTGCAATTGCAGTTGATGATTCCGGTAATGTTTATATTACTGGAAAAATCCGTATCCTTTATTCTGATAATGATTATCTGACCATAAAATACGATGCGTCTGGATTCGAACAATGGGTGACAACCTATAATGGTCCAGGTAATAGCGATGACCAGTCAGTCGCAATTGCGGTCGACAATAAAGGGAATGTATTTGTAACCGGATACAGTATTGGATTAAGTAGCGGTTATGATTTTGCAACCATAAAGTATGATGCAAGTGGAGTGAAAAAATGGGTTTCGCGGTATAACGGCCTAAAAGATATTATTGATGTTGAAGACAAACCAACCGCAATTGCTCTTGACAACAAGAGTGATGTATATGTGACGGGTTATAGTAAAAGTTTTATTACCAAAGATTATATAACTATAAAATATGACGTAAACGGAAAAGAGGATTGGATAAGAAGATATTCTGGTGATGGCGGGGGCGATGATGAGCCATTAGCAATGGCAATATATCGTTCGAAAAATATCTATCTTACCGGCTATTCGTCTAATTTTCGAGTTGGTCGTACTCGGGCGGATTATACAACAATCAAATATAACACTGCTGGTAAAATGCTCTGGAATAGAAATTACACTGACAATGAAAACAGTTCCGCCTCGGCAGTCTCCATGACGAAGGAAGCGAACGATATCGCAAAAGTCATTGCGCTTGATAGTTTGGGCAATGTATATGTTGCGGGCATAAACAGAAACGCAACCCCGGGAAGTTCAAACCCACCTTATCAAAGCCTTACCACTATTAAGTATAATGCTTTTGGCGATTCAATCTGGGCAATTCAATACGGCAGCAAAACAAGCAGTAACGATGTTTATCAAATAGCAACTGATCTTAAGCGTAATATCTACATATTGGCAACACCACAATTGGCATATTCCAATAAAAAATACATAATGATAAAATATATTCAGACCTGGTAATGAAAAAAATAAAACTGTTATTTTTTCTTGCTCTTTTCTCTCTCCTCCCTGCTATCTTATATTGCCAATATGTAATCCCGGTTGGTTCATATCCGTGTGCTTTGGTTTACAATGCTACTAATGCAAAACTTTATTGTGCCAATTTTGGTGATAATACAGTCAGCGTTATTAATGTTAATACCAATCAAGTAATTGCTACAATCCGAACCGGAACTGGTCCAGTGGCGTTAGTATATAATTCTACAAGCAATAAGGTTTATTGTGCGAATCAGCAGAGTAACGATGTTTCGATAATCAATGGCGCGATCAATGAAGTTATCAATACGGTTACGGTCGGTTCGTATCCAAGCAAACTGCTATTTAATCCGGCAACCAATAAAATCTATTGTTCCAATTCGAGTAGTAATACTATATCAGTAATTGACGGTGTCAATGACAATGTTATCGCAACCGTTAATGTCGGGGGCTATCCGACCGCTTTAACATACAATTCAGCCAACAACAAAATCTATTGTGCCAATACAGACGACGAGAGCGTATCAATTATTGATGGTGTCGCGAATCAAGTCATTGCGACAGTACCGGTTGGCAGGACCCCAAATTCTTTAGCGTATAATCCGGATAATAATGAAGTTTATTGTGCGAGCTGGTCAAACGGCAGAATCCACATGATTGACGGCGCAACCAACCAAAAAGTTGACAGTATTATTTATGGCAATTCTGGTCCGCAATCATTGATTTTTGCATATAATAATAGAATGTGTTATGTTAATTTTACTGGAGATAATATTAAGATGATTAGCGGAACATCTGACACAATCATCGCATCATGTCAATTTCCCGTCGGGACTCGTCCATACGCATTATCAAGCACATTTTGGGCTGACGATTTTGTTTATTGTGCTAATATTGGAAGTAATAATATAAATGCATTTAATACATATTGGAATAATTTCAACACTATGTGGACTATAAATGGCATTAATTATCCTATAACAATACATAACTATGGTCATGGAGTTTATGTTACTAACTTGTGGTCTTCTACTGTTACTGAGGTTATTCATTATGCGATTGAAGAACAATATTCTTCTAAAAATGGACTCATACCTTTAACCATCTATCCCAATCCTGCCAAATCATATTTCACAATACAGATTCCTTCTGATGAAAAACAATCATCATTAAAAATCTTTGACCTTTCTGGAAAATTAGTAAGAATTGAAGAATTAAAGAAACCGGCAGATAAAGAACATCGAGTGTCAACTTATAGAATGGATCCGGGTATCTATTTTGTGCAACTGGATAATCAGTCAAGCACTACAAAATTAATCATTACAAAATAGTATTTGTTCTGATTATTAAAACCCCTGCTTTATAACCTGTTTAGATATCTTTTCGAAGCTCTATTACACTCCGTGTTTGATTTCCTCTTAATATTCCTGATAGAATTTCAATTAGATTTTTCTTAATACAATCTAATAGATGATAGATTAGATAAGCAATTTTGAGCTGAATTTTCAACCTATTTACGAACCAAAAGTCACAACTAATTTCCAATCCCTAATCCCAAAACCCTAAACCCGATGCATGATGGAGGGGATACCTCCCCTATCCTAAAATAATTTTGAATTTATAACTTGGAATTTAGAATGTTACAGAAATAATTTACTTTTAAAAAGCGTTATTGATCAGTAACATTAAGCTAAGGCAAAACGCTTGATGCGTGACGCGTAAAGCGTGGGGCTTTGCAACGCTTCCGAGGCGACATAAAACGAACCAGTAATAACTAATGGTGTTTTTCCCTTTTGCGAGGCTAACCCAAGTTTTACTGCATCGGGTACCGATTTTGTTGTTTCATAAGGAATAGCAAATTCTTTAAGTATTAGGGCAAGTTCTTTGCTTGACAATGCCCTCGGATTTTCTGACTGCGTAAGAATAAATTGCTTTGTAACTGGGGTTAAGGTCTTAAAGATAACTTTGACTAACTTGCCTTGACTCGAACCGAAAATAATGATTACTTTTTGCTTGACGATGTTTTTAATCACATCTGATAAACTTTTTGCTGATTCAGGGTTATGTGCACCGTCAACTATTATTAACGGTTCTTTTGAAACAACTTGACAGCGGGCAGAAATCCGAGTGCGCTCAAAACCTTTTTTTATTCCATCAATAGTAATTCTTGAGTCCTGCTTTTTTAAGTAAAGCAATGTTGCTAAAGCAGTGCGTGCATTTTCAATCTGATGCTCACCAACAAGGTTTATTCTAAACCGCTCGCTTACTGCTCTCTGCTCAATCGTAAATTCTGAACCAGCCAAGTCAGTCTTAACGTTTTTTATTTGAAATTCCTTTGCGGTATCGCAATATTTATTTTTCGTCGTTTTTATTTTCTCTTTCAATACTTTCAATACGGATGGTTTTTGTGAAGAGAAAACAACGTAGCTGCCCGGATGAACCCCGTCCCTATTTTCAAATTGTTTGGCAAAGGGACTTTTCGTTGCATTATTTGTCTTAGGGAGCATAGAAATAGAGGCGGGGTGAATTATCCCTGCTTTTTCTTTGGCAATTTTGGGTAGTGTCTTGCCTAAAATTTCAGTATGGTCATAACCGATTTTTGTTATTACTGAGACTTTCGGATTCACGACATTGGTCGCATCTAACCGACCTCCAAGCCCAACTTCTAACACGGTACAGTCGATTTTCTTTTCTAAAAAGTATAAAAATGCAACCGCAGTCACCGCTTCGAAAAAAGTAATATTAAACTTTTTCGCTTGCGGTCTAATTTTATTTACCAGTCGGTTTAAATCTTTTTTTGAAATTTCTTTGCCGTTTATCCTAATTCGTTCTCTGAGTGACAGAATATGCGGCGAAGTAAAAAGACCCGGTTTTAATCCGCATACACGCAAAGCTGATTCAATAAATGTTGCGGTTGACCCTTTACCTTTTGTTCCGGCAATAAGAATTACATTTGGTAGTTTTTCTTGTGGATTTTGGATCGAGTGCAGAAATTTACGGAACTTATCTAATTTAAAGTCGAAATAAGGTGATACAATCCGCTCGTAGTTAACTAATGATTCTAAAAATCTGTTAGCAATAGTATTTTTAATATTGGTTTTATTGCTGACTAAATCCTAATAAAAGTTCTGCCTCACAAACTAATTTGTCTTGAATAAAAATTTGCCCTGACGCTTTGGCAATCTTGCCTTTCATGCTAATAATCTGGCAAATGATTCTCAGCTGGTCGCCCGGTCTTACTTTTTCCCTAAATCTTGCCTTCTCAATTCCCAAAAATAATGGCAAAGTATCTTTACCAGCAATCTCGTTACCGGAAATTTTCACAATCAGTATTCCTACCGCCTGGGCCATCGCTTCAACCTGTAAAACGCCTGGCATTAAAGGATAATCAGGAAAATGACCGTTGAAGAAAGGTTCGTTGCCTGTAACATTCTTAATCGCTTCGATTCGTTTGTCATTATAACTAATTACCCGGTCGATAAAAAGAAATGGGTAACGGTGTGGTAATATCTTTTTTATTTCGTCAATTTCCATTTTGTACTCTCTTTTTTTTTACCACAGACGCCGTCGTCCGTAGTTTCATTTTTATTTTCCGCTTTTCGTGTCTTGCGGTTTCATCTTTAATATCGCTTGTTGCACTTGATCGCCGAGTGATTGCTTTAACTCCTCAATTCTTGGTGCATCGCCGGTTCCTTGGTAAATCGTTTTAGAATTTAACGGTTCAAGCACTTTAACTGAATAACTGACCCGATTCCCTTGTTTTGATATTGACCCGATAACTAAATAATCCGCTTGTAACATCATACCGATTGAATTAGCGTCCATGTCCGATATTTGACCGTTCAAACTTAAACTTCGGGTTAAGAGCGCATTATTAATATCGCTATTGCTAACCATTCGTATTTTCGGAGCATTTTTTATTAAATCGTAAATATCTGATCGTATTGTTTCACCGATATGTTCTTGCTGAGCTTCCTGATTCTCTTCAAAAAACGGGAAGATTGCGATGTATACGATATCTTTCTCTGAGCCTTTCTCAGTTGCTGGCACAATCGTTGCTTCGTATTCTTTATTGAGTTCTTGTAAAATTTTATCGGTTAAATCGAGGTCGGGCTGGGCATATACAATTTTCGATTGAGATGCGTCTAATATCATCGTGAAACCATCTTTTACCGCGATCTGCTGAATCGCCGCTTGGATTTTTTGATTTACCGGCGCGATTAATTCGCGGTTTTTCAGTTCAATCTTTCCGCCTTTACCCCAGGCTTCTGTGAGATAATCATCGTATTGACTTTTGAGTCTTGAGATTTCAATCTGTTTCGCTGCCTGACCTTCGGTCGATAGCATCAGTTTTTGACTCTCAAATTCTGCCTGCGCTACATCATACATTTGCTTTAATGAATCCGCATAAGTCTTATACTTGGCTATCTCGGTTTCAAATGCTCTCTGCGCATCACTGGCAGTGCGGTAATTCTGAATAATATATTCCAGGTCAATGTAACCAACCTTCTGTTCTTTAGCAACGACCATTCCTATTACTAAAAACAAACACAACGATGTGAATAAAAAGCGACTCATTATTTCCTCCTAAACGGTTAAATTATATAATTGCCCTTTCTTATAATTTCCATCGCTCGGACCGGGTACTCGAATATAATTATCGCTAATCCCAATATTATTATCTTCGACTAAAATTTCTAAATTGTTACCAATAAATTTTTTAACGAACTCTGCTTTTTTCTTAAGCGCGATTTCTCTTAAGATATGAACCCGTTCTTTTTTTACATCGGGCGCTACTGTATCTGGTAATTTTGCTGCCTCAGTCCACGGGCGTGGCGAGTATGGAAAAATGTGCAGATAACCAAATGGCAATTCACGGGCAAGTTTTAAAGTATTTAAAAAAGCCGATTCATCTTCGTAAGGAAATCCAACAATTATATCGGCACCAATATTTACTCCGTCAATGCTTGATATAATTTTATCAATTAACCTTGAGTAATCATCCGGGGTATATTTGCGGTGCATTAATTTAAGAATTCTCGAGTCGCCGGATTGAAGAGGGACATGGAGATGTCGGCACAATCGTTTACTTGACCACAATTCGAGCAATTCATCAGTTATCGTATCCGGTTCGATTGAACTTAATCGAATACGAAACGCGCGGTCGGGTATTGATTTTAATAGTTGAGTTAAAGACGAACCAAAATCTATGCCATAATAGCCTAAATTAAGACCGGTCAGGACAATCTCTTGATATCCCAAATTTACCAGTCTTGCGATTTCTAAACGAATTTCATCTTGCGTAACTGATTTTGGTTTGCCGCGAATAATACGGGCAATACAAAAACTGCAATCGTTCGGGCAGCCATCCTGAACTTTCACAACTGGACGAGAGCGTTTTGGATTAATAATATTTTCAAGTTGTGGCTCGTTTCTCAGCAAGGCGACTTTTTCGTCTTGGGTAATAACCAAATCAATGCCCGGCGTGTTAAGTAACTTTTCGCGTTCAATCGTTGTTAAACAACCGGTCACAATTAATTTTGATTTTTGATTTTTGATTTTTGATTTAAGGGACCGCCTTATCATCTTCCAGGAAGTTCTAACCGCTTCTTTAGTAACCGCGCAAGTATTGATAATATGAACCTGGCTGCCGTTATTTATTACCGAATTACCAAATTGCGCCCCGGTGGGCACTCGAAGCAATTGGTCTCCCTCGGCTTGATTAAGCCGGCAACCGACTGTTATAACCTTAATCATATTTTAAAACCACGGAGCATAAAGCGTGTAGCGTATAGCATAAAGCGTATTGCGTATTCATGCTTCATGTAAATCAATCGTCGCAGTGGTTAAATCTTATTTTCTTCTTCGGCCTCGTATTTGTTTTGAATCATCATCCAGATGGTCTTCAAAGGTAAATTTAACACCGCCTGCTTTCATTTCCTCTTCTAAAGCTTCTTCTCGTTCACTTCGTACCCTTTTTCTGCCTCGGCGCGGTTTGACTTTTTCTACTTCTACCACAACTTCTTCTTCTCTCGCGACATCCGTTGTGAACAGAGCTTTTTCCGAAAGACCGATCTTGCGAGTATCAAAATCAAAGTAGGCAATTTTAAGTTCGACATTCTCGCCAACCTGATACTTACTTACTTCTCCTTCGCCTTCTTCTTTATTTTGAAACTTGTTAACCAATTGGGAACGTGGCACATATCCCTCAATGCCGTGCGGTAAGCTGACAATAATGCCGAGTCGTGCCAACTCGACAATTCTTCCTGAGATAACATCGCCGACTTTAAACTCAGTACTAAAACGATAAAACGGGTCTTCTTTGGTTTGTTTGTAACCAAGTGCTAGCTGACGATTTTCTTTATCGATATCTAAAATTATCGCTTCGATCTTCTGGCTTCTCTTCAGCACTTCTCTTGGATGATGAACTCGTTTTGTCCAGGAAAGGTCTTGATTACGAATCAGTCCTTCGATGCCCGGCTCGATTTCAACAAATGCGCCGAACATTTTCAATGACGTCACATGTCCGCTTACTTTCTGCCCAATCTGAAATCGTTCTTCCATCACCGACCACGGATCCGGCAATGCTTGTTTCAGTCCCAATGAAATCCGTCGATTGTCGCGGTCGATATTTAATACGATCGCTTCGACTATATCGCCAATCTTTAAAATTTGCGAGGGGTGGTGAACCATTCTGGTCCAAGACATTTCACTGACATGAATTAGTCCCTCGATATTTGGCTCCAATTCGACAAAAGCGCCGTATTCGGCAAGCGAAGCAACATGACCTCTTACTTTACTTCCGATAGAATATTTCTTTTCAATCTCTTCCCAAGGATGTTTTTCTAGCTGTTTTCGCCCTACCGTAATTCGAAATGTTTCCGGATCGAGACCTAAAATTTTTACTTGTATCTTATCACCAATGTTCACCACTTCTTTAGGATGAACAACTTTATTCCACGATAAATCCGAAATATGAAGCAATGCATCAACGCCGTCGATATCGACAAACACGCCGAAATCAGCAATGCTTGCCACCGTCCCATCGACCGTATCGCCGACTTTTACATTAGCGAAGATCCGGGCACGAGCTTCGTTGATCTTTGCCTCTAAAATCACCCGACGCGATACAACGATATTATTCTTTTGAGGGTTTAACGATAGAATTTTTACTTCAAAAGTTTTTCCAATTAAAGAATCAAAGTTATAAATCGGTTTGACGTCAATCTGGCTGCCGGGCAGGAACGCTTCCTGGGACATTATATCAACGATTAGACCGCCTTTTACTTTCTTGAGGACTTTCGCGGGAATCGTATCCGCATTTGTGAGTTTTTCCTCAAATACATTCCATGCAATTTGAAAATCGGCTTTCTTTTTTGAAATAATCGGGGCGCCTTCTTTGTTTTCTAAGGATTCTAATAATACTGAAATTTCTTGTCCTTCGATAACCTCGTCGGCCGACGAAAACTCATCGAGTGACAAAAATGCTTCCGATTTTAATCCCAGGTCAATGATTGCGCCATTGGCTACGCTTCGGACAATTCGTCCTTTGACAATTTCCCCAACATTTAGATCGGGAAATGCGTCTTCATAAATCTTTTTAAGATCAGCTCCCTTCTCCGCTTTTGTGCGGTTTTTTGGTTTTTCGGTTATATTATCCATGAGAGTAATACCCCCTATTCGAGAATTTTTTAATTTGGTTTACAACATCAAAAACGGTGCTCTGTGGCGTGGAAGCGCCAGCAATAACACCAATGCGCTGCAAAGCTTTAAACCATTTTCTTTGCAACTCACTCTTATCTTCTACCTGATACACTTTTGCCCTACGTTTTCTAGCAATATCAACAAGACTGCTAGTATTAGCACTATTTCTTGAGCCAACCACAATCAATAAGTCTACCTTATCGGCAATCTTTTTACAAGTCTTTTGTCGGTTTAAGGATTCTTTACATAAAGTATTAAATATTCTTATTTCCTCGTAATCACGCATATGAAAAGAATTGATTGCACCCTGAAAACGTTCAAAAGGAATTGTCGTTTGGCCAATAATCCCAATTTTAGTGGCGAACGGCGAGTTGCGAGTTATGTTTGGTATTGAATTTATATGATACACTTTTGCCAAAGGTTGCGCACGCCCAATGATACCTTTGACTTCGGGGTGATTCTTATCTCCTACAACAATGGTAAAATACCCGTCGTCCTTTAATTGAGATGCATGATTTTGAACTCGTCTCACATACGGACAAGTCGCATCAATAACCCGATAACCCAGTTTATTAATTTCCGACACAACCGCCGGCGCGCAACCATGAGATCGTATGACCACGACTGGTTTTTTAGAATTTTGTCGCCTAAATTGTTCCGTTTTAATAGTTTTTATTCCTAATCGGTTAAGTTCATTTACAACTTCTGCATTATGAACAATCGGGCCTAATGTATAAACCGCGGTTGCCCCATTTGCTTTTTTTGCTTCTTTTTTCACAATCGCAATTGCACGTTTTACTCCCGAGCAAAATCCGGTTGGTTCGCCCACGATCACTTTAACTTTTTTATCTCTCATTTTTCTTTTAGTAACAACTCGATTTCATTTCTGACAATTTGAGTTAATTTTTCATAATCGTCACGGTCAGTTGTATAGCCGGCAGGATATATTGCCCTGCCGAATTTAACTCTAACATTTTTAGAGCAATTAGGCTGATATTTTTTTCTTATGTCTCGGTCAATAAGCCTTGTTAATCGTCCGTGCCAAACCTCGCGCACGCCACTTATTGCAACTGGGATTATCGGCACTTGATTAGTTGTCGCAAGAAATCCAAAACCGGGTTTAAATGGCAGTGTTTCCTCAAACTTATTACGAGTGCCTTCCGGAAAAATTAAGACTGTTCTTTTATTTTGCAGTAAATTAGAACACTTCCTTAACGCTTCTGAAGCACGGGCATTTCTCGCCAAAGGAATTGCGTTCCAGAATGAAATCAACCAAGTAAAGAACTTAGAAATCTTAAAGAGTTCTTCTTTAGCCATAAAATAAATCTCCTGTCCGGTTGCTAGCCCAACAAAAAACGGGTCGATATTGGAGCGATGATTTGAGACTAAAATCTGACCTCTGTCTTTTAGTAGATTGTCCTGCCCAACAACTTGAAATCCAAACAATGTTTTCGCAAGAGAAAAAGCTATAATTCTGCCGATTTCCCATCGTAGTCTCATTTTTTATTAGCATTATTTGCCCCGCCCCCCTGCTCAATACTTAAGGAATTTTTACTCTGGGGTTGAGTTTTTATCTTGGCAGCGTTGTGCAGATGGACTGGGCTTACCTTATCAATTAGTCTCATTCTAATCATATCAACCACAAACTGGATTTCTTCTTCAATGGTTAAATTAGTCGTATCCAGATAAATTGCTTCTGGCACACGCACCAAAGGGCTGACCTCACGGTTACTATCAATATAATCACGCTCGATTAAATTGTTTCTTACTTCATCATTGGGTGACGAAGCGCGAAATTCTTTTGTCCGGCGTGTTGTTCTTTCATTTAAATTACAGTCCAAATAGAATTTTAAATCCGCATTAGGAAAAACAACGCTAGCGATATCCCGGCCTTCACAAATTGTGTTTTTGTCATGCGCTGCTTCCTGTTGCTCTTTGACCATCATTTCTCGCACTTCGGGTATTGCCGAAACCTGTGATACTAACGCATCAATTTCCGCGGTTCTGATGTGCTTGCTGACATTATCATTGTCAAGATAGATATAATACCCTTTATTATTCAGCTCGCCCCGAAACTCAATCGATGTGTTTCCCAGCATATTCATTAACGCTTCCGCATTTTTAAAATCAATCTTGTCTTTAATAATCTTGTAAGTTACTGCGCGGTACATAGCACCGGTATCTAAATAGAACCAGCCTAATACTTTTGCCGCGCCGCGCGCGGTTGTACTTTTCCCGGATGCGGCGGTGCCATCAATCGCAACGATAAAACTTTTTTGCATTGAGCTTAATTACTACCGGCAATTTGCCATTTAACGTAGTGTATTTACTCCTAAGACTGAGTGTGCATTACAAGTGCACCTCGTGAATTTGGTCGGTATGACCAGATACAATTATATACAAATCTAAATAATTTTCAAGTCTTAATTATAATTCTTAATAATCTTTGGCGACGCTATTACGGTCTACACCTAATTCTTCTATTAAGATAAAAATACATCCTAATTTAATTCGTTTTTTAATTTCCTTATTATTATTAATTTATAATAGAATTCTTTTATAGTTTTCGGACACGCTATTCCTTGACAATTGCAGAAATTCGGGGTATAATATAATACTGGAAATCAAAACAGTATATGGACAATACTGTAATAAATGGGCGTATAGAAAAACGCAAGATTAGTATATAAATTATTTGTTTTAAATTATGAAGCGTATATTTTGTTTTAATGCGATTTATAGTTTAATCCTGCATTTCTTTGCCGTCCAGTACAATCCGGCGATGGCGGACAAGTCTTTGTGGCAAGGAAGATTCGCCAATATCACAACCGGTTCAATCTTGGTGCTGTGCACCGCAAAAAACTTGCCTAATTTAAATTTCGTGGAGGGAAATTATGCGTAAAATAGCATTAATACTGTTAGTGATTGCGCAGTGCACCCCGTCTTTTTGGACAAAAACAGGCTTGCTATATGATACACTTTTTTCAAACATTGGCAAGCGCTAATTTTTGTGCCTGCTCCAATATTTTCCTTGGAGTCTGATATTTAAGCGATTGATGCACCCGCTCATTCTCATACCAAAATCTATATAATCCCCAATTCAGCTTAGCTTC
>Ga0315291_10002734_pt1 | contig 22944 bp, 19 predicted proteins | sample YL17G12_20_MG_FD_203070 | JGI IMG/M metagenome (GOLD analysis project Ga0315291, IMG submission 203070) | Sediment microbial communities from Yellowstone Lake, YNP, Wyoming, USA - YL17G12_20 | ecosystem: Environmental > Aquatic > Freshwater > Lake > Sediment | place: USA: Wyoming | collected... | reverse complement strand
TGTTTTTTTTTTTATGCGGGGCGGTGGGGCCGTCTTTTTTGCTTTTTTTCGGGTGGGGGGGGTTTTTTGGTCGGGGGGGTATTTCCCCCCCCCGCGGCCGTGCGCGGGGGATAAACCCCCGCGCTACAGCCGGCAAGAGCGGTCGCCACAACCGTAACTCACGCATTACGGCGACGGCTGGAAACGTCTTGCGGCGCCGCGCGCGGCAGCCGAGACGGCGATTATAGGACGGCCTGCGCGCGGCTGCAAGTTCCTGTGTGGGCGCCGTTCGAGCCCGCGTCGGGCTCGGGGCCACAGCAACGCCGCGTGCGCGCCCCGCCTACGCCTTTTCCAGTTGCGCGGCGGCGTGGGCCGAGCGGCCCAGGGGCCACTGGGCCAGGGCCTCGATGGCGTGGTACTCGGGCAGGCCGAGGGCGTCGTAGAGGTTGGCGGTGGCCATGTTGCGTTCCTCGGCCCGCTGCCAGAACTCGCGGCTGTCGTACGCCCCGGGGAACATCGCCCGGTCTTTCTGGCTCTGGTGCCGGAAGATGGCGAACCGCTTGCGCTTCAGTTCGTCGGGCGAGAGGGGCACGGCCCTGTCGATGCGCTCGGCGGGCCACTCTTCCCACGCGCCGCGGTAGAGCCAGAAGTCGGGCGGCGCGTGGCCCGTGCCGTAGTCCTCCAGCGCCAGCCGCGCGGCCTCCAGGCACAGGCGGTGCGTGCCGTGGGGGTCCGACAGGTCGCCCGCAGCGCAGACCATCTCGGGCCGGACCTCCTCCAGCAAATCCCGGACGTCCGCGATGTCCTTGTCCGTCAGCGGGTGTTTCTCCACGGTTCCGGTGTTGTAGAACGGCATGTCGAGGAAGTGGACGCACGCCTCGGGGATGCCGCAGTAGCGTGCGGCGTCGAGGGCCTCGGTGCGGCGGACGAGGGTCTTGACGGCCTGGACCTCTCGCGTGTCGATGTCGCCCGGCTGCTTCTGCCGCAGGAACTGGTCGATGTGCCGCTCGATGGCCGCCGTCTCGCGGGGCCCGAGGCCGAAGATGCGGTTGAAGGCCGCCACGAAGTCGGCGTACCGGGCCACGTCGTGGTCGAAGACGCTCAGGCAGCCGCTGACCATGTAGGCGGTGTGGACGTGGTGGCCCTGCTCGACGAACCGCATGAGCGTGCCGCCCATGCTGATGACGTCGTCGTCCGGGTGCGGGCTGAGCACCAGGATGCGGCGGGGCCCCTGCTTGCCGGCGGGCCAGCCGGTGATGGTGTTCATGAGGCGGCGGAAGACGTTGAGGTTGACGTGGTACGCCCCGCCGCGGGCGCGCAGGAGTTCCGCGAGGCCGTTCTCGCCGTAGTCCTCGTCGGTGAGTTTCAGGATGGGCTTGGCGAGTTTCCGCGCCAGCCAGATGACGGCCTGGCGCTCCAGGAGGTCGTCCCACTCGCACGGCCCCAGGAGCCACGGGGCGGCCATGCGCGTGAGGTCGTTCGCCGCGGCCTCGTCCACGAAAACCGTGGCCCGCGGATGCTCCTGGAGAAACGAGGCGGCCACGGCGGAGGAGACCTCGCCCTCGACCGCGCGGCGGACGATGGCGGCCTTGTGCTCGCCGAACGCCAGCAGGCAGATCTCGCGGGCCTCCAGGATCGTCCCGACGCCCATCGTGATGGCCTGCTCCGGCACGTTCTCTTCGCCGAAGAAGTCGGCCCCGGCGTCCTTGCGGGTGACCCGGTCGAGGCGGATGCGCCGCGTGCGCGTGGCGCGGTCCGAGCCGGGCTCGTTGAACCCGATGTGTCCCACGCGGCCGACGCCCAGGACCTGGAGGTCGATGCCGCCCGCGTCGGCGATGGCCTTCTCATACGCGCGGCAGTGGTCCGGGAGGTCCGCCTCCGGGACCGCGCCCGACGGCATGTGTACGTTCTCGGGCCGGAGGTTCACGTGCTTGAAGAAGTTCTCCCGCATCCACACGTGGTAGGACTGGTGCGCCTCGGGGTCGATGGGCCAGTACTCGTCGAGGTTGAAGGTGACCGCGCGCGACAGGTCCAGTTTCTCCTCGCGGTGCATCCGGGCCAGTTCGCGGTACACGTTGATGGGCGTGTGGCCGGTGGCCAGGCCCAGGACGGCCGCACGCCCCTCGGCGTTGCGGCGGCGCACGAGGTCGGCGATGCGGCGGGCGACCTCGCGGCTGGCCGCCCGGTCGTCCGGGTAGATCCGCACGGGGATGCGTTCGGCACTCATGGCAACTCCTTCCTGGTAACGCCCTCTAGGCTACAGCAAGTGCCGCCCGCGTTCAACAGTTGTCGCGGAAGGCCGGGCGCCCCGGGCCGCCGGGGGCCGCCGGGGGCTGTGCACCAAACGCTTTACATTGGCCCCGCAGGCGTGTATCGTCGCCCTGTCGGCGACCGACACAGGAACGAGGCGAGGAACGCATGGTTGACCTGAAGAAGGTGCAGCGCGCAACGCGGCTTCTGCTGGAAGGCATCGGCGAGGACCCCCAGCGGCCGGGCCTCCGGGACACCCCCCGCCGCGTGGCCCAGATGTGGAAGGAACTCGTCGCCGGCATGGACCAGAAGGCCGCCCAGATCATGACGGTCCTGCCGGCCGAGGAGTATGATGAGATCGTCCTGGTGCGCGACATTCCGGTGGTGAGCATGTGCGAGCACCACCTGGTGCCGTTCATCGGCCGGGCGCACGTGGCGTACATGCCGCAGGCCAAGAGGGTGACCGGCCTCTCGAAACTCGCGCGGATCGTCGAGATGGAGGCCCGCAAACTCCAGGTCCAGGAACGCCTGACGGCGGCCATCGCCGACGACGTCATGAAGACCCTCAAGCCGCGCGGCGTCATGGTGGTCGTCGAGGCCGAGCACCTGTGCATGACCATCCGCGGGGTGCACAAGCCGGGCACGATCACCGTGACGAGCGTGGTGCGCGGCATATTCCGCGAGAAACCCGCGACGCGGGCCGAGGCCCTCTCGCTCCTGACCGCCGGCCGCGACAGGCGGTAGCCGCCGCCTGCGACGCACTCCACGCGATTTCCTTTTGCTGTGGTTTTGCCTTGCCGCGTCCCCTAGCATGAAGGTGGCGCCTCTTACACCCGAGGAGAGACCATGCCCGATGCTCGCATCAACAAGTTGGCCCGAGTTCTGGTGGCGTACAGCCGCAAGGTCAGGCGCGGCCAGGTGGTGATGATCGCGGGGCCCGTGGCCGCCGAGCCGCTCATCCTGGAAGTGGCCCGCGAAGTGCTGCGGGTGGGCGGCCACCCGATGTACCGCATGGCCCCCGATGCCGCGACCGAGGTCTTCTACGCCGAGGCCCGCCGGGGGCAACTCGCGTTCCTGCCGAAGTCGCTCCTGGCGACGGTGCGCGAGGCCCACCACTCTATCAACGTGCTGGCCGACGTGAACACCCAGGCGCTCGCGGGCGTCGATCCCATGCGGCAGCGCCTGGTCGAAACCGCTCGCCGGCCCGTCGCCGAAGCCCTCATGCGGAAGAACCAGTGGACGCTGACGCTCTATCCCACGCCCGCCTACGCCCAGGACGCCGGCATGGGCCTGGAGGAGTTCGAGGCGTTTGCCTACGCCGCCATGCGCGTGGACAAGCGCGACCCCGTGGCCGAGTGGCAAAAGGCGCGGGCGATGCAGCAGAAGATCATCGCGCGCCTCCGGGGGGCCGATCGCATCCGCATCCTGGCCCCCGGCACGGACCTGGTGCTGCGCGTCAAGGGCCGGCGGTTCCTCGGCGCGTACGGCACGCACAACATGCCCGACGGCGAGGTCTTCACGGGACCCGTCGAGACGAGCGCCGAGGGCCGCATCCGCTACACCTACCCGGTATGCTATCGCGGCAAGGAAGTGAGCGACGTGCGCCTGGAGTTCCAGGAGGGCAGGGTGGTGAAGGCGACGGCGGCCAGGAATGAGGCGTTCCTGCGGCAGATGATCGGGATGGACGCCGGGGCCTCGCGGCTGGGCGAACTGGGCATCGGCACCCACTACGGCATATCGCGGTTCATCAAGAACATCCTGTTCGACGAGAAGATCGGCGGGTCGGTGCACCTGGCCCTGGGACGCAGTTACGAGGAGACCGGCGGCCTGAACAAGTCGGCCCTGCACTGGGACATGATCTGCGACCTCCGCCAGGGCGGCCGCATCGAAGTCGACGGCCGGGTGCTCCAGGCGGACGGAAGATTTCGGTTGGACTGATGCTTGAAGAGACGGAGGCGAAGCAGCGAATCGACGCGGCCCAGGCGCTCCTGCGCCCCTGCCGGCTCTGTCCGCGCCAGTGCAAGGTGGACCGGACGGCCGGGCAGCGCGGGTTCTGCGGCGTGGGCGCGGCCGCCGTCGTGGCCAGCGCCGGGCCGCACTTCGGCGAGGAGCCGTGCCTCGTGGGCCACGGCGGCAGCGGCACCCTCTTCATGGCCGGCTGCAACCTGGGCTGCGTCTTCTGCCAGAACGACGACATCAGCGGCAGCGCCGACGGCACCGAGATGCAGCCGCAGGACCTGGTGCGGCAGATGCTGGGGCTGGAGGCGCGCGGCTGCGAGAACGTCAACTTTGTCACGCCCACGCACGTCATGCCGGCCTTGCTGGAGGCCGTCGTCGGCGCCCGCCGCCAGGGCCTGCGGGTCCCCATCGTCTGGAACTGCGGCGGGTACGAGTCGCTCGAGGCCCTGCGCCTGCTGGAGGGCCTCGTTGAAATCTACATGCCGGACTTCAAGTTCAGCCTCTCCTCCAGCGCCGAGCGGTACTGCCAGGCGCCGGACTATCCGGCCCGCGCCAGCGCGGCCATCGGCGAGATGCACCGCCAGGTGGGCGACCTGGTCATCGAGGACGGGGTGGCCCGGCGGGGGCTCCTCGTGCGGCACCTCGTGATGCCGGGCGGCGCGGCCGAGAGTTGCGAGATCCTGGATTTCCTGGCTTCCGTTTCGCCCCGGACCTGCGTGAACGTGATGGGCCAGTATCGCCCCTCGTCCGAGGTCGCCCGCCCCGACGGCCGCCGCTACTACGTCGAGATCGCCCGCCCGGTGGCGCCGGCCGAACTGGCCGAGGTCCGCGCCCACGCCCTCGGCCTGGGCCTGCGCCTGCTGGACTGACGCGTTTCAAGTGGACCCGCAAAAAGTTCCGTTCATTGAAGCCATTGCGCGGTGGTTCGGAGTTTACCCGCCTGGGCGGGTACCCACCGCGCCATACGCGACTACCCACCTTGGCGCGGCGGGTCGGCGAAGCATTCGCGCGGCGGGTCTCCCGGCCCGGTGCTCGGGCCGCCTCCCGATTCGGCCGGCAGCCGTCAGGGGCACGGGGGGCTTTGACCGCGAAGAACGCAAAGATCGCAAAGGAAAGGCGCTCTTCTTGCTGTTACTCAGCAATCACTTTGCGCCCTGCGCGTTCATGCCGACAACTTGATGACAAAGACCACTTCTTCGTCTTGCCAGCGTACTCACAACACCCCATGACAAGCCAAACCGAGCGGGAAACAGTTGCTCGGCGCCTCTTTCGGCACTAACAAATGGCGGACCCAATCTCGCTGGCCTACTACACCCCGACACGTCTTGTAAGTCCTTGTGCCGCAAGGAGTTATGGAATATCGGTATTGTCCACCGAAATCCTGTCCCCAGAACTGCCCCAGAACTGCCCCAGAACTGCCCTCAAGTTATTTACCTCCAATTGACTGACTCCCAATGCCTTCGATCACCCAAGGCTTCTCGAACGATGTCGTCGGCCTTGAGGATCCATACCAGGTCATGTTCTGAAGCGAAATGAGCACTACCCAAATCACCGAGGATGACATAACCGCGCATCCTTTCGGAATAGTCCCTTGGGTAGTCCTTTGATCGCCCCGTAACCGCAACCACAACCGGTGCCTTCCCATCCCAGTTAGTCACGGGCAGGTAGAAGGGCGGCACGCCGTTGTCGTTATCCGGAAACCGATATGCCTGAGAGCCATAGACCCCCGTCTGGCGGATCTCTTCGAGGGTTTCCGAAAGCCTGCCGCATCTTTCGTAATGCGTATAAATTGCCGCCGAGAGCATACATGTGTGCAAACTCTGCTCAAACTGGTACATTTTAAAGTGTACCAAATTCCAGATGCCGTACGCCGATAATGAGCCCATAAACATGCCACCAAGACCGATGGCACAAAGCCACAAGATGCACCGTGTACGATGTTGGCGAACCGCCCACGTTACAACCGGGACAAGACATACAACCGCCACAAAAACCGGAACGACGAGGATGCCGCACGCGGCGCAGGTGGCGGCCACGCACATGCGTGTTACAAGTGACGGCGGCATCCGCTCCTGGGGCGTAAGCATCTTGGCCTCCTCACTCATCATCTCTCCATTACTGGAATTCCAGACAGCATTGATTGATGAGCGCTTTAGCAAAATGAATACAGTTATCACCACCCAGAGGCTCTTTCAGACGGAAAAGTCCGCTAATTATCCCACCCAGGTCGAAGCCGGGGAATGCAAAGTTATACAATTCGGGGGACAATACCGATTTTGTCATTGTCCTTTCCTTAATCGGCCTGGGCGGCGGGGAACCCCCGAAATCCGAAATCCGCCCGGCCTGCGGCCATCGCTCATCGGATGCGGCGCATGACAATACGTTACGGCAGACGATGGAAGAAGTCAAGAGGATTTCCGGGGATTCCCGGGGACGCAGCGGAGAGCCGCGAGCGGGCGTTCACACGGCCTTTTCTCTCTGGACTCCGAGCGGTCTTGGCTGAAGCCCCGAAGTTGGGGCGCTTGATAATAGCCACGGTGCGCGAGCCCGTGGCACGGTACCCCAACGCCCATCTTCCTTTGCCTTTGAGCCCCTTCAGGGGCGATTGATCGGCCTCTCAGGCGCCCCTACCGGGGCTTGGGGGAGCAAGGGAGGGGAATCGGCCGCCCCTGTTTCCACGGGCTCGCGCCGCGTGGCTACTTTCAATCGTGCCTGCGGCACTCTGGAAGACCTTGTGGCGGCCGCACGTGAAAGCCGCGGCGAGCCGCGGGCCACGAGAGGCGAGCCGCGAGCCACGGCCAGCGAATCCAGGACGCCGGTTCCCGGCCGTCGGCCGCCGTCTGCCGTTTTGGCAGTTTCCTCGCCCCCCTCACCTGGGTCCCGACCGCTTCCGGCGGAGTAGTTTGGTTTTTGCGTTTCAATCCGCAATCCGCAATGCATTCGGCACTCTGCACTCGTAACTCCTTTGCCCGCCTTAGTTTACGGCCACAGGTGTCCCCAGGTTTCCGGCGCCCCGTTCCGTGTTGCTTATAGTGTATCTTTCGACAGCGCCAAAGGTTATCCACAACGGCGTATGCCCATGCGTCCATGTCACAAACCGTCAAATTCGAGTCAAAATCGATCAAAAAGGCGATGTTTTCCGTCAAAAAGCGATCAAAAACGCGCGCATTTCGTCATGCCCATCTTAACATTTTGGGGGGTCACCCCCTCTGGCGCTAGCGCCAGGGCCGTTTTCGCCTTCCGAAAGGGTCTTTTGGGTGTTTTTCGGGTGCAAAAAAGGCGTGTGGAAAAGTTATCCACAAATTGTGGAAAACTCTTAACGGCTGAACGGCGGGATTCGGGACTCGGGATTCGGGACCCGGCAACGGCAAAGCGGCAGGCAGGGAGCGTTTAGCCGGCGGCCTTGGCCGCCGCTTGGACAGAGGTAGCCTATCGGCGGGGCAACGTTTTGGTTGACGCCCCGGCGGGGGCGATGTACCGTCCTCTCGGAATGACCGCCGCCCGCTGCCATCTGAGGGTCCTGTCTGCGGCCATTGCGATCGCGGCCGTGGCGGTGGTTGCGGCCTGCGCCCCGGCCGCCGAAGCGCAGGGCCGCCAGTGTCCGCGGCCGGACGGCCGGCCGTGCCACAAGACAACGGAGGCTTGAATGAAACCGCTCGGTCTTACTTTGGCCTGCCTGGTTTGTGGGGGCGGTCTGTTGCTCGTGTCGCTGGAAGGAGGGGAGACCCCTCTGCCTGCGCGGGGCCCGGCCGTCGTGATTTACGTTTCGCCCGAGGGCAACGATGCGTGGTCGGGCCGCCTGGCGGCCCCGAACGCCGCGCGGTCCGACGGGCCGCTGGCCACCCCTGCCGCCGCCCGCGACGCCGTCCGCAAACTCCGGGCCGGGGGCAACCCGGCCGGCCCCGTGTCGGTCCAACTCCGCGGCGGGACGTACTACCTGGCCGAGCCGCTCGTCCTGGCGCCCGAGGACTCCGGCACGGCGGCCGCGCCGCTTGTGATCGAGGCCTATCCCGGCGAGCAGGCGGTGCTCTCCGCCGGGCGGCGCATCACGGGCCTGAAGAAGGACGAGGGCGGCCGCTGGACCGCCGACCTGCCCGAGGTCCGCGAAGGCAAGTGGGCCTTCCGGCAACTCTTCGTGGGCGGCGAGCCGCGGCCCCGCACGCGCCTGCCCAAGAAAGGCTTCTTCCGCGTGGTCGCCCAGCCGGGCGTCGACTGGAAGACCGCCAAGTACAACACGCCGGGCGACGCCTTCGAGTTCGCCCCGGGCGACATCAAGGCCGCGTGGGCCGCCCCCGGCGACGTCGAGGCCGTGGTCCTGCACTTCTGGGTCGATACGCACCTGCGCATCGCCGCCGTGGACGAGACGGCCCGCGTGGCCACCTTCGACCGCAAGTCCCGCCGCAAGTTCACCGACGATTACACCCAGGGCGGCGCCCGGTACTACGTCGAGAACGTGCCGGACGCCCTGGATACGCCGGGGCAGTGGTACCTGGACCGGCGTGCCGGCGTTCTGCACTATCTGCCGAAGCCCGGCGAGGACCCGGCCAGGACGGAGGTCATCGCGCCGCGCCTGGCGCAGGTGGTCCGCTTTGAGGGCGACCCGGCTCGCCAGGGCGACGCTGCGGCAAGCCCGGAGGGCGGCAAGTTCGTCGAGCACGTGGCGCTCAGGAACCTCACTTTCAGCCACACGGGGTGGGACCTGCCGCCCGGCTCGGCCGGCGACTTCCAAGCCGCCATGGAGGTGCCGGGGGCCGTCCAGGCGGCGGGCCTGCGCCATGCGGCCATCGAGAACTGCCGCCTGGTGAATCTCGGCACGTACGGCATCGACCTGGGCGACGGGTGCCAGGACGTGCGCATCGTCGGCAACGAGATCGCCCACACCGGCGCCGGGGGCATCAAACTGAACGGGAGCGGCCCGACGGGCCCCGAGAGCCGCCGCACCTGCCGCAACGTCATCACCGACAATCACATCCACGACGGCGGCCAGGTCTGGCACTCGGCCGTGGGCATCCTGGTGCGCCACGCGGGCGAGAACCTCGTGGCCCACAACCACATCCACCACCTGTACTACACCGGCATCTCGGTCGGCTGGACGTGGGGCTACGCCGAGACGGCGAGCAAGGGCAACATCGTCGAGTACAATCATATCCATGACATCGGGCAGGGCCTGCTGTCGGACATGGGCGGCATCTACACGCTCGGCCAGGCGCAGGGGACGGTCCTCCGCCATAACCTCATCCACGACATCCTCTCGCACGGCTACGGCGGGTGGGGCATCTACACCGATGAGGGCTCCACCGGCATCCTCATCGAGAACAACGTGGTCTACCGCACGAAGACCGGCGGCTTCCACCAGCATTACGGCAAGGAGAACACGGTGCGGAACAACGTCTTCGCCTTCGCCAAGGTGGGGCAACTCCAGCGGACCCGCATGGAGCCGCACCTCTCCTTTACGTTCGAGCGCAACATCGTGTACTGGACCGAGGGGCCGCTCCTGCACGGCAATTGGATGGACGATAAGTACAAATTCGACTACAATGTGTACTGGAATGCCGCCGGAAAGCCGGTGGACTTCGCCGGCAAGTCGCTGGCGGACTGGCAGAAGGCCGGGCAGGATGTGCATTCGCTTGTCGCCGACCCGCTCTTCGCGGACCCCGAGAAGGGTGACTTCACGCTGGGGCCGGCCTCGCCGGCGCTGAAGGTCGGCTTTAAGCCCATCGACCTCGGCGGCGTGGGCGTGCGGGCGAAACGCTAGCGTGCCGGACGTGCCACGGGTTGCTTGCGACCCGTGAATCGTGCGCAAAGGCTCGAACAAAGGCTTGCCTATGCCCGAGTTACCGAACGACCGCGAAGAGAAGTCTTATTGAAGAATGTCAAGAGAAAGATTTCCTTCGCGCTCTTTGCGTTCTTTGCTGTGGAAAACACCTGGGCGGGGGCTCACGGACCGCCGAACCACTTCTCGACCGTCGCGCGCAGCGCCTGGGCCGTGCGGCAGGCCTGGAACTCGGCCCGCGCGGCGGCGGCCTTCGGCATGCCGCGCGCGTAGTGCTGGGCGAATCGCCGCATGAGTTTTACCGCGGCGGCCTCGCCGTACTGCCGGGCCAGCCCGTCGAAGTGCGCCAGGGCGGCCTCGCGCCGCTCGCGGTTGCCGGCCGGCCCGTACGTGCCGGCGGCGGCCAGGTCGATGGCCTGGCGGAAGATCCAGGGCGCTCCGAGCGCCCCGCGGGCGATGCTCGCCCCCGCGCAGCCGGTCACCCGGAGCATCTCCAGGACCGCCTCGGGCGACCGCAGGTCGCCGCTGCCGAAGACGGGCAGGGGCGACAGGGCCTCGGCCCACCGGGCGATGGCCGGCCAGTCGGCCCGGCCGCCGTACCCCTGGCCGACCGTGCGGGCATGCAGCGTGAGGGCCGCGATGCCCCTGCGGGCGGCCTCGCGCGCGATGTCCAGGGCACGCTGTCCGTCGGCCGCCGACGCCGTAAACCCCAGGCGGATCTTGAGCGTCACGGGCAGGCGGCTCGCCCCGACGGCTGCCTCGACGATCCGCAGGGCCGTCCGGGGCTTCCCGAGCATCGCCCCGCCGCGGCCGCTCGCCACCACGCGACGGCTGGGGCACGCAAAGTTCAGGTCCACCAGGTCAGCCGTCCCGCGTGCGGCCAGCGCGGCCACGCAGTCGGCGGTGGTTTGCGGGAGGCGCGGCAGGAGTTGCACGCCCAGGGGCCGGTCCTCGGGCGCCGAGGCCAAGATGTTCCCGGCCTTGTGCGAAAGCGCGCCCGGCCGCGCGGCCTCGGGATGGCGGCGGACTTCTTCCTCGGACGGCGGCGCCAGGAGGTCCTCGGGCGTCGCCATCTCGGTGTACGCCAGCGCCGCCCCTTCGCGCCGGCACAGCAGGCGCAGCGCCAGGTGCGTGTGCTCGTGCATCGGGGCCAGCAGCAGGTTTCGCGCCAGCGGCACGGTTCCGATGCGGGCGGGATGGATCGGACCGGGGGTCCCTGTCATAGTCGGCCTGAGCCCGGCAGCAATGAACAACGGCGAGGCCAGAATGACGGGTCGGCGGCCAAAAAGCAACGACGAAACGCCGCCAGGAAGCCGCCCGGCCGCAGGGGGACGGAGGGGGGCGTTCGCCGGCGGCGTTTACCCCGCCGCCAGGGTTCCGGTATTTGTTATTCCGGGGGGCGTTGCGGCGCCGGTTTGGCTGTAGAACCGGGCGGCAGGCTTCCGATAAGTTCTGTTGCCGGTTGGGCTCTCGCCGTGGCCTTGTAGCCGGTACAAGGAGGGCAGGAATGCTCCGTACGGAACAGCGAGGGTGCCCTCGCATCACCACGCGAATCACGGTGGATGCGCTTGGTCCGACGGTGAACATCTCGGCCGGAGGCATGTGCGTGCTGATGGCCGACCCCCTGCGCGAGGGCACGAAGCCCACGCTCACGTTCACGCTGCCCGACGAGACCGAGCCGATCGTCTGCCGCGGCCGCATCGTGTGGTGCAGGCCCTCCAAGATCGACCCGGAACTGTTCGAGGTAGGCGTGTCGTTTGCCGAAATCAGCGACGAGGCCCGCGACCGCATCGTGGCGTTTGTCGACACCCACCTGAGCCCCCAGCCCTGACCGAATCCCGGCCGTGCCGCCTCCCTAACGGCCCGGCCGGCCGACGCGCGGCGATACGGGTCGCCACGGAACGCCTCGCCGCGGCAAGGCGGATAGCCGGCGCGGTGCGGCAGCCAACCACCGCGCTGGAGCACCCCACAGCATTCCCCTACGCCGGGGCGCCCGGTGGCGCCCGGGTCCCTGGCACCATTTGCATTTTTTCCGTTCCTGATGTACAATGGGTCATAGGCGGGGGCCAGAGGCATTGAGTCATGCCTATCACCGCCAAGTGTGCAGGTTGCGGCAAGACGATTTCGGCCCCGGATGCGGCGGCGGGGCGCATGGCCCGGTGTCCGCACTGCGGCGGGGTGGTGGAGATTCCGTCGTCCGGCTCGCCCGTGGCGGCGGCCCTGGGCCGCTCGGCCGAGGCGACGGCGGGCGCGGCGGCCGGGGGGCCCCCCGCCCCTGCGCCGGCGGCCGCGGCGGTTGCCACGCCGCCGCTCGAGCATTCGCCGACCCCGCGGACGCCCGGCTTCCGCAACGGCTCGCTGTCCTCCACGCGGACCTCGGCCACGACGCGCTCGCGGATGCTCGCGCGAACCAGCCCCTACCGGATGGTGCGGCTGCTGGCCGCCATCACGTTCGGCATGGGGGTCACCCTGGCGGTCCTGGTCTTCGTGGGCGGCCTGGTGGCGCTGGTTCTCGTGTCGATGTCCGGATATCCGCTGGTGGCGGCGGCCGTGTTCGTCGGGTCGCTCGTGGCGGCCCTGGGCGTTTTCCTGGCCGCCAAGATCGTCAGCGAGGTGCTCGGGCTGTGGGCCGACGTCGGCGACCGCGTCCGCCAGATGACGCAGATGCTGGAGGACTGGGTGAACCGCCAGGGGGATAACGGGATGTAGGGGGACCCGGCGAGAAGTTCAACGTGCAAAGAGAGAGGCGCCCCGGCGGGCGCCTCTTGCCTTTTCAACTCGCGGCTTTGCGATTGGAACTTACCTGACCGCCACGGCCCCCCAGAGGGTGGCCCCCTCCTGGAGTTCCCACCCGCCCGACAGCATGTACTTGCCCTTACGAAGGGTCATTTTCATGGGCTGAACGGTGCGGATGCGGGGCTTGCCTTGGGCGTCCTTTTCGACGCGCAGCCACGCCAGGTCGATCTGGACGCTGTCGTCGGCGACCTTCTCGATCTGGACGCGCAAGCGGTAATCCTCGACCATGGCCACTTCCATGACGCCGCCGAGTGGGACCCTGCGCGTATCGCTGACGGCCAGGCGGAAACTGTTGTACTTGCCCGACCGCAGTTTCTCCGCCACGGACTGGAGGCCGGGGTCAGTGTGCGGCTTGTCTTCCTTGGTGGCACGGATGCCCAGGATGGTCACCGAGACGGCCTCGGCCCCCGGCGCGGGAGGGGCGGGCGAGGGCGGCGCGGGCCGGCGACCCGGCGACGGCCCCGGCCCGGGCGCGGAGCCCGGAGCGGGCGCTGCCGCCGCCGCGGCCATCACGCCCGCCAGAACCAGCGCTGCCCAAGCAACCGTATTGCGGCCCCAAACCTGTCGCATCGATTACCCCCTATCCGCTGCCCCGGGCCGGAACCACGTAGATCGTCACCACGTCGTCGGCGTCGCCGCTCGATACCACCAGTTCGTAACCCGGGTCGGTCATTTCCACGTTCATGATAGCGACGTCCTTCGGCCCGGCCAGCGCGATGGGCCCGAGGGCCGCCGCAGGCGCGGGCAGCCCCGGCCCCATCTGCATCGAGGCCATGCCGAGCGCAATGATGAGGGTTGCGGCCACGGCCCCGACGGCGTGGGCCGCCCAGCCGAAACGGTCGCGGTAGCGCCGCGGGCGGACCCGCAGCACGGTCACCGACGGCGGCCGCGCGGTCCCGCCAAAAGGCGGGCAGGCTGTGCTGGGGGCGCGCGGCGCGGCCCGCGGCGCCTCGGGGACCCGCGCAAACGGCGTCGCCAGTTCCTCCGCGCGGAGCGACGGCGTGGACACGGGCGTCGGCTCCAGCGACTCGATGCGGGGGCGGGTCTTCAGGACCGCCGGCTTGCCCGTGCCTTCCAGTTCGGCCCGCAGGCGTTTGCCGATCTCGTCCCAGCGGTAATCGGGCACGGGTGGCGGCTCGCCGCCGGCGAGCACGTGCTGGACGCGCTGCTGGTCGCGCACGGTCTGCCGGCACCGGCCGCACTGTTCCAGGTGGGTGGCAACGGCGTCCGCCTCCAGGGCCTCTAGTTCCTTGTCGGCGTAGGCGCCGAGCAGCGGCCGGACATCGTCGCACGTGGCCATCGTTCACCCGATTTCCGAGGCCAGCAACTCCCGCAGTCGCTGGCGTGCGTTAAAGATGCGGCTCATCACGGTGCCCACCGAGATGCCCAGGACGTCGGCGATCTCCTTGTACGACATTCCCTCGATGGCGAAGAGCACCAAGGCGGCCCGGTTTTTCTCCGAGACGTTGGCCAGGGCCTTGTCGATGGCCGCCGCCAGGTCCCGGTCGGCCGCCGTGTCCTGCGGCAGAGGCTGGCCGGAGGCATCGATCGGCTCAAGCGCCCGCTCGCTGTCCAGACTCTCGGTCGCCCGCAGCGACCGCCATCGCCGGTAGTCCAGGGCCGCGTGCGTCACGATCCGGTACAGCCACGTCCGGAACGATGACTGGCCGCGAAACGTCTGGATGCCTCGCAAGACGTGGATAAACGACTCCTGGATTACGTCCAAGGCGTCTTCCCGGCTTCCGACCAGGCGGTACGCGATGGCGTAGGCACGCTCGCGGTGGCGGTGGTAGAGTTCCTCGAGCGCCTTGGTATCGCCTTTTCTGAGGCGCTCAACGAGTTCGGCGTCGCGCCGAGCCTCGCGCTCGGCCGCCTCGTCCGCCGCATCGCCGTGTCTACGGCCTCCGACCATTAGACGGCCCCAGGGCAACCCGTATTCACCCCCCGCACGGCCCGATTGTAGCGGCCGGCCGCGGCTGACGGAAGCCTTTTGTACGGCCACGGGCGGGCCGCAGGCTCCCGCGCCGCGATCCGCCCGCCGTGGCGTTCACGGCGCCGGCGCACGGCGGCCTCCGGAAATCACACCTGCACGGTTAAACCCTTGTGATGTCCACTAGGAACGGTCCGGGCCCCCGATTTCTGATATAATTCCCCCTGTGGTCGTTGTGCCGACAGGGTACACGGCATTAGGGAAGGCACCCGGATGGGCCAAGGGCATGGCATGTCGCCGCTAAGGTGGCTGGAGGTCCACATCATCGGCGGGGCCCGCAACCTGCGGGACCGCAAGATCCTGCATAAACTTTCGCTGATCGCCTTGTTTGCCTGGATCGGCCTGGGGGCCGACGGCCTTTCGTCCTCATGCTATGGGCCGCCGGAGGCGTTCCTGGCGCTGAAGGAGCACACGTCCCTGGGCCTCTTCATTGCGCTGGCGACGGGGCTCACGATTTTCGTCGTCAGCGCCAGTTACTCGCAGATCATCGAACTGTTTCCGACGGGCGGCGGCGGATACCTGGTGGCCAGCAAACTCCTCTCGCCCCAGGTTGGGATGGTGTCCGGGTGCGCCCTCTTGGTGGACTACGTGCTGACGATCTCGCTCTCGGTGGCCAGCGGCGCGGACGCCCTCCTGAGTTTCTTCCCGGCCCGGTTCCTGCCCATGAAGATCCCGATGGTGGTGATGGTCGTCGCGGTGCTCACGCTGATGAACCTGCGTGGCGTCAAGGAATCCGTGGTGCCGCTGGTGCCGATCTTCGGCGCATTCCTCGTCACGCATGCGATAGCCATTCTGTACGCGGTGGTGGGACACGTAACGGAGTTTCCCGCCGTGGCCGAGTCAACGGTGGGAGACCTGCGCCAGACCACCGCCCAACTCGGTTTCTTCGGCGTGCTGATGCTGATGATGCACTCGTACGGCATGGGCGCCGGCACGTACACGGGCATCGAGGCCGTCTCCAACGGCATGCCCATCCTGCGCGAGCCGCGCGTCCAGACCGGCCAGCGGACGATGCGCTACATGGCGGTGTCGCTGGCCCTGATGGTCGTGGGCCTGATGGTGTCGTACCTGCTCTATGGCGTTCAGCCGCAGGAAGGCAGGACGCTGAACGCCGTCCTGCTGGACGGCATCACGGCGGCCTGGCCCGCGCACCTGGGGTCGCCCTTTGTGTTTCTGACGCTGGTTTCCGAGGCGGCGCTCCTGTTCGTGGCGGCCCAGACGGGTTTCCTGGACGGGCCGCGGGTCCTCGCCAGCATGGCCAGCGACCGGTGGTTTCCCTCCTGGCTTTCGGTGCTCTCGGACCGGCTGGTCACCAAGAACGGCATCCTGCTGATGAGCATCGCCTCGCTTGTCACGATTCTGGCGGCCGAGGGCTCCGTGCGGTTCCTGGTGGTCCTCTATGCTATCAACGTCTTCATCACCTTTGTGCTGTCGCAGGCGGGCATGGTGCGCCACTGGTGGCAGGTGCGGGCCGAGGTCAAGGTCTGGTGGAGGAAGTTGCTCATCAACGGCGTCGGCCTGGCCCTGTGCGCCTTCATCCTCCTGTGGGTGACCGTGGCCAAGTTCAACGAGGGGGGCTGGATCACGGTGGTCGTGACGGCGGCCCTGGTTACGGTGGCCACCCTTATCCGACGCCACTACCGCGGCGCCGAGCGGCTCATCCAACTGTGGAACCTCGTGACCGTCACCAAGGTCCTCTGGGGCGAGGCCGGGCCGATTTCGCTGGTCGAGGAGTCCGGGGACAAGGGCGCCAAGCGCGGGCCTAAGCCGCTCGACCCGAAGGCCAAGACGGCCGTCATCCTCGTGAACGGGTACAACGGCCAGGGTCTCCAGGTGCTGGCGAGCGTCCTGAAGTACTTCGGCAACGAGTTCAAGAACTTCATCTTCGTGATGGTCGGCGTTATCGATGCCGGCAACTTCAAGGGCGCCTCGGCCGTCAACCAACTTCAGCAGCACGTGTGGAATGAGGCGGACCGCTACGTGACCCTGATGCGGCACAACGACTTCGCGGCCGATTGGCGCACGGCCGTCGGCACCGACGTGGTCGCGGAACTGGAGAAACTGGCCCCCGACCTCGTCAAGGAATTCCCGCAGTCGGTCTTCTTCCTGGGCCAACTTATTCTGCCTCGAGACTCGATGATCACCCGGTGGCTGCACAACAGCATCACTTTCTCCGTTCAGCGGCGGTTGTTCGGGCTGGGCGTGCCCTTCGTGACGCTGCCGGTGCAGGTGAAACCGTAGAATCGGTTCTCGTTATCCGGGCCCGACGCGGGCTTGTCGGCAAAAGTCCCGATGGGCCGGGACGAAGGCGGAAGCGGCGGTTGGCCTGCGCCGGCGGCGCCGCACACGGCGACGGTTAAAGGAACGGCGCGACCCGCCTGCCTTTCGAGCCCGCCGCGGGAGCGGCGGGCGACTTACTTCCACGGTATCGGGTTCGGCTGCGGTTTCTTCGGCTGCGGGCTCACGCGCGGCGGGAGGATGCGGGGGCCGGCCGGCGGGCCGGGGGGCGTGGTCGCACCCGGTGCGGTTGTGTAGCCCGGGATCGTCACGCCGGGGGGCAGGGTGGTGGCGCGCGGCAGGTCGCCGGGCGCCAGGAGGATGTCGGGCGCGGGGTAGACCTTCTCGGGCTTGGCGGGCGGCGGCAGGTCGACGGCCGCAGGCTTGTAGCCGCGCCCCGAGGCCTCCAGGCGGATCTGGACCGCATGGCGCACCACCTCGAACCCTTCCGAGACCTCCACGCTGTACGAGCCGTTGGCCCCCGTGTATCCGTACGAGGCCAGGGCGCGCGGCCCGAGGTCCGTCAGGATCGTGACCCGCAGGAGCACGCGGACGTTGGCCAGGCCCTGCCGGGTCTGGGCGTCGACCACGCGGCCGGTAACGCGGTAGAGGTCGGGCTTCTCCGGCGCGGGGCGGATGAGCGGCCCGCAGCCGCAGAGACAGAGTGCCCCGAGAAGACACCCGGCGAGGATTGCCCTCTGTCGGTCGTGCATCTGTCTGCCTCGCGAGGCTCTTGTGCGTATTCGTTCAACCGCCGAGACCGCCGAGACCGCAGAGGAAAGGCGGGGATACAGATAAAACGCCAATAGAGATCTCACTCTTGTTTTTCTCTGCGTTCTCTGCGCTCTCTGCGGTTAGGGCGAACGGCCGGACGGTCCCGACTCGCGGGCCCGGTACGCCTCGGGCGTCAGGGCGAACTTGCGCTGGACGGCGTGGCGGTGCGTCGGCCCGGCGTTGTAGGTGCAGAAGGGGTACAGCCGGCCGTCGGGGTCGGCGTAATGGATGACGCATCGCCGCGCGCGGTCGGTCTCGTAGTTGTAGCGGTCCATGAAGTGCATGCCGGCCACGAGGAGGCTGCGGAAGGTCTGCCGGCCGGCCTCGCCGCGCCCCACGTTCTTGTCGACCATGCCGTTGAGGGTATGCAGCCAGCCCTCGAAGGTCATGCCCGCCGGGGCCCGCTCCGGGCGCCAGTGTTTCCGCAGGGCCAGGAACGCCTGGGCTTTCTGGAAGAACTTGACGCGGCTGGTCTCGGCCCTCTGGGCCAGGGCCCACATGTCGTCCAGCAGGCCCCGGAGGTTGAAGAACCGCGGGATGGGCACGGCCCGCCCGTCGCGGCCGACAAAGAGGTACGTCCCCAGTGCGCAGTGCGGGTGGCACGACATGATGATGTTGGCCTGCCCGCGGATGGCCGCCACCAGCCGCGTGAACGGCTGCACGCACGCCAGTGGAAACCAGTCCTCGTACGGGTCGGTGAGGCCCGTCTGGAGCGAGACGTCGCGCGCCAGGTCCGTCAGCGTGTACCGCTGGGCCAGGCGCTCTTCGGTCGGGATGCGCCCCGTGAACGCGACCGGCTGGAACGAGATGCCGGCGATGGTGCCGATGCGCTCCAGCGCGAAGCGGACGATGTCGCCCACCTGGTGGTCGTTCAGGCCACGGACGATCGTGGGCACCAGGACGATCTTCATGTCGGTGTCCGAGATGGCCTCGACGGCTTTCATCTTCTCGGCCATGAGGGCCCGGCCGCGCGTCCTGGCGTACACGTCGTCCGAGACGCCGTCGAACTGGAGGTAGACGTCGTGGAGGCCGGCGTCCTGGCACCGTTTGGCGAAGTCCGGCTCGCGGGCGAAGCGCAGGCCGTTCGTGGCGACCTGCGTGTGCGAGAAGCCGGCCCCCCGCGCCGCGCGCACCAGGTCGAGGAATCGCGGGTGCAGCGTCGGCTCGCCGCCCGAGAACTGCACGGCCCGCGCCGGCGACGGCCGCATGGACCGGTACGTCCGCAGCATGTCCACGACCTGCTCGTACGTGGGCTCGTACACGTAGCCCGAGGCGTCGGCGCTGGCGAAGCAGATGGGGCACCGCAGGTTGCAGCGGTTCGTCAGGTCGATGTTGCCCAGGGCGGTGTTGGAGGCGTGGTCCTCGCACAGGCCGCACTGGTGCGGGCACTGCGATGCGGCCGGCGTGTTGGGGTTCGCCAGGCCTTCGCCGTCGCCGTAGTGGAACGCCTCGGCCTTGAGGTACAGGCGGGCGTCGCCCCAGTAGATGTCCTCAAACCTCCCGTGGTCCGGGCAGGTCTTCTCCATGCGGACCTGGCCGTTGTGCTCGTAGAGGCGGGCCGGGATGAGCCGCACGCACTCGGGGCATATCGATTCAACGGTCTTGGGCAGCCCGCGCCTGAGCGGCGGGATGGGGCGGCCGGTCAACGTGCTCCGGGTCTCGGCGGACTCCGAAAGGCTTCCCGTATGAGGAGGATTCATTCCGTTCCTTTACACCCGCGACCAGAGCCCCGGCCCGGCGACAACCCCCGCCGGGGAATCTGGGTCCGGCGTCTTCGTTGCCGCATCTCGGCTACGGATTCCAACGCGGGATTATAGCGCCGCCATCGCGGTGACTGCAAGCCCCCGCATGCAAACGGCTGCGTGCAAACGGCAACGCTACGCGCCGTAGCCCCAGGCCGTGGCCGCCTTCAGGACCAGGTCGAAAAGGATGTGCACGCCTGCGGCGATGCCGAAGCCGCGGTAGAGGAAAATGAACCCCAGGTAGGTGCCTGCCGCCGCACGGAAAAGGAACGGCACCCACGCGAACAGCCTCGGGTTGTCTATGACGTGCGCGCCGGAAAAGAGGGCCGCGGCAATCAGGACCACCGCCAGGCGGGCCCCGAAGGAATCGTCTTTCAGCACGTGGCTGAGGATGAAGACCGCGCCGCCGACCAGCAGCAGCCGGAACAGGAGTTCCTCGTAAACGCCCGCCCCGATGCTGCTCATGACCACCTCCAGCCACGGGGCGGCGCCGGGTAGCGGTGGGCCCACCTGGAGGGGCGCGGCATGCCAGAGGGCGTGGCAGACCCGCTCCAGGGCCAGCAGGGGCACCGCCAGGAGGACCGTCTCGGCTGCCATCAGGGCCAGCAGGCTCCGGGAGACCTGCCACGGGTCACGACGCACCAGGTGCCAGACCAGGAGCACGATGACCGCCAGCCAGGTGGGGGCCAGGACGCCCGTGACGCCCAGGAACTCCAGGGCCTCGCGCAGGAGGACGTCGGCCCGGGCCGCAAGGTCCGGCCGCACCCAGATGAGGCCCACCACGTAGAACGCCAGCACGGGCGCCAGGAACAGCAGACTGGCCAGCGGGCGTGCGGCAGCGGTGTCGGTGAGGAACCCGCCGGCCCGCGCGGGTGCGGCGGGCGAGTCCGGCGGTCTTCGGGTTCGTCTGGCCCTGGGCATCGGGGGGAATGTAACACGCGCGGCGAAAAAAGCAATACGGGCCGCCGCCGGAGCCCGACGCCGGAGCGGCGGGGGAGCGGCGGGGAATCCCCAAATTGCGGATTGCGAATTGCCCGCCCAGGCGGGTAAACTCCTTGCGGATTACATTATTCGCTTAGCCGCGAGCCATGGGCGAGCGCGGACAACCGAGGAGCACTATGCGAACAGGCGAAAAAGTCCGGGCGTTCTACGACGCCTTGCTCAAGGCCTACGGGCCGCAGGGCTGGTGGCCGGCCGAGACGCCCTTAGAGGTCGTCATCGGGGCGATCCTGACGCAGAACACCAACTGGAAAAACGTCGAGCGGGCCATCGAGAACCTCAAACGCGAGGGCCTCTTGGATCCGCAGGCGCTGGCCCGCATGCCGCCCGAGCGCCTGGCCGAGGTCATCCGGCCCGCGGGTTACTACCGCATCAAGGCCCGTCGCCTGAAGAACTTCATCGAGATGCTCGTGCGGGATTTCGGCGGAGACCTGGACGCCCTGTTTGCCCTCTCCACCTCGCGGCTGCGGGAGGCGGTGCTCGCCGTCTCGGGCATCGGTCCGGAGACGGCCGACTCCATCGTCCTCTACGCCGCCGGCAAGCCCGTCTTCGTGGTTGACGCCTACACGGCCCGCATCCTGTGCCGTCACGGCATGATTGAGGCCGACGCCACGTACGAGGACATCCAGTCGCTCATGCAGGACAACCTGCCCGACGACGTCGGGATGCTCAAGGAGTACCACGCCCTGCTGGTCGAGGTGGGCAAGCGCCAATGCCGGAAGGCGGCGCCCCTCTGCGCGGGGTGCCCGCTCCAGCCCCTGCTGGAACAAGGCCGGGTCGCCTGGGCGACCTGAGCCGTGCTTCTCAGCCCGTTCTGTCGAGGTGTTCTACCCCCACCGCAGGAGGGCCAGCCGGTCACCCAGAGAGGCTGGACCGGCTGGCTCTCCTCACGGTTTGGGCTCGCCGGGCCAGGTTTCCGACTCGGGGGGCGGGTCGTGCGGAGCGGGGCAGAGGGACGTGGTCTCCGCCGCATCGGCCAGGTGGGCCGCAGCCGCCAGTTCCAGACGACTCTTCGGGTCGTCGGCCAACAGGGGGCTGCAGGGAGCATGCAATTCGCGCCGGATGGCCAGGCGCGTGTGGGGGTCGATCTCGTTCCAGGAGGTGGCGCCGTTGCGCCCCTGGCGTTTCGTCTGGTACAGGGACTGGTCGGCCAGGAAGATGAGCATCTCCGGCGAGACGGCCTCGGCGTCTTCCGGGTACGTGGCGGTGCCCAGGCTCAGGGTGATGGGTGCGCGGCGGTCGCCGGAGCGGAACTCGTGCTTGCGGCAGGCAGCCAGGATGCGGCGCGCCAGGGCCTGGACTTCTTTGCGGCCGGTGCGCGGGCAGACCAGGGCGAACTCGTCGCCCGCGTAGCGGGCCACCAGGTCCGACTCCCGCGCGCAGCGTTTCAGGATGACCGCGATGTCCTTCAGGGCGCAATCGCCAAAGGGGTGCCCGTACTCGTCGTTGACGCGCTTGAAGAAATCGATGTCGGCGATGATCATCGAGAGGTCATGGCCGTAGCGGCGGCTGATCTTGAACTCCATCCTCATCCACTCCATCAGGTACCGGTAGTTGTAGAGCGCCGTGAGGCCGTCGGTGATGCTGCGGACCTTCAGGGTCCGGTTGTCCTCCCGGAGTTGCTTCAGGAGCGTGTTTTCGCGGACCACCGTCCGGGTCAGTTCTCTCCGGACCTGGCGCAGTTGCGCGTAGGCGTTCTTGAGGCGCAGGACCGGATGCAGGCGGAACTGGAGCATCTCGGTGTCGATGTCGGGCGCAAGGATGTCGTCGACCCCGGTGGCCAGGAAACGCCGCCGCTCGGCGGCCGGCACGCCGGGCTCCGCCACTACCAGGACGGGCAGGTACGCGTCCGCGCGAATCCCCCTCAGGATTTGCACGGTGTCCGAGAGGTCCGGCGGTCCGACCGGGTCTGCCAGGACGACGAAATCAAAATCCTGGGCCTTGACGGCCCCCATGGCCGCCAGGCAGTCCGGGGCACTCTGGACCGACAGGCCCAGGTCCTCCAGCCTCTTGACGAGGCTCCTGAAGGGCGACGATTCGGGAATGATGGCGAGCACGCAAGCCATATCCAACATCTGACCTCCTTGATCCACGGGGGGACTGCCCCCGTTCGGTTCGCCGCGCCTGCTGCATCCTCAACATTAAAGATACGCGCGGAAAGGGGGGGAGCAAACAGGGACAGACCGAAAACCGAATCTGTGCTTAACCCTCTGTGATACAAGGACTTAAGTGCGTAAAGATGGGCAAGATGCCGCTGAGTTTTGCGCACAGGGTGGGGATTTCACGCGATTTTCCCGCCCGGTCTCCTACAGGCCAGAGCACTACCCGCCGTGGCCGCCGGCCGTCAGGATCTTTGAGCCGGTCCGGACATACCCCAGCCACGAGACGACGCCCAGCAGCACCGT
>Ga0315291_10002729_pt1 | contig 22966 bp, 49 predicted proteins | sample YL17G12_20_MG_FD_203070 | JGI IMG/M metagenome (GOLD analysis project Ga0315291, IMG submission 203070) | Sediment microbial communities from Yellowstone Lake, YNP, Wyoming, USA - YL17G12_20 | ecosystem: Environmental > Aquatic > Freshwater > Lake > Sediment | place: USA: Wyoming | collected... | reverse complement strand
GGAATTTTGATCTGTGTGACCTCGTCTAGAGGGCCATACTTATTATACGTGTACTGGGATGAAAGATTACATAATCTTGAAAATTTAACAAATAAACTTTTTAAGTTTTCGGTGAGTACGTTTATAAGGTATTATACGCTTGAGGATCCAAAAGGTTACACATCGGAACTTAAAAACTTTTTATTTATTTTTCTTTTAAGTTCCTTCAGAAAAGTTTCTACATGTTAGCGCTCAGAAATGGCGGCCTAGATTTTTGAGCTAACATATAGAAAGATATTAACAAGAACTTAATAACTTTTTATTTTTTAAGTTTGGTAGGAAAAGTTTCTACAGGTTAGCGCAACCTGAGAATTGTTCCACAATGTTCCACGTGGAACATTTGCGTGGAACCATAAAAAAAGGTCCCCGTTTCCAGGAACCTTTATCTAGACATTATTTAGACATCTAGACATTATTTAGACATCTAGACATTATTTAGACATCTAGACATTATTTAGACATTTAATATTTGCCGTTGAACTTATCCAAGAATAAGTTTTGATCCTTGGTTAAGGAATCTCTTAAAGCTATCCAATCGATTCTATCGCAGTAAGCTTTTAAGTATGCTCTTAAGCAAGCTACATTATCGATATATGATTTAACGACGAAGTCAGAGTCAACGATATTTGAATCGATATCTTTCTTTATGTAGCCTAAGGCTAAGTTGGCTTTAATGATCTTGAAATATGCATCTCTATTTATTTTTCCGAATAACATATTGTTACTCCTCCTTTCTTTTTCTTTAATAGAATGGAAAGGTTGGAAAACTTAAAAAGTATATTTTTCTTTTTTTCCTCGGATGATAAGTTGTTCTCCTTCTACTCTATTTTTCAGGTAGACTGATTTGCTTAAGGCCCAGTTTCCGTTTAGATCGGAGTTGGCCAGGAAGTACCATAGGCCTATTCTGTTGCCATGGTCGTCCCATTGGTTAGATTTCGATGTCAACTTCTTCACCTTCTTTAATTTGGTTTTTGAATATAACGAATAAGCTTGGCTTGGTTTCGCTGTAGATGTATGCTTTAAATAATCCTTCCCAGATGTTATTAATTAAATGGACTTCGAATAGGAGTTTGGAGTTTGAATCTTGATCATAAATAAAAGCTCTTTTGAGTCCTGTGACTTGGCCTTTGGAGTTTACTGTAAAGAGTTGGGCTATGTATGATTTCCTTTTATCTAGGATGGAGTTATGTTTAAATCGGACTTGATATTGTTCTGGGAATTCAGGATTGGTTGTAACCAGTATTCTCGGCGCAGGAACTCCTTCGATATATTTAAACAATTCTATTTGGGATCCGTTTGGAAAGAAGTATAAAGGCATTGTGGTTTATTTAAAATTCTATTTCTATCCACTCTCCTGTTTCTTGTATTCCTGAGGTAGCTTCAAACATTTTTAATTCTAGGCCTATTTCTTTAAAAGGTGCTTTAACGGATCCGCCTGAGTGTGTCCATATTTTGGTTTGGAATCTATGTAGGTTTGTTCCTGGTATATCTACCCACCCGTTTTTAACTCTCTTTCCTGTATATTTTCCCATCTTGTCATTATTATAAAAACCAAAAGCCCCTGTCTTTGAAATTGGGGCTCTTGATTGATCCAGGTCACACTAAAACGCAAATTTCAAAATGAGACCTAATGATTATACGAAATTAAAATAAAAAAGTTATAATAAGTTATCAAGAGTATGTTAATAATCTATTTCTATGCATTCGCCGATTATGACTTTATTAATGTATATTTTAGGAAGTCTTCTTGGCCATTTGATTTCTACTTTGGTTACTTCATGGAGATATATAAATCTAACTGAGAAGGCTGTATTTCTTGAATCTGATAATTCTATCTTTGGTTTATTTGTCATTTAAAAAAATATTTCTAAGTCTTCACCTTCTTGTCTTTGCATGCTGAGTGAACTTCTTCTGTGTGAGAAAGCATAAACTTGTTCGCCGACCAGCATGTGCTCTTCTACATGAGGATAATACAGATTTGTATGGACCACTCTTAAATCTCCTATTGTTTTTGGCCAACCTGGTTTTAATACGGGTATTGTATATTCTTTGCTCATTTGTTCAGGTATGAAATATTATTCAGGTTCCAAGCTGCATTATAATCCCAATCATATAAAACTTCTTCACCTTCTTGCATCGTAAAGCCAGTTAGTCTGTTGTTGGTCCACATTTTGTGTGGCAAGAGGAGTTCTTTCTTTTCATTTAATGCATCCGATAGAAGTGCATATTGGATAAAGGTGTGCATATTTTTATCTGTCTCTTCTACTTCTCTCCAAATAAATGGGAAGTTAATCCTGAAATCATAAGGATTTTTATTGATGAAGGTATTATGCTTCTTATAGTTTATGTTCATGGCCATGTTAATACGATTTGTTCTCCTTCTCTTAAACTATCTTTTACGCCGTGGACATTTAGTAGATACCAACAATAACAATCTTCAGTGTCCCAAGTTTCTTCTCTGACTTGTCTATTTGATTTGGAGTCTCTGTAGTTTATAGATCTATATTCAATAGAAGCGTCATGCCATACTTCAGGTTTATATTTTGCCCAATCGACATTTGACTGGCGATTTGGGTCTAGGCCGATCATGATTAGATATGGATGTTTTTTCTTCAAAAGATAATTTCTTCTCCTGTTTTCTGTGATGATTTATCATCAATTAAGTAAATCATAGAAAGTTCTTTTTTTGTGTTTATTACTTTTTTGGTTATACTATCACTTTCTACTTCTGTCGTAAACATATGTATGAGTCTTTCATTTGTATTAATGAAAAAGCCTTCATTGAAGTATGTAAAGTTTGAGGTATCGGAAAATTTAAATTCCATTATGTGTGGTTAAAAAAAAGCCGCAGGTTTGAAGTGCGGCTTTTTGATTATTTAAAATCAACCATAGGAAGAGGAGTTAAAAAAAATATGACTGAACACAATAAAATCTCCTCTCCTCTACAGTGTGGTTCTCTTTAGAAGAATTAGTCTCTAACTTTTTCTAGAGCCTTAGTGAAGGGGTTATATTGACGTTGAACAGTACGTAAGTAGTAACCTTCTTCTAAAGTGATTGGTCCGTGTTCTTCATGTAGAATAACAGCTTTACCTTTAACTTCGAAAAAGATATTCTCTCTGTCTGTTAATGCTTTAATTTCTGCTGAATCATAACCAGCAACCTGGTGATGTTCGATGATCATAGAATCATCCATTGCAATTACTTCATGGCTATGTCCTGTAACTTCTCCAAGTCCAAGAGTTAATCTTTTTAACTCTGCTGTTTGCATTCCTGCAACTTGGTCTTTAGATACTTTGAAAATTGTCATGTCTCCGTGGCGTGCGATAATGTTTGTCATTTTATTTATTGTTTTAAGTTAATTATTATCAAATATAGTGAATTAATTTTATAAAGGCAAATATAATTAAGCTTCAGATTGAAGTTTCATATATTCTTCTTTGGTTAAGCAATCACCATTGTCTTTAACCATTGTCCAAGCAACAGCACCGATTGCATCTTTACATTGTGGTTCAGTACCGTCAACGAAGATGAAATAGTTCTGGTGAGTAGAAGGACATTGTACCTGAAGAACATATACATCATTCTCCAATCCTGAGTTCTCGCCGAAATTCTTTTTGTCAATCTTGTGAAGGATATATTTATCTTCATAAGTTACATCTTTGATCTCGAATAATTCTGAACTTACAGAGGGAGACTTCTCAGTCTTTGCTGAACCGAAGTTCAATGCATTCTCGTCTTTAAGGAAAGTTCTTTTTTGTTTTTTGATTACTGTCTGAGTATCGAACACTTCAGACTTCAGGGCTTTAAAAGTTTGTTCAGGGCCCATGATTGACATTACTGTCATTAATTGTTGTGCGTTTGAGGAGTATTTTTTAAAAGCATCCTTTGGTTCGATTGCAGGAACTGTGTCCCATAAGTTGCGAATTTCTTCTACAGGTGTAGAGTATTCTGTTTGCAGGGCTAGAGTTTGTTCTACGTGTTTTTCAACGCCGCCAAAATCTGGCTGATGCTTACGAATGGCAATGTATTCTTCGATGGTATCGAATTTAACGCCACGTACATAATAAGATTTTTTAATTGATTTTGGTTTCTGTGCTTCGGTTGCCTCAGGGGCTTTTTCTTTATCGCTCATATTATTTTTATGTGTTTTTTGAATTATACGAATTTGGTTTAAAAAAGTTACAATCAGTATCTATTTTTTTTGGAAGCCTGGCTGATTTTAAACTGTTGTTCTTTTTCTGCATGGAATAACCATTGACCAACCAACAGCTGGTCTTCAGGGGAGAGATTCATTATTGCTTGAGCTGCCTGGTTTGTCAATTGAGAATTATTGCTCAAGGAGATCATTCTCAATAATATGACTTGTTTATTTACGCTCATGATCTTAATCGTTATCTTTTAATTCGAAGATGGCTCCTTCACATAATTCTGATAATGCTATCCAGAATTCTAGGCTACGTTCTTTATTGCCTGTCAGGATCCTTACTTCGTTTCCTGCGTCTCTTTCAACAAGCAGATCTAATCCGCCTGCAGAGTTCTCAACTGATGTGGGTTGTTTCTTTGCCATGATTTAATTTCTTTTAGCTCTAACAAAAGCATGCTTAATGTTTTCTTCAAGATAGGACTTTAAAAATAGTGCTGTCTTATATCCATCTGAATGGAGCATGCCTTTATCACGCATTTCTTTCCACTTCTTGCTATTAATCCATTTAGCACTTGCCTCAAGCTTGTCTAAAAGGATTAAAGCTGCAGCTTGTCTGATCTCTTTTTCTTTTTTTGTTAATACTTTCTTTGCCATGATATTTATTATTTAACTTCTCTTAGGTTACAGATCAATACATCTCCTACAACATAGTCATCAGATGCAATTGCTTTTAATTCCATAAGCACATTTGTTGCCTCGTTATTATTAGGGAGACCCATTAGTTTTCCTTCTTCGTTCATCACCATGATCTCTCCATCTATATGACGGAACTCGATGTATCCGCCGACAAAGGATTGTAGTTCCTGAAGAGTGAAAACCTTTCCGTTTCCTGGAAGGACCTTACTGGTCTCTCCGTTTGCTTTAATTAACTGTGCCATGATTTATCTGAAATTAAATTTGATTGCTGCTTTAACTTGCGCAGGAGTTAATCCAGATTGTTTTAATCTGTTCACCCATCTGCTATATGCTTGCTTTGAAGTTATCTCACCATCGCAATGATAGTTCTCTGGCGCATCATTTGGTTCAGAGATAATATATTCCTGATCCTCAGTTAAGTTTGTCAGACCTGCCTTGGCCAATGCCTCAACTCTTTGTCTTTTGTATTCTGCGAAGTAATCTTTTTTCTCTTCCATGGTTATTTCAATTTTTTTGTCATTTTAATTATAACTTCCATTTCTTTAAAATCCATCCAGAATCCTGCTTTATCCTTGTATGCTGAACGAACTTCTTCTTTGTGTGCCTCACAAACAAATATTCCTCCATCATCTTTTAGTTCATTTATCCTTGACACAACAAAATGTTCACAAGCCCCTCTCTCTGATTCGAATTCATTCACCTTGTGGAACTTAAGATAATATGTTCCAAGATAAGTTCTAATTGGGATGAATACATCGCCGTTCTTTGCTGTGGTTCTTTTCATTGTGAGCCACTTTTCGTCAAATGCTGATAGTCGTTTCTTTGTCATGTTTGTTTATTATACGTTTAAATCGGGGAGAAGTTACTCTCCAAAGTTATCAAAATAAGTTTTATTAAGTTCAATCTCTCTCACAAATCCGCCCCAATTTTCAAAAGAGGTTTTAAAGTTTGTGGATGGATCAGGATAACCTTTCTTCCATTCTTTATAGCCATCTTTAAGCGCTTTCATACATTCTGCTTCTGTATTACCTAAAACAGACATTCCATATCCGAATATGTCAGGTATGATGCCCACCCAGATTGTTTGTTTTTTCTTTGCCATGTTTGTTTGTTTTATATATGAATAGAATTAAAACAGGGAGAACTTAAAAACTATTTTACTTTTTCTTTCTTTAATTGATTTTCTTTATTCTTTTTGAAAGCCTTATGTTCTTCAAAAAGTAAAGCTATAACATGATCAACAAGTTTAACATTGATATGCTCAACAGCTTTATAAACATCTCTAAGACCGAAATACTTTCTTTTTTTGTACGTCTCATCTGTGAGGTCATTAACGTTTGGACTGTTAAAATCCAAAGGACCAACCCATGAATCAATAAAGATATCATCAGAGTTTCTGTTCTCCCCAAATACAATGTGAAGTGCTTTGCTTTGGTACATTGATTGCATTACGATGCAGATTGCTTTTTCTCTTCCGTTGTAGAAAGGGAAAGTTTTAAACTCCAATAGATTGTTTACGAAGTGTTCTTTAAATTCGTCTTCGAAGATTCCAGGATGCTCGTCTTCAATTTCATAATAGAAATCCCCTATAAGGTTTGCTACAGCTAATGCTGATGGATGAATTCCGAAAGTTAAGTCTGCGACTTTTTTATTTATGTATTTGCCCATATTGTTTGTTTTATTATTATACGTTTAAGTTAGGGAGAAGTTACAGAGGTTTAAAAGAAATAACTTGATTATATTCTCTTGTTCCGCCTTCATCCTGCCCGTCAATTGTTTTATAAACTACCAAATAAGTTTGGCCAATATGCTGTACGACTGTCTTATTTATTCCGCCGTTGTTTTGATCTGTGGAATCTTCATTCAAGAACTCTTTCTCAAATTCTTTTCTAATCCCCTGATCTATAAGTGTTACAAAATTTAAGGTGTCTCCTGGTTTGCTTTTAAAAGTGATATCACTTCCAGCCAGGTCCCATTCAATAGCACTTATATAGGTGCATATGCAGGTGTGTGTTTGTTGAGATAAGACATTGAAGCTTATCAGAATCAATACTATAGAGAGGAGTTTTTTCATTGTTATGCTCCTCTTTTAACTGCATCTGCAGTGGTGCTATAATCTTTTCCTGTCTGGATATCTTTAATCAACACAGCGTATTTTGGCTTGTTTGGATTAAGACCGATAACCTCATAAACTTTTCCGTTCATGGTAAATGTGGACCCAACGATATCTAATGGAAGTCCCAATAGTTTGGCCATCATTTCATTCTTTGCTTTAACAGCAGGATTATCCTCACTTGATGTTAAAACGATTTTTAACTTGCCCGTTGCTTCCAGGTCTGTGTAGGTTATGCCTTCAAGTTTCATTGACTCAAGGCCTAATTCTTTTGCCACAGATACTAGGGCTTCGTTTACTTTCTCACGCATTAAGCGCAGGAATTCTCTGTCATTTAATTTATCCATGTTTGTTTTGTTTTATAATTAAATAGAAAGTTATTTGATTGAAACTTAAAAATTATCTTATCTCAAACATAATTTCGTTGAAATCAGCGTTGACACGCCCGTCACTCAAATCTTCATCTTCCAACAACTGATCTGCAATTTCTTTGCATACATCTTCTGTATCAAATGGACCGTTGTTTGAACTGTTCCAAAATATGCAGGTAACATCTTCTCCTTGTACTTTATATACCCTCACAGCTTCACCTGGGCATATGGTGCTGTCTAACTCTGGCTCACGTTTCGCTTTTGCGTTGATGAGGTTTTTTAATAATTGCTTGTCCATGTTTGTTTGTTTTATATGTGTAATTTATGTAATAGAATACTATTTGTTTTTGAATTAAAGTCCATGATCCGTTTGTTTTTTTTGCAGAAAGGAATTAAATAATTCATTATAAGAGAACAACCGTAATAACCATCTTTAGCAACTATTTTAATGCTATCACCATTATCAATTACTTCGTAAAATGATGAGACTGCTTCTTGTAATTCCTTGGCTAACTGTTTAATTGTTTTTTCTTTTTTCTTTGCCATATTTGTTTTTTTTAAATTTTTATTTAGCAACTCATCATCCACCCAAGCCTGTTCATAGCATCAGCTTCTTCTTGAGTAGCTTTATACATAGTACTTAAGTCAGGCTTAAGAACAGTGAATTGACGTGCAATTTCTTTGATGGCTTCTTTTTTATTTTTAGCCCACACATCATTAAAACCTCCGCCGATCCAATTGAAGTGGTAATTATATTTACCATCTTTAGTTTTTAATAGTTTTTGATACTTTGCCATGTTTGTTTGTTTTATATTGTTATAGAACGTTTTTCAGGAGAACTTAAAAAGTTTATGAGAATTCTTTTTTAATTAATTCACGACCTTGTTCATATTCTTCTTCTGACATATTGCCAAATGCTCTCCAGGTATTAAGCATATCAATTGCTAACTTTTTATTTGGAGCACTCTCGACCATTTCTTTTATTTTCTTCTTCATATTACCATTCTGTGGTTAAGTTATACTTCCTTCTTAGACTTTCAACAGAGTGAATTTTCTCTATGTTATAAGAAAAAATCAATTCTTCCGATATTACTTCATCGTCTTTTTTATCATTAACACGTAGCACAACATAGTATACATGAGCATCTTTTTTATATTGTAATGCCCACTGAACACATTGCATACAGGCTTCATGAGCGTCAGTTTCTCCTAGCCCTAAGGATCTGTCCTTATTAACTAATTTATAAAATCCTTCTTTTCTGCTTTTCATTTTGTTTGTTTTATACTGTTATAGAATATTTTTTAGGGAGAACTTAAAAACTTTATTCATCCCAGTTATCGCCTTTGAAATAAGATACCCGTACTTCAATCTTGGCTGAACCTTTACCATAGTCTTCTTTTACTTTGTGACCTCTCTTAACAAGTTCTCTTTCCAGAGGCCTACGATCTTCCGCTTTTCCGCAATAGATATAGATGTACGATTCTTTCCCGTATGTTTCATCCCCTATTTTTGGATGATCTAAATTAGCTCCTTTAAAATATACAGGGTTGATTTCTTCCAGGTCTTTAAAAAGTTTTTTCTTAGATTTCATGTTTGTTTGTTTTATACTGTTATAGAATATTTTTAGGGAGAACTTAAAAAAAAGAGGGAGAATTTTCATCCCCCTCTTTTATATTTTTAAAGAGCCAATAACATACTAGTGGCTTGAGTTGCAATCCTTGTGCTCTCACCTTCAATCAAGTTAACGAACTTTGAAGTCTGGCTTCTATAGTTCTTCTCATGATCTAAGTAGTGAGTGATGCCATTAATAACACCCCATGCTGTACCAAGAATTTTCTCCTGACCAACACCTGCACCGTAAGAACGCATAACAGCCTCATGGATGTTCTTCATGCGAGTGCTATCTTCTTTCTCGCTTTTGAATAATTCTTCAACCAGAGCCTTTACTTGTGCATCAGTAACTGATTTCTTAGCAAGCACATTGAAGCATTGATTTAATTCTTCAGTGTATTTGTGAGCGATGCCAAGAACATTATGAGCTTCTTCAAGCTTCACCATAACGCTTGAGCTGTGGCGTACAGCAACTTTGCTGATGGTATCTTTCAATGCCATGTTCAAAGTGTTATTACATACAACTCTCACAGGAGTCACAGCTGCAATGATTGAGCCGCTTCCGTCGTGTGATGAAGTAAGAAGTACATATACTTCCGTCAAGTCATCTGTCCCTGCGATGCGAATCATGTCAGGCATTTTTGCTGTGATGAAGATGCGCTCACCTTTTCCAAGAACGCCTGCAGTTTCATACATTGCGTAGTCTGCACCTACGATTGAATCAAAGAAACTAAATGCTTCTTTATTCTGAACAATTGTGTAGCCCTTACCTAAGCGACCACCCAAGATGTCCCCTGTATCAGTTCTATGAACCGAGAATGAACCAGGAGACTCCACAAACTGTCCGCCGATTAAGGCGTAGTTTGGAACTTTAGCTACTTCATAATTGAGGTTTGCTAATTTGATAGCTTCTTCAGCTGTCATTGCGCCGTTCACGATCTGACCTAGACCATGCCATGCTTTTTCCGTACTTGCGAAGGAAGCGACTCCTTTTCTGATTTCGATGTTGTGTCCCATTTTTTTGTTTTTTATTTGGTTTATATGAGTATAGAATTAAACTTCATGGAAACTTAAAAAGTTTTTTTTGGAGTTTTATTGCAATAATTATACGATTGAGAAACAGAAAAGTTACAAATAATTATTTTTTAAGTTTCTGTCAGAAATTATCTATAGGTTAGCGCTTAAGGAAAGTTTGTGCAAAAAAAAGAGGAGACTAAATAATCTCCTCCTGTTTGCTGGGCTAATACCAGCGATGCCATCACGTTCTAGTGATCTGTGCAGTCTTTTTATTTCAGAGGATAAACATCCTCGCCTGCCGTTGTGGACCAGCCTGGGCTCGAACCAGGGACCCTCAGATTATGAGTCTGATGCTCTAACCAACTGAGCTACAAGTCCGATTGAAGGCCTGGACTTTACAAAAATAAGCGGAGTGTTTCATCACTACTCGTATCGTTGTACCTTCTGATTAACTTTATTTTTCTGTTGCTAGGTGCAGCTTATTCACCCCTCGACCAGCAATATGGCTGATCTATTTGCGCCTGCAGGTGGATTTGAACCACCATTCACTCTAAATAAGAGGAGCTTTGTTCTTAAGCTTATACAGGCAAGGGTGCTCTCAACAGCCGAAAACGTTTTTGTTGAGAATCTTCGGCATCGCACCTTTGTAGTCCCACTTGGATTCGAACCAAGGGCCGCAGGTTTAGAAAACCTGTGCTCTATCCAGCTGAGCTATGGAACCATATGATAAATATACAAAAAAGTTTTTAAATTAATTCTCCGTCAAGCAATTTTTTTTCTAGCTTCTTAATTTGCTTCTCTCTGTTTGAGATGTCTTTCTTTATTTTGCCATACTCCTCTTCTTCCATGCCATCATGCAGTTCTGCTTCTATGAAATAAATTTCTCTCTTGCCTTCTGCTATTGTAGTGAGGATATTTTCTCTTTCTGTTACGACCAGTTCTTTTTTGGTATCATATAATCCAGCGAGAAATTCTTTCAGCTCATCAATCATATCATGGCTCCAAATAACATTGTCATCAATGTTCACTTCCGAGTATGTACCCCACAAGCCAACTGATGGATCTCCAGGAGATGATATGAATAATTTAATTTTTGCCATTATTTTATTTCGTCGAAGTAAAATGTTAAAACACTTTTTTTGCCTGTTATTAAGTTGGCGTATGTATCGCCTATTTCAAGTGTAGCTCCTTTATTAACTAAACTCTTTGCTCGTTTAAGTCGTTTAACAATAAGTTCATCATTAATCTCCGAACGTTGTTCAGTGCTATATGATGATGTAACATACTCGCCAAGGCATCCACATCTACAGCCTTCTTTGCCGCTGTATACACTGGAGATTTGACTGAGTGAAGCATTTAAAAAATCTTCTTTTGAATTTATTACGTTTTTCTTTCTCATGTTTTTGCGTTTTATTTAATAGAATGATTATTTGTGAAACTTAAAAAGTTAATCGAAATGAAGTGTATAGATGAAGCTCTCACGAAAATCTCTATCTTCCGCCATGTCACGCATTTTCTTTGTTGAGATGTTGTCAAAGAATTTCTCACCACGACCAACAACTTCCGCCGTCAAATCTGAATAACTGTCATCACTCACAGAAAATCCAGGATTACCTAACCAGTCTTTTTCGAATCTTTTATAAACTTCTTCGACCTTTGCTTCGATGAATTTCTCAAGCTGATTCCTAACATCAATAGGAAGCTGTTTAAACTCATCTCTGATTCTGTTATAGTTGTGGTCTTTTGTCCAATTGGCTTTCTTTATGATTGCCCAAAGTTGCTTTTCTGTTTTTTCCATGTTTGCGTTTGTTTTATTTAATAGAATTAAAGTTCACAGGAACTTAAAAACTTATTTCTTTATCATGCTCTTAACTTTATCCAAGTGTTCTGGATTAACAGGACGACCTGAAGTATTTACTCTGATGAAGTATTCCAAGATCTCCTGTTCAGACATTTCAGGTGCTTCAATCACAGCCATTTGTTTTTGGCCAAAATGACTCTGGTCCCATGGATGCATCTCAGAGAATTTTAACCCCTTGTACTCAAAACGATCTTCGTAGAATTCTAACAGAGTTGTTAAACGCTGCTTCCCGTCAATCATCTCATACATATGTTTTCTGGTATCTTCGTAAGGACGCTTCATCAGAACGATGCGACCAATTTCAATATCATTCATGATTGAATCAATCAATGCAACTTTATCTTCCAGCGACCAGACATTACCACGCTGGTAAGAAGGATTTAAATCAATGCCGAAATAATAATAAGAATGTAATATACTGTCGATTGCCTGGTTAAAGGTTTGACCGAAATAAAATTTGTTATGAAATTGTGGTATAGCTTTCTTTTCCTCTGATTTACGATAAGGAAAGATATCATGCCAAGCTGCAACTCTTTTTTCTGTAAGTCTTCCATGATCTCTTCCTGGAGGAACTACAACTTTCATTGTATACACAAGACCATCAGCCAACACCTCATCAATATGAGCGCTCTCAAAATTACCATACTCAACCTGTTCACCGATTAAGAAAAATCTGGTTGGTTGTGAAACTTTACCTTCTGCTACTTGTTTTAATCTTTCTGCAATATCAGATTGCCAATTTTGTTCCAGTCGAGCCGCTTCTTCCGCCTGCTTCTTTGCCAATTTTTGTTCGTCTGTTAATTTCGTCTTTGCCATATGTTTTTATTTATATAAAATTTCACTCAAATAAACTTGTGCCTCAGATCCGCCTCCATATTGTATTAATATAGGAGTATATCTGTCAAACTCCTCCTCATCAATTTCTTCAATGAATATAATTGTATAATCATTCCTAGGAATTGGGTCTGGATCATTCCATACAAGAGGTGTCTTGTTGGCGATTGCTTCTTTTAATTCTTTTATGTCTTTCATATTGGTATAGAATTAAAGTTCACAGGAACTTAAAAGATTATACGTTTAATTTCAGGAAATGTTACACCAGCACAAAAGAAAAGCCCCAGGTGGCAACCCAGGGCTTTCTTAGACTTGGCAAAGTCTGTGTAAATATTAAACAAACGATTATAGCATTTACACTAAATTATACGTTTGGCGTTTTAAAAAGTTACAATTATTTTTGATTCTTCTCTTTGATCTTGTCCCTGACAGCTGCAGCCCAAATCCATTCCTCTTCCTGTTCGGCTTTAACTCTCTCAGCTTCAAGTTCTTCTAGAGTCATTGTGTCGAGCATTTCCTGTTTGGTTACTTGTTTTCCTTTAAACTCTTTTTGAGAATTTAACATACTGGTCAGGAGTTTATTTCTTAATTCGTGTAATTCATTCAGGTTAGAAAAGTCCCCTTTGAACATTGATTCTCCAGTTCCGCCGTTTGTTAGATCTATAATATTGATTGAACCTGATACATCTCCTCTTCCTGAAAGATGTTTAAATAAGTCTGAGCCTAATGACGGGCTAGATGGTTTTGGTTTTAACAGGACCACAACAGCTTCGCCGATTGTTTGAACTTTTGATTTTATTTCTACAGATATAACTACAATTGCCATTAGAAATATTAAAGCTAGGCCCCCAGTAAGTTCTATAGCATCTACTGCTTGTAGATCATAACTGGTGAATAATGATTGGCATAATTTAATTAATCCTGTCAGCGTAAAACCAACAGCTACAACAATCATTAATAGTATTGCTATTGACTTTAAAAATAAACCTATTTTACTACCAACAGTTTCTTTTTTTTCAGGGGCATCAAATTTTATATCCATGTTTGAATTAGATTAGAAATACAAATGTAATAACTTTTAAATAAAAAAACAAGAATTATTCTATCTCGTCCTGAAGTTCATTATACAGGTCCTGTATATCTGATTTGATTTGTTTCACCTCATCATCATTCCAGGTAACTTCATCTACATAGAACATTAGATCGCTGGTTAATCGTAGAACCTCATCAGCGCTCTCGGCGTGTTCTACATCTCTATAAATTGATTCTAATGCATCATCTAAGATAGGATCATTTATCCTGCCGCAGAGTTCTGAAATCTCATCAAAAATGTTTTTTACTTCTTTTAGATTCATATCAACAGTTGTTGAAATTTATTCTAAATAGAATGTAAAAAAACAAAACCTAGACTTTTGATCTAGGTTCTGTAATTATTCTTTATGAGTTAAAAGAGAAGTCAGGAGTTTTTCTCGTAATGAATTCTTCAATTTCCGCTCGTCCACGATTCACATAAGCTTTGATACTACCTTTTGGCAAACCCGTCATCTCAACAATTTTATCGTAATCCAAATCTTCTAAGTAACGTAATTTAATTACTTCACGAACAGTTTCGTTTTTGATTGAATTGATTGCATTGATAACCATTTCAGCACGTTCTTGTTTTACAATTTCAGTAAACCCATTGCCCATGTTTGATTTGTCCGCAATTTGAAAACTGAATGAAGCGTCGTCTTTATCTTCTCCGCCTTTTACATTAAGTTCTTCAATACTTAATACTTCATACTTTTCAGCACGCTTGTAATCAATTAAGCGATTGTTTGCGATTGTATAAATCCAAGTTGACAATGCTGCCTCATTTGGATTATAAGAATCAAAATTAAGATGAATCTTTGTAAAGATATCCATCATTAAATCTTTTGCTACTTCTGTATTAAAGCGAACACCAATAGCCATTTTTTGGAGAACTCCTGGTTTAAACTTTGCGAATAATTTAGCGAATGCCGCTTGCTTTTCAGATTCAGAACCTGACTTTATAATTAATGCCAAGGCTTTATCTTGGTCAATTGCTGATACTTCTACTTTTGCGTTTTTCATTTTACTTTGCGTTTTAGATTATGTTATACGTTAATAGATTCAAAAAGTTACAAAACTTAAAAAATATATTTTCCTTTCGGCGTTGGGTCCACTTTCGGTCCAGGAACATTCCACGGGCTATCCTCATCAGGCTCCTTCTTCGGGACTGTTTCAGGATGCGGGATCACTTCTGGATCTGCAGGTTTTACCAGCGGTTCTATCTGTTTATTCTTCATTTTAAATTTAAACTGTTTTAGATTTAAATTACCTTCCATACCTGCAGCTTTATCCTGGCGGCTTTCTGATCTGTCATCATGATCCTGAATATTTCTGTCAGGGTTTGATAAGAGAGCTTGGACAGGTTCATTATTATCTTTGGAATTTCTTGAGAATCTACATCTGCAGTTGCCAGCAAGTCGGACCATAAAGTTGGAGATAGCAGGTAATGCCAAATCTCATTCTCATATGCATCTGCTTTGCTGTAGTAATACGCCAGCTCTTCTTTAGAATAATGCTTTGGTATACTGTGACAGATCAAATAATCAATAACTCCTTTATTCACTTCATGTAGAAGCGCAGGAAAATTTATTGCCTTACAAAGAACGGTTGCCTGGGGCTTGCCTGGCTGATCAAAGGTGAGTTTATTAAACCCCTGTGTTAATTGGGATCCTCTAGCGATTGCGCTTTGAATTCCGTCAGGGTTCATCATCCAGAATTGGAAATTGATTCCTGCTGTAAACTCATCGTACAATTCCACCAGCTGTGGGTTCATCTCATCTAGCTTTTCTTTAACCAGGTAGTAAACTCCTTTCCAAATATGCATTGAGGATCCATGAACCAGCCCGTTTAAAATAACACGCTTTTGAATTTCATCTCTCATAGCATTCTTTTGTTCAAGGGAGAGATCTAGAAACGGTTCAGGGTTATTATCCTGTTCTGTATCTAAATGAATCCTGGGCTCAATGAACGCCTTTAAATCGACATGTTCAGGAACATCATAAAGGTCTCTGATTATCTCAACTGCAATATTCTGTAGATCTGCAATGAATGGCTTCTCTTTTCTAGAGATGTATTCAAACAGGCCCATAACTTTTAAAAGAACGTCGGAGGGTTTAACCTCATCTCCGAATCGGCGCTGGAATAAATCACAAACGGATTTAAATTCTTGTCCAGCCAAGTATTCAGGTTTGTAACTGTAAACATTATTTGCATCCAGGGAGAATAGCTTAGCATCTAGTTTCTTTATTATTCCCCTGTTGGGTGTATAAGGAAGGTTGCTGATTGCTTTAGAGAATTCTTTGTTGCCTATATCGATTTTTGCCATTATGCAAAGATACGATTTTATTCTTTTAAATTAAATATTAATTCTTTGTACCCTTCAGGTATTTCTTTTTCCATAGAGATGATGTTGCGAGCCCAAGAGCCGATTAAGCTTTTTGAATCTCTGCCTCTGAAATCTCCACCACCTCCACCGTTTCCTTCTGCCGTCAATAAAGACAGGGGATGAATTTGATATCCATCTCTTTCAGGAGACTTTGATTTATCCACATATTGTTTTGTGGTATGATTTACAACGAACTTATATTTGCTTGATTGTGCCAAGGTTAAAGCTTTTGGCTTTTGAATCTTGAAAGATAATTGTTCTCCTTCTGTTCTTTCATCGTCAGACATTGAATATAAATTATCTTCAGACCCTTCTTCAGGAGCTGCATAATCACCTGCCCAAACGATTGGTTTCTTGTGCCATGCGCCACCAGGGATTAATAATTTCTCAACACACTGCATGAGTTTGTTTCTAACATAGGAGTGTTCCATGAGTTTCAGGCCCTGTCCCATCATGAATGTTTTGCCGTCATAGCCTGTACATTTTGATTGAACATCATGGCTATAAATCCATTCAATAGCTTTTTTGTTTTCGATTTGGCAAGGTTTATAATACTGTCCCATATTGTTTTTCTTTAATAGAATGATTTATTTGTGAAACTTAAAAACTATTTCTTTTTCTTTTTCATTGAAAGAACCGCCTCTGTGTTAAGATCAAAAGTCCATTCGCCTTTTTCTCCAAAGCGAGAGATTAATTTCTTTTCGTAGCATTCTTTAATTCCAGGCCACATACCTGTCCATATATCAGAAGTCCCACTATTGCAATCACAACTTAATAGTTGACCACCGCAATCTAGACAGCGAGCTACATCACATCCATCTTCATGTACTTGTCCTACTTTGACAGCACAATCAGGGCATTTTCCTTTTGATGAGTTCTTTTCTTTTTTCCAAAGTTTTTCACAGATTTTAAAAACCTGCTCTTTACTTAATCCTGCTTGTTCTGCTGTTTGCCACATAATTTTATTTGTTTATTGAATAGAATGAATTATAGGGAGAACTTAAAAAGTTTCTATGGTCTTCATAAATTCTGAAGCCACATCGCAGGAGATGTCATGAAAGTCCAGACCAGCCTTTTGGCATTCAGCTCTTAAACGATCACGTTCTTTAACGATTTTCCCGTGTTCTTTTTTTGTTACCGATCCTGTTGGAAATTCTCCAAAGGTTTCTACGTAATCAGAAAGGAAAGAGGTTCCTGTTTTATCTATCAGGCCCTGGAAGAATGCTTTGCACTCTTTTGTTAATTTATCTTTTTTCATAATGTTTATTTGTTTAATAGAATTAATTTGGGGAGAACTTAAAAAAAAGAGGAGATTTAATTCTCCTCTGATTCCATTGATACTTCTTTTATTTTCTCGTCTATTTTATTAACAAGCTCATATAATTCTCTTGAGAGTAGCTCTCCCTTAATTACTTCAAGCATTGTTGTTGTGCCACAATAGTTCTCGCAATCAACAGCAATATCAACCACCAATTCTGGCTCTACTTTTTGTAACACTGCATCAACTATTGTTGTTGCAAATTCCTCATCTTCAGTATCATGATAATCTTCAATCATGTTCTCAATATCTCGCCCTTGAACTTCTGATGCTAAAACATATGCCTCCACACTTCCGCCTTCTGGAATGTTTTCTTTTATTTCTTTTCCTGCTTTGAGAGTTACTTCACCGCAGTTCTGTCCAAAATCCTCATCAGCATATTGTAGAAGTATTTCAACTTTTGGAAACATTCTTGATAATTTTTTTATAACAGGATAAGGAGAACTCCAAGCTGTATCAAAACAAATTTCATTCTCATCTATTTCTATTTGAGAATAAGCATTCCATTTTGTCCCCCATTTTACAGTGGACCAAGAATACCAATCCTTGTGACCATAATTTTTTATGTTGTCCAAAGCTTTTTGCCCTAAAATAAGATCAGCACGCTTTTCTTTTAATAAGTATTCAGCCAATTCTTTTACACTTGATATGCCTTCAGCCTTAACCCAAGGCCAGGATAACATGCTTGCCAATTCTTCTGAAGCCCCTGTTTCTTTAAACATAAGGACCGCCATTCCATTGTCTACAGCAGAACTTGATTCTATGCGCAAATCTTTTGGCATTGGAATAATTTTCTCAAAGTCAATTAGAGCACCTCCGCCGTCATCGCTTTGGTCCGCTTTTACATCAGGACGAATTGCATTGCGTAAGGCAAGAATATCTTCTTGCTTACCTTTGAATTTTAATTTATTTGTTACGTGATTAGGCATAATGTTGTTTTTATATTAGTATAGAAATTAAAACAGGGAGAACTTAAAAATTAATTAACTTTATATTCAGCATCTTTTTCTGAATATTCATGGTCACCTGCCTGGTCCAAAGCGAGCTTCTCTGCTTCTGCTTGGCTTGTTGCCTCAACCTCAATGGTTTTAAAGGCATGGCTTATGCGAACCACTTCTACAGCAAACTTTTTCTTTTTGCCAACTGCTTCTTTTTCAAGAATGAATACAACACCAGTTGCCATAAAATTGGCTTTACCTTTTGGATAATCGTAACACTCACAATTTGCAGGAGTTTTTTCTTCTTTCTTTCCTTTCCAAGGTTTAATAAACACCTTGTTTTTCTTTATAGTGATTTCACCAACATCCCCTGTTCCTTCACCTTGCCAAGTTACACTGCCATTTAGCACATAACCATTTGGTGCAAGTATTTTATGAATGAGATAAACCAACCATTCAGTATAGTAATAAAATTTCTCACCACCATCCCAAACTATTTCTGTCCCATCTTCATTTGGAACCCACTGACACCATAATCCTGGTTGAGTGCTTGGTGGTTTATTATGATCAATAACATCAGGCATAGAACCTTGTCCTGCTGTCCCCGTGCCATCAACAAAGAATTCACCTTGAATACCAAACTTGTCTGGTTGCTTACGTGCCATTCTGCGAGTCTCTGCAAAATTTGTCAGGAACTCTTTCATCTTTTCTGATAGTGGCTTGTTTATTTGGAAACTGCCATCAAAGTCTGTTGTATACCCCATGTTGTTTTATTTAATAGAATGATTTATTTGTGAAACTTAAAAACTTATTTAAGCAGCTTTTCTGATTGTTGCGTTTTCGTATTGTTGTTTTATCCAATTTTTCAATGCAGGTATAACAAAAGCTTCTTCGATTGTCTTTGTACGATTTCTATGCTCATAACAGCGACCATGCAATTCAAGTTCAAATCCAATAGGAGTCTTTAGGTCAGCTCTCTTTGAATTGTCGAATATCATATCGTATTTGATATCAAAATGTTCCTCATATGAATCGAAATTTACTTGGAACCTGTTTGCTGTGTGGACAATAGAGATAGCAGGATAATATTGTTTTTTTCTATTACATCTCACTTCTTTTTGGTCATATGTCTCCACGAAGAAACCAATAGGTTTAAGGATTTTATTTAATTTTTTAACATCAACATCCATTTGAGCAAATATTGCTTTTTCGAAAATCTTTCTTAACACCTCATTTTCATCCATAGCTTTTTGCTTGGCCTTAACATCTGACACGATGTCAGACACATCGAAAGGAGATTTTTTATTTGCCTTAACTTCTTTCACATTGATATTTGCGAATTCATTGATGATCGAATCGATGATTTCTTGCTGGGTTTTTGATATTTCTTTTTTCATGTTTGCGTTTTATTTAATAGAATGATTTATTGGTGAAACTTAAAACTTATTTATTTCTTCCTAAAAAAATGAATGCTTCTGCATATAATTCTACAGCTTCATTGGCAGTTTCTAATAAGGTATCTTTTTTCTTATTTCGTTTGTTATCTTCAACCAGTCTATTGAAAATCTCAAGTATATGAACATTAACCTCATCAATATTTGTAGTCAGAGCATCCAAAGAGTCTTTAAATACTCCTTGCATAAAGTCCACGTTAATAACTTTTTCGTCTTCCTTTGTGATTAAGATATATCTATCGTAATGTTTATGCTCGTATATTGTGTGTGTTTTCATATTTGAATAGAATGATTTATTGTGAAACTTAAAAATTAAACATAACCTAAATACTCACTTGGTTTAGAATTCTCAGAAAAATACTTTCCGTCTTTTTCTCTGCGAACCATTTTAAACCCCTCAATCAAATCCTGACAAGTTTGCTTTGCACCATCATTCCTGCCATCAGTCCGATAACCCTGATCTGCTGCAGCCTCAATGACTTGTAAGAACAATCTAATTGTTGATTGCTGTAATGTTCTATGCTCTTTAAACAAAGCATCAATAAAAGCTTGTTTGTCGCATCCGTAATTATTCACAAAATCTGTGATTGTTTCTGCTAATTGTTCTGGTGTTAATTTTTCCATGATTTGTTATGTTTATTTATTGAATAGAATTATTTATTGGTGAAACTTAAAAACTTATCTTCCTTTGCTCCAGTACTTTGGAGCAGGATGAAAATCTTTCTCAAGAATGTATTTGCCCCTACCGACCTTTCTTATTGTCCCATGTTGGTCATGTTGATCTGCGTAACCATCATCGCCATACACGCCGCCGCTAGAATAAGCATAAGCTGTATGCCCATCTATTTCCCTGTCTGAATTTGTGAATACAATATAGTCAGCTTTTAATTCCATAGAATAAGCAAAGGCATTATCAAATTTCTTTTGCATACCCCTGCATCTTGCTGAATTAGGATATTTGTCAAAGTAATAATGTTGATCGTCTGATCTGATATAATAAGCCGCTACAGCTACAATTTTCTCTTGCCCATCTACTAAGATGGTTCTTGTTTTCTTTTTGTCTATAACCATTGTGTATGATCCCATAGTAATTTTGTTTTAAGGTTTATTTGTTATACGTATGAATAGAATAAAGATTACAAGAAACTTAAAAATTAATATATCCAAGTTTCAAGAATCCTTATTTCATATTCCAACCCGTCAATGTTAACCAGGAAATCTTCATAGGGAGAACCAGCAAATAAATCAGGAATTTCTGTAAGCTCTATGTCCATAACATCATAATGTTCACAAATGGCTTTTGTAAGTCTTTCTACAAATAATTGCTTACCAATTTTGTTGTCAGTCACATTATCAATTGTGCCGATCATTGGAGATTCATTATCTCCTAGTTCTATAACTGTGAAATGTTTCATATTGTTTTTATTTAATAGAATGAAACATCTGGGAAACTTAAAAATAAAAAGGGAGAGCTCAAAGAACTCTCCCAATTATAATAATAAAAACCGTGAGAAAGGCATGGAGTTGAACCAGCGACACAAGACTGTTCAGGCCTTTGCTCTACCACCTGAGCTACTTCCTCATTTATTATAAACAATATAATAAGGGAGAGCTAAAAAAGCAAGTATTTTTTTAACTTTCTTCTTCTTCGATTTCTACAAATTTATGTGACGCAAATCCAAAAGTGCCCCACATTTCACCCCTGTAACATTCAATAAGCTGTGAAGGCCTACCTTCATTACCTGAAGGAAATATGAATTTGCTGTCTAAAAAACCACGTTCAGTCATTTGCCCTTTGATATGCACAAGGTTGTCAAAAGCTAAAGCTGCGATTGTTAGGTCATGAATTCTATCATGGCTGTGTGCGCCGTGTCCAAAATAATTGCCATAAGCAAGATGATCCTGGAATAACTTATAAGCCCTGTCATATCTTTCTTGAAAGTCTTTTCTCCTGTTGCCTGTAAAATTCTCCAATGGTTTGCCGATTGGATTAACATTTCTCTTTGAGAAGTTTTTTGAAGCTGTAATTATACTTTGTTGTTTTGGATCTATTTTGCACATGCGATGAATAGTTTCAACCACTTCTGTATGGCCAACAACATCTCTGAAATAATTATTTTGTCCCCCTGAATAATCTTTCATATTCTTTATGGTGCGATATAAAAATGTGCATCCACTATGATTAAAAGCGCCTTTTGAGATGGTGATATAAATACCCATAACATCATTGAACATCCCCATAAGATGGAGGTCCCCCGAAACAGCAATTCCGCCTGCATTGAAACTAACTTCAAATTCTCGAAGCTTCAAAGCGCTTGCCAGGCGTTTCATTGCCTGTAGGCCTCTTTCTTTAAATTTATCTTTTGCAGATTGATTATAAGAAATTTCGTTATCCTGGACGAATCTTATAAGTCTTGTCAATTGACTTGTGCTTGTTGTTTTCATGTTGTTTATTTATATGAATAGAAATTGTTTTAAGAAAACTTAAAAATGTATTTGTCTGAATCTGAAGTTTTTATAAACTCCCCGTATTCTACGTCGTCACCTCTTGCTCTAATTTTAACATAATGCATCCCAGTAATCGTATGTTTTTCTTCAGTTTCGAAATTGAAGATTGATATAAGAAGTCTCATCTCAAGCTTTTCAATTGTTCTTCTATCAGTATGAATTCGCATTACCAATTCTTTAAAGTCTTTACATTTTAAGAAGGAATCAATTTTTTCGCAAGCAGTTAAGTAGTCTTGAGTATCTTCAATTAATTCATTTAAACGTTGGAAGGCATATTCTGTTTGTTCTTTGGTGCCTATAGTCATCCTACCAAAACTTAATTTTGAATTGGCCACATCAATCCCGTATTTATCATATTCAATAAATACCAATACAATAAGGTTATCCTTTTTGTATTTGTGTGTTTGTTCTTTTATTATTCTAAATCCGCCCCTCATAGTAAACCGTATTATTAATGCGTTCTTTTCTTTGATAGAAATTAATCTGTTGGAAACTTAAAAAGATTTATTTTTAAGTTCTTGAAAGAATCTTTCTATAGGTTAGCTCAATGAAATCCTGGAAAGAAACAAAAAAAAGGAGAATGATTTCCTTTAAAGTTTTGTAA
>Ga0315291_10002726_pt1 | contig 22978 bp, 22 predicted proteins | sample YL17G12_20_MG_FD_203070 | JGI IMG/M metagenome (GOLD analysis project Ga0315291, IMG submission 203070) | Sediment microbial communities from Yellowstone Lake, YNP, Wyoming, USA - YL17G12_20 | ecosystem: Environmental > Aquatic > Freshwater > Lake > Sediment | place: USA: Wyoming | collected... | reverse complement strand
GACCGCACGCCGGTTGCGCCGGGCGCGGGCCGCCGCAGCGATGACCGCGGCCAGAAGCAGCACCACAGTTAAAGCCATCCAGTACTCGTTGCCGATGCCTAGCCATCCCCCGGCGCCACCGGTGGAGAGGGGCAGGATGGTGTTGTTACCTGTGTCGTTCGTCCCGGCCTGGCCCGCACTGCCGTTCCCGGTCTGGTTCACAGGAGGGACTATGGGATCCAGATCGTACACAAAGATGAGGGCATTCGCCACCGAAATGGACTGCAGGCCGTTGGCGACCGCCTTGCCGGTTATTGTCAGCGTTCCGTTGGCGTTCGTTGATGCTTGCGGGATGATCACGGAGCAGGTGAACGCCTGCTGGGACGAGGAAGTGAAGACCATCGTGGATGGGGACGGGGCGTTCACGACCGCATCGATGTCCGTGGAAGCTGTCAGCGTGACCGTGCATCTGGAAATCGGGAGCTTGTCGACCGTGCAGTTGCCGGTGAAAGTGAGGATGCCCGGCGAGCTGTTGTTGACGCTCACGCTCTGGCTGGGCTGGTCGAGCTTTATGACGAGAATCGGCACCGGGTTTGGCGAGGCGCCGGCGAGCGGGAGAAGGACCAGCACCACCGCGCTCAACCAGACGAGATGCCGCATGGCCTCGCCCTCAGGCCTCTTCGACGCTCTCGACGCTCTCGACATCGAGGGCCGCCTTTCTCCGCCGTCGGACACTGACGAGGGCGACGGAGGCGATGACGACGATGACGGCGAGGGCGCTGATGATGATCCACTGGTCGTTGCTGAAGCCCAGAAAGCCCGGCGAGATCTGGTTGCTCACGAAACCGGTCGGGGTGCCCGTCTGGTTGTTGCCGTTCGTCGGCTTCGTCCCGTTGGTGCCGTTGCCCGTCTGGTTGGCCGGAGGGGGAAGCGTGCCGACTATGGTGACCATTGCCGAGGCCGTCCCGGTGTTCTGGAAGATGCCCGAAGCGACGGTGCCGTTGACCGTGAGCTGGGCATCGGTGGCCCCCGGGGTTCCGCCCGGGACGGTGACGGTGCAGGTGAATGTCTGCGGGGCGGTCGAGGTGAATGTCATGGAGGACGGCTCTACCGAGGAATTCCAGCCCTTGTCCACCGTCGAAGTAAGGGACACGGTGGCCCCGAGGTAGGGCGATTTGGCGACCGTTACGGACCCGGTGAACGTTACCGGCTGGTTGGATCTCGAGGCGTTGGTCCGGAGGGTCGATTGGTCGATCTTGATCGTGATAGTGGGCGGACCGGGCAGGGCCGACGTGAACGGGAGGACGGCCAGCACCGCGACCGACAGGAGCACCAATGCGCGCATCAACCGTATTCTTTCCTTGCAAGGACTTATATCTTTTGGTCCAATTTGTTTACGTGCTGGGGAAATCCCCGCACTTAAGTGCGGGGTTTTAACGCATTGCTATGTTGACCGTCCCCGGACTTAAGTCCGGGGTATCTAGCTTCTATCGAAGATCGCACCCTTCCACCATCGCACCCGTTCACCCTTCCACCCTTCCACCCTCGCACCCGTTCACCCTTCCACCCTTCCACCCGTTCACCCTTGCACCCTTGCACTCGTGCACCCCTCCCAGTACGATATATATTAATCGCCCAAGCCGATTTGGGGTCAGCATGGCCGACGAAGAGGTCAACTACAACCGGCTCATCCAGGTGTACCAGCAGGAGAAGAAGGGCGGGACGCCTGTTTCTCTGCTGGCGGACTTCCACGACCGGGTCCGGGACTACCTGGAGAAGCTTCGGGCCTCCTACGACCAGGAGCGCGCCAAGGACCCGTCGTCCATGAAGGCGCTCCAGCTTGCCGACCAACTGCAGAAGGCCCGCGTCCTCCAGGTCGACATCATCAACCTCAGGCTGCGCAAGTTCCTGCTGCTTGCGCACCAGACGCTCACCGGCGCCGGCGTGGACACGAAGGCGTTCACGCCCGAGGAGAAGACAGTGTTCCAGGACCTCGTGGGCCAGCTCTGCTCCGGCCGCAACCGGATACTCGAGGGCGCTGAGGCCGGCGATGACGCCCGGGCCGCCGAGGGCGGCGCCCTTTCGCCGCCGGTCAGGTGCGTCCCGCCGGGGGGCTCCGACGAGGAGCGACGGGAGCAAAGGTCGCCCGAGCCCGCCAGGGTCTCGGAGAAGGTGGCGCCGGTCCCGTCGGGCGTGGCGCTGGATTCCAACGAGCTGGTCGTGGTCAGGATCCTCGAAGACGTGCCCGATTTTGCCATGGGCGACAAGGTGGCGGCGAGCCTGCGCAAAAAAGACGTCGTGGCGCTGCCGAAGAATATGGCGCGCGTTCTCGAGCAGCACAAGAAGGCGAAGCCGGTCGTTTGAGCGCAATGTCCTTTCGGAGCGGCCCCGGTTTCGTTGGAAAGCATCCGTCGGACCCGGGGCGATTAACTATTTGATAATGTTTTGATATTTTTGTATTCTTTTGTTATTCGATAAAGCCAGGATTGGATCATTAGCAAGATGCATACATTTATAATCACAGAAATAGATTCAAAAAACAGAGGTTGTCCGCATGAAACACGTTCCGTTGGCCATAGTGGCAATGCTGGCAGTTGGCTCGCTCCTGGCATCGGCCGGGACTGTGACCGTCTTCGAGGGCGGGGCGCCCGAGGCGGTGGCAGTACTGGAAGACCCTGAATGCTGCGACTTCGTCAACATCACGTTACCGGCGGAATGTCACATCCGCAAGGCGACGATGAACTTATCGGCTCAGATACCGGATTATACCTGTCCCGATTGCCCCGAGGCCGTCCAGGTCTTCCTGGATGACACATTGCTGTGGGAGTTCAACGGCACCGACTACGGCGGATTTGGCCTCCAGGACGCATTTGTAAATGAGACCGGGAGCTGGAGATCTGGTTTCGGCCTTCAAGGCGGCACGAACAGCTCGGGAATCCGCCTCCCGAAGAAGGCGGTCGTTCAGAATGCGACACTGGAGATAAACGGCAGCGGGCCCGGAGGATGGGTCCAATCGATGAATTTCACAGGTGCCGCGGTGGGGGATTATTTTGGTATGTCGGTCTCAAACGCCGGCGATGTCAACAATGACGGCGATGATGATGTAATTGTGGGCGCACCGTACAACAGCGCGGGCGGTTCCTATGCCGGCAGGGCATACTTATTTTTCGGAGGGGCGGCGATGGACAGCAGCCCCGATGTGATCCTGACCGGGGAAGCAGCAAATGATTACTTGGGTTATTCTGTCTCAGGAGCGGGTGATGTCAACAATGATGGATACTACGATGTTATTGTGGGCACACCGTACAACAGCGCGGGCGGCACCTATGCCGGCAGGGCATACTTATTTTTCGGAGGGGCGGCGATGGACAGCAGCTCCGATGTGATCCTGACCGGGGAAGCAGCAAATGATTACTTGGGTTATTCTGTCTCAGGAGCGGGTGATGTCAACAATGATGGATACGCCGATGTAATTGTGGGCGCCATTGGAAATGACGCGGGCGGCGCTAATGCCGGCAGGGCATACATTTTTTTCGGCGGGACGGCGATGGACAGCACCGCAGATGTGATTTTCACCGGTGAGGCTGCGGGGGATTACTTTGGCGGTTCTGTCTCGGGCGCGGGTGATGTCAACAATGATGGATACGGCGATGTAATTGTGGGCGCCCGTGGAAATGACGCGGGCGGCGCTAATGCCGGCAGGGCATACATTTATTTCGGCGGGGCAAGCACTGACAGCACGGCAGATGTGATTTTCACCGGAGCCGCTGCCACCGATTTATTCGCATATAGTGTCTCAGGCTACGGAGATGTGAACAACGACGGATACTCCGATGTGATCGTGGGCGCCCGTGGAAATGACGCGGGCGGCACTGATGCAGGCGCGGCTTACACATATCAATGGCTTCCGGGCATCCGGGACCCGGGCATCTCCGTCGGCCAGAAAAATGTGTGGACCCACGCCGGATTTTTCAACAGCACCAACTCCACCAAGGATCTTTCACAAGTACTGAACGGTTACATCAGCACCGCTCTTCCCGCCGGGATAGACAAATATGGGATCCCTTATGTCTATGTCCCCGTTGAGGTTGATGCAAAGAACCGCGGGAACATCACATTGAGCGAACTGAACATCACCTACAACTACACAAGCCCGGTTCCCGAATTCACCGAGAGGCTGAGTAGCTATATATCGGCCCACAAGGCCTACAAGGACGCAAACGGCAACCTGACGGTCCCTTTCACGGTCAGGTCACGCACCGCCGGAAAGGTGAAGCTCCTCGACCTGAACATAATCACGGACGAGGCTCCACGGCTGTTGCGGGCCATCCCGAACGTCGAGATGGATGAGGACTCCATGTTATCGGACAGTGTCAACCTCTGGGACTATTTCGAGGATGATTTCGACAAGGACGAACAGCTCGAGTTCGGCCTTGGATCCGCCACGAATGACAGCATCGTCAAAGTGGAGATCATCGGCAACCAGTACCTTTCGGTGGACGCCGCCGAGGGAGACCAGAACGACAACTGGACGGGAGTCGTGGATGTAGTGGTCAAGGCATCTGACACATGGGGCTCCACCAGGGAATCCAACCCGTTCCAGATCATGGTTACGAATGTCAACGACGCACCAATAATAACCAGCGAGCCTCCGGTCAAGGGCGCCGGTGCTCAGGATTACCGGTACCAGGTAGTTGCGCTCGACGGCGATAATGACACGCTGACCTATGAGCTGACCAAGAAACCGGATAATATGAAAATAAACGGGAGCACCGGGCTCATCAGCTGGATTCCGTCCAAATGGGGCAAGTACAACGTCGCAGTGACGGCAAGCGATGGGACGTTGACGGCATCCCAGGATTTCAGGATATCGGTGCCCAACCGCCCGCCAAGGGTGACGAACACTACAATACCCACGGCATATATCAACGAGCTTTATGCATGTAATATCCAGGCCATAGACGACGATGGCGACACGCTGCGCTTCTCGCTGCTGGGCCAGATGGACAGTATGACGCTGGACGCATCCAATGGTTGGATCAACTGGACACCGAACCGGCTGGGGGACATCCCGGTCTCGATTGCAATCTCCGACGGTCAGGACACGACAAGGTACGATTTCATCATCAATGTCGTCCAGGGCAACCGCGCGCCCAGATTCACCACCACGCCCGCCACGGCCGCCATCGTGGGGCTCCCGTACAGCTACGATGCGAATGCGACCGACGCGGACAACGACGCACTTGATTTCCAGTCAGTCGCGATCCCTGCGGGAATGGCGATAGACAACGCCACCGGGGTTGTCAGCTGGACGCCGGCGGCGGCGGGGAACTTCACCGTCAAGATCAGCGTCCTCGACGGTAAGGGCGGTCAGGCGGTCCAGGAGTTCACCGTGATCGTCAAATCCCGCGTCAAGGCCAAGCTTGAGGTCACGGCCCCGCTCGACAACCAGAAGCTGAAGGGCAAGGCGGCCATCACCGGGAAGGTCACGAAAGGGACCCTGGAGGTCTCCAAGCTCCAGATCAAGATAGATTCCGGCGAATGGTCGGACATCCCGGCGAACACGACCTGGACCTACACGCTGGACACGACCAAGCTGTCCAACGGCAAGCACACGCTCCAGGTCCGGGCCTACGATGGTAAGGACTATTCCGACGTCGTGAACAGGACAGTGACCGTGGACAATGCCAAAGAGGCCGGCAAGGGGTTCATACCGGGATTTGGAGCGGGGGTCATCGCGGTAATGGTGGTACCGCTGGCGTTGGCGTGGTCATGGCTTAGGCGGAAACGGTAGGGGCTCGGTCATCCGGTTACCATTACATTGTCGAACCGGACGCTCCCGGTCACGATGGACCCGGCCCCGCTGGAGAGCTGTTTCCGGTCGCTCCCGAGCCCCGGCACTGCCCTGAGCAGCGCCGGCAGATTGCCGGAGAGCATGACCGGCTTGAGCGGCCTTTCGATTTCGCCCTTGCGTATCCGGAAGAGCAGGGGCACGTTGACCGAAAAGTCGCCGGAGACGCGGTTGGCGGTGTGGGCGCCCAAGACCTCGTGGACCAGGATGCCGTCGTCGATTCCGGCCAGCAAGGCGTCGCGGTCCTTCAGGCGCCCTTCCAGCACCAGGTTGCGCTCCGAGACCGAGGGTGGCGCGCGGTACGAGCCGCGGGCCCCGTTCCCGGTCGTCTTGGCGCCGAACTCGGCGGCCGTGTACAGGTCGTAGAGGAAGCATTTCAGGATGCCCTTGTCCACCAGGACATTCTTGCCCGACGGGACGCCCTCGTCGTCGCAGGCCGACGTGCCCAGCCCGCCCTCGAGCAGGCCGTCGTCCGATATCGTAAGGCCGCGGTCCATGACCTGGCGGCCGAGCTTGCCGGCGTAGACGCTCTCGCCCCTTCCGGCGGATTCGCCATCGAGCGCCGGTAGTACGATGGGTCCGAGCATCTCGGCCGCCGCCTCCGGCGTGAAAACCACCGGGCGCGGCCCCGTTCCCGTGGCAACGGGGTTGCGGCTGGCGACGGCCAGCCGGGCTGCATTCCGCCCTAGTGATGGGAAATCGATGCTGAAGGTCCGGGCGCTATAGTGGTCGAAACCCGTGCTCGTCGTGCGGCCCTTGAGGCTGACGAACGCGCCGGCCGAGATGGCCGTCCCTTCCTCGGAGAAGGCGACGCCATTGGAGTTCACCAGGCCGGTCTCGGAGTGACCGAAATCGACCCCTCCGCCGGTGACCTGGATGTCCCTGTCGACCGTGCGGGCCTCTTTTATCATCTCGGTCGAGAAGCGGATGCCGTCCTCGGGCGAAAGCGGCAGGATCCGCTCGTCGAACGTTCCCTTCGGGACCGTAAATGGTCTCTTGCCGGGGAAATGGACGGGCAGGGCCTTGCCCAGGCGGGATATCTCGAGCGCCTTGTCCACGGTCCTTTCCAGCATGCTTTGGTGCGTGCAGTAGGCGAATCCCAGCCGCCCCGCCTTGACGACCCGGACAGAGATACCTGAAGCGGTGCTCTGCATCGGGTAACTGATGCGACTGCCCTCGATGTCGACCGAGGTGGAGACGCCCCAGGCCAGGAACGCCTCGGATTCGTCCGCACCGCGGGACAATGCAAGCCGGACGGCATTCTCTCCCAGGGCGAGGATGTCGCCGGAGGGCCAGGGCGAATGGAATGCGGAGCCTTTTTTGGCCATGTCAGCCGCCTCCCACCGCCGCGGAGCGGATGCGTATGTGAGGCCCTCCGTCCCCGACAGGAACGGTCTGGCCCTTGCCGCAGTATCCGGGGTCGGCGACCTGGCGGTCCTTCCCTACGGCCACGACCTCCCGGAGCGTCCGCAGGATTCCCCCCGAAAGCGCCAGGTTCCGAAGGGGCCTTGTGATCTCCCCGTTCTCGACGAGGTACGCCTCCCGGCAGGCGAACTGGAACGAGCCCTTGGCGGTGTCCACCTGGCCGCCGCGGGTTCCCTTGGCATAGATGCCGAACTTGATCCCCTCGAATATCTCCTCGTGCGAGTGGTCCCCCGCCTCTATCACCGTGTTGCTCATGCGGACAAGCGGGCGGGAGCCGTAGGATTCCGCCCGGGCGCCGCCGTTGGGCGGAAAGCGCAGCTTCGAGGCCGATTCGCGGTCGAGGATGTACCCCTTCAGGATCCCCTTCTCGATGAGCACCTTGCGCCGGCCGCGGACACCCTCGTCGTCGAATGGGAACGAGCCGAACGCGCCCGGTATCGTGGGGTCGTCCACCAATGTCAAGAGCGACGAGCCGATCCTTCGGCCCATCCGGCCCTCGAGGCAGGAATCGCCGGCGACGACGATGTCCCCCTCGACCGCATGCCCGACGGCCTCGTGGGCGAAGACGCCGGCGAGGTCCGGGTCGGCGACCACCGGGAAACGGCCTGAGGGTGCCTTTTCCCCGTCCAGCAGCGCAAGCGCGACGCGGGCGGCCTCGACACCTTTTTGGGGCAGGTCGCCTTTTTCATGTATCTCCCAGCCGGCCGTTCCGCCGACGCGGGCCCTGTTCCCCAGGATGCCCTTCTCCGTCTTTACCACCAGGCTGACGTCGGAAAGAGAGCGCGTCAGCTCGGTCCGGATATCGGCGCCCTCCGACGAGAGGAAATGGGTCGAGCGGGTGCCGTCTCCGTAAAAGGCGGTCACGGTCTTCACGCCGGGGACGGACCGCGCCGCCCGGCTGAGCTCCGCAAGGTAGGCGGACTTGGCCTCTATGGAGATGTCGTGGGGATTCTGGGCGACCTTCCAGGTGATGCTGGCATTTTCGGCCTTGACGGGCGCCAGCCTGACGGCGTCTTTTGCTTTCTGGAGCGCGGACTTGGCCCGTGCTATCCTGAGCGCCGAGGTAAAGGTCCGTTCGATGCCGGATCGGGACATGTCGTTGGTGGAGGCCAGGCCCCAGGCGCCCTTGTGCAGGACGCGGACGCAAAGGCCCTGCTCGTCGCCGGGCACGGCCTCGCGCGGCTCCCCGTCCTTGAACTCGAGGCTGAGTCCGAACCGGCGCTCGACGCGGACGTCGCAGTATTGCGCCCCGGAGAGCAGCGCCTTCGCGGGTATCTTTTCGTACAAGGTGCGACCGCATTCCGGATGCCCGTCGGGCGATTAAAACTTGCCCTTGGGAACTCTTAAGACATCCCGGCGACATGCGGAAGGTGCAATGGATTCCCTTCGCAGGCTTCTTTGGTGGATGCTCGCCGGGAGCGCCGGCGGCCAGAACCGAGGCCGGATAATAATGCTGCTCCGGGGCCGGCCCAGCAACGCCCACCAGATGGCCAAGGAGCTTGGGCTCGACTACAAGACCGTGCGCCACCACCTGGACGTCATGATGGAGAACCAGATGCTTGCGGCGCGCGGGGAAGGCTACGGCAGGATGTATTTCCTCTCGCCGATGCTCGAGACCGATTTTGCGGCCTTCGAGGAGATTTGGGGCCAAATTGGTAAAACGCAGATAAGCAAGGAAACGGTTGGTGAAGCGAAATGAACGGGAGGGGCAAGCTCGCGGTCGTCATCGTGTCGGTGGTTCTGGCAGCGGTAGTCGGCCTGATGCTCGCCGAATGGCTCCTGCCGCCGCTTGCCGGCACCGGCATGCAGGGGCTGTCCGGATTCTACCTGCGCATGAAATCCATCATCACGACCATCAATCTGGCCCTGTGCATCGTATTGATAGCCTCCTATCTCAAGATGTACACTGAGGTAAAGTCCCGCTTCACGCTGGGCCTGGTCTTCGTCATGTTCACCATGCTGGTCTACGCCGCAACCTCCAACCCGATCGTCCACGCGCTCTCCGGTTTCTGCCTAACCGGGCTGGGGCCGTATACCATGATTCCTGACTTCTTCGCGATGGCTGCGCTGGGAATCCTGCTGTACCTGAGCGAGACGTGAAACGAACGAGCGGACTGCGTACAGCGGACGGCGGACAGCGTGCTGCCGACGACCGTCGTACGCAGCCCGCCTCACGCCGTACGCAGAACGCCGTCCGCTGCCCGCCGTCCGCTGTACGCTGTACCCTGACAAACCATCGCACTGCGGATTGGGGCAAGATTAGGGCCTGATTTTGGTAATTGAGTATATATGGCGCCATCCATCAGTTGATACAGAGGTCAAAAAGATGGCGGTCAATGCATTGGTGGTCCTGCTCGGGGCGCTTTCGATGGCAGGCGTGGGAATAGGCGCGGCGACATTGTCGGACACGCCCTTCGGGGGACCGGGGCAGGGCGGATGCGGGATGAGCGGCAACTGCCCCAACGGCCCGGCGGCCGGCTACCAGGGAGCATGCGGCACGGCCAATCCCGTCTGCAACCAGGCGGACAACGGGACCTGCCCGCTCGCCGACGACGGCGTCTGCCCGCTGGTGAACCAGACCGGCAATTTTGGCTGATTCCTTCCACACCCGGTCCCCCGCTTCGGCGGGGGCCGGTCTTTTTTGTGCTCAGATGATCGATATCAACCCCCGTGAAGAGGGCGCGGTAAGGCCCTGCGCCCTCTTCACCCAATAACAGTGAAGGGCCCGGCGGGCCCGGCCCGCACCTCTTCACGCATGATAATAGATAGGAGGAACGACAAGGATGTTCACCCGCATACTGGGAAAATCGCTCGCAAAGAGGCGCTCGCGAGTGGCGCTGGCCGTGGTGGCCGTCGTCATGGGCGCCTCGATGGCGAGCGCTCTTCTGACGACATCCTTTTCGATAAACGAAAAGCTCGCCAACGAGTTTCGGCAGTTCGGGGCCAACATCGTGGTCTTGCCGCGTTCGGATACAATCGATGTCGGACTGCCCGGAATATCGCTTGGTTCGGTGACGGAGCAGAGGTACATCAACGAGAGCACCCTCTGGAACATCAAAAAGATCCAGAACTGGAGCGCGAACGTCCTCGGATACGCCCCGTTCCTATATCAGGTGGTCTCGGCGGAGTTCGGGGGCCAGGTAAAACAGGTCGTCCTGACGGGAACATATTTCGAGCATCCGCAGCCGGAGATCCGTAACGGGGACGGGAGCGCCTGGACCACCGGCCTCCGCTCCATTGCAACATACTGGGAGGTCAAGGGCAAGTGGGTGGAGAGGGACGATGATGCCACCGGCGCAATGGTGGGAACCACCGCGGCCGAGAAACTGAACCTGAAGGTGGGATCGCAGTTCAAGGTGAACTTTACCGAACCGGAGACCAAGGTGGTCCGGTCGCGGGATCTGGAGGTACTGGGAATCGTCACTACCGGAGGGAACGAGGACAACCAGGTCTATGTCAATTTGGAAGTGGCCCAGCAGTTGAGCGCCCGCCCGGACAAGGTCCATACGGTGCAGGTCAGCGGGCTGTGCTACCGGTGCCCGGCCGAGACCATAGCACAAGAGATCCAGTATGTCCTCCCTGATGTCGAGGCCAAGAGCGTGCGCCAGCTCGTGAAATCCGAAAACATCATCATGATGCGGCTCGAGAACATGATGGGGCTCGTGACCGCCATCGCGCTCGGCGCCTCGGCCCTCGGCGTCATGACCACGATGACCACGAGTGTCATCGAGCGGAGAAAGGAGATCGGCCTGATGAAGGCCATCGGCTCCACCAACCTCACCATCGGCTCGCTGTTCATGGCCGAGGCGGCTATCATTGGGGTGCTGGGCGGCATCGCCGGCTATGTGGTCGGCTATTTCCTGTCGGAGCTCATCGGCCAGAGCGTGTTCGGCTCGGCCGTGGCGCCGGTGCCGATAGTGATACCCATGACAATGGCCATTTCCATCGCGGTGGCTATGCTTGCCGGGCTCATCCCGGTCCGGAGGGCCTTGAAGATCGAGCCGGCGACGGTCCTGCGGGGTGATTGAATGGCCGACATCATCAGGGTCGCGGGCGTCACGAAGGACTACGACGCCAACACCCGCGCCCTGGACAACGTTTCGCTATCCATCCCCGAGGGCGAGTGGACCGCCATCATGGGCCCGTCCGGCTCGGGCAAGACCACCCTTCTCAACATCATCAGCTGCCTGGATTCCCCGACGAAGGGCACCGTCGAGATAGGCCAAACGGCCGTCACGGGGCTTTCGCAGAAGGCGCTCACGCGCTTTAGGTGCCAGAACATCGGGCTGATATTCCAGCAGTACCACCTGGTGCCCTACCTCACGGCGCTCGAGAACGTCATGCTGGCCCAGTACTTCTCGGGCACGGTGGACGAAAAGGACGCAAAGCAGGCGCTCGAGGATGTCGGACTGCTCCACCGGGTCGACCACGTTCCGGCCCACCTTTCGGGCGGGGAGCAGCAGCGCGTCTGCATCGCCCGGGCGCTCATCAACGCGCCCCGCATCATCATGGCCGACGAGCCCACGGGGAACCTGGACGGCCTAAACGGCCGCAAGGTCCTCGAGCTGATATCAAAGCTGAAGCAGGAAGGCCACACCATCGTCATGGTGACGCACAGCCACAATGTTGCGGCTTTGGCCGACAGGATAATCGAGCTTGTGGACGGGAAGATAGTCTCCGATTGCCCGGGCAAGGGAGCCGGGCCGGAAAAGGCCCCGGCAAGAGCGGAGGCGTAGTATCAGGTTCAAGGAGGCGAAGGAACATGTCGCACAAGGAGAGATGGCAGGACAGGAAGGACAGGCTGGCAAGGGAGAGGATGGAGCGCAAGCAGGGCCGCGCTAAAATGACGGTCGCCGTGGCGGTCGCGGCCATAGTGCTGGTCGTGGGGGTCGCCGCCTACTTCATCGCGACCCACAACGGAGGAGAGGCATCCGGATATGTGCCCGCCTCTTCCACGAACTCCAACACCGGCTCCAGCGTGGTGACCGTCCCGCTCTCGGAGATCGGCACGGATGCAAAATTCTACACCTATGATTCCGGCGGGACCACCGTGCGCTTCTTCGCCGTCCGAGGCTCGGACGGGAACGTCCATGCTGCCACAGACGCCTGCGACGTCTGCTACCAGAGCCACAAGGGGTACCACCAGTCGGGGACGCAGATGCAGTGCAACAACTGCGGCAAGGTCTTTGGGATAGGGAACATCGGGACCAAGAACACGGCCGGCGGCTGCTGGCCCAGCTATCTTCCAATGAGCAATGACGGCTCGAACGTTCAGATAGCCAAGTCCGCCCTCGACGGAAAGGCGTACATGTTCAAGTGAGGATGGGTGGAACATGACGGCCGGGGAAGAAACCACTCTCGAGAAGAGGAAGGAGAAACTGGACGGCCTACGGGCTGACCGGGAGCGGCGGCGCAGCCGGAGGATCGGCGTGGCGGTCGCTGTCGGGGTGATACTGGTCGCGGCCGGCTTCGTCTACATCGCCAAGTTCGCCGACCGCGGCGGGGGCGGCTATTCGCCGGCCAGCGGCACCCAGAACTACAGCAACGACACCTACCTGTCCATCCCCGTGTCGGAGGCAGGGACATCGGCCAGATTCTACACCTACGACGCCAACGGCACCACGGTCAGGTTCTTCCTGGTCAACGGCTCCGACGGGAAGATGCACGTCGCGGCCGACGCCTGCGACGTATGCTATCCCGTCCACAAGGGCTACTCTCAGGCGGGGCAGCAGATGCGCTGCAACAACTGCGGCAGGGTATTTTCCATAAACGACATCGGCACGAAGAACACGGCTGGCGGGTGCTGGCCCAGCCGCATCCCCATCAAGGTCGAGGGCGGCCTGGTGCACATAGCAAAGGCCGATCTGGACGCCAAGGTGTACCTGTTCAATTGAGGCCGGGGCTCATTTGCGGAAAATGACCGCGTAGCTGTACGGACCGGCCTCGAACGTGCGTTCCTTTTTCAGCCCGGCCGGCGCGGCCAGCCTCTCCACCTCTGCGGGCTCCAGCCTCACCTCGAGCGGGGGCCCGAAATCCATTTGCATCTTCTTGAACTCTACCACGGCGAGGCGCCCTCCGGGCTTCAGCACGCGGGCGATCTCGCCCAGCGCGCCCGGGGCCGTCTTCTCCCAGGCAAGGCCGTGCAGAACGTTGACCAACAGGCACAGGTCGACGCTCCCGGTCTTGACCGGCCACGGCTCTGCAAGATCGGCCAGCAGGGGCCGTATGTTCTTGAGGCCGTTGGTGAATATGTCGCGGGTGAGCCGGTCCAGGGAGGGCTGGTCGGCGTCCAGCGCCCAGACCGTTCCCACGTTCCCGACCATGGCGGAGGCGGCCTTCGAGAAATGCCCGCTGCCCGCGCCGGCGTCCAGCACGACCTGCCCCTCCGACAGGCCTATCTCGCGCAGCGCCTTCCCCGCGTCCAGGAACTCGCGGCTGGACCTTCCGGCGTGGTGATGGTGGCCTTCCGTCATAGCTACCCGGCGGCCGAACACCATTTGCCCATTTCAGCCTTACGGCTGCCCCGACCACAGTCCGTCCGTCAACTTGTTAACTTGTTCTTCTGTTTTCCTGTTTACCTAGGTAATTCTATGCATAAACCTTTTAAATAGTAGGTGTGATGAGGGGTGATACCCAAGGGAGACCGTCGGTCCAGGACCGGGGTTTCCCCGGTCACGGTCCGGGTTGCTGCCCGGGCATCAAGGTGAACTACGTGAAGCAATTCGGTTATACCCGGTTCGAGAGGGCCCGCATCATCGGGGCCAGGGCGCTCCAGATAACGATGGGCGCGCCTATTTTGATAAACGTTCCCAAGGAAGAAATAGATCCCATCAGGATAGCCACGGTCGAGTTCGAGAAAGGGGCCATCCCGATAACCGTCATGCGGGACGACCAGATAATCCCCCGCGGGGCGGTGAGATGAGCCGCATCGAGAGCATCCACATCCGCAAGATAATCGACAGCCGCGGCAACCCGACGGTCGAGGTCGAGGTGCGCACGCCAGAAGGTCTGGGCAGCGCCGCTGCGCCCAGCGGCGCCAGCACCGGCGTGCACGAGGTCCAGGCGTTCCCGGCCCAGGGCGTGGATTTCGCCGTGGAGCAGTTCCGCGACGAGTTCGCCGGCAAGCTGCTCGGAATGGACGTCCGCTACCAGCGCCGGTTCGACAACGAGCTCAAGGTGCTCGACGGCACCGTCAACTTCTCGAAGATGGGCGGCAACGTAGCGGTGGCCGCATCGCTGGCCTTTGCGAAGGCCGGGGCGGCGACCTACCGCGTGCCCCTGTTCCTTTACCTAGGAGGCACCCTCGCCGGATACGGCGTGCCCTACCCGCTGGGCAACGTCATCGGCGGCGGAAGGCACGCCACAGGCGGCACCGACATCCAGGAGTACCTGGTCATTTCATTCGGACAGACCGTGGCCGACTGCGTGTTCGGCAACGCGCTGGTCCACAAGAAGGTGAAGGCCGCCCTGACCAAGAAATTCCCGAACACAGCCATCGGCAAGGGCGACGAGGGCGCCTGGGTGGCCAAGCTGGGCAACGAGGATGCGCTGGGCCTCGTGGCGGACTGCTGCAAGGACGCCTCCGGCGAGCTGGGATTTCCCGTCCAGCCCGCGCTGGACATCGCCGCCTCGGAGCTTTACAAGAAGGGTTTCTACCATTACAAGGAGCGGAAGCTGAGCCCCGAGAAGCAGATCGACTTCGTGGAGAAGCTCGTGAAGACCTACAAACTCTACAGCGTCGAGGACCCGCTGGACCAGGACGACTTCGCGGGTTATTCCGAACTGACAGAACGGATAGGCCACAACTGCCTGGTCATCGGGGACGATCTGTTCGTCACCAGCTCCAAGCGCATCAAGAAGGGCGTCGACATGGGCGCCTGCAACGCGGTGCTCATAAAGCCCAACCAGGTCGGGACGCTCACCGAGACGTTCGACGCCATCTCGCTTTCGCACCAGCACGGCTACAAGACCGTGATATCGCACCGCAGCGGCGAGACCGAGGACACCTCCATCGCGCACCTCGGCGTCGCATTCGGCTGCCACGCGATAAAGACGGGGGTCGTCGGCAGCGAGCGCACCTGCAAGCTAAACGAGCTCATCAGGATCCAGGAAAAGGTAAGGAGTCATACGATCGCGGTCACGGGAAGGGTGTAAATGCCGGGCGAAGAAGCAATGCAGATGCCAATGGACATCAGGTCGGAATCCCAGTCGTCAGAGGGGTTGCTCGTCCAGGAGGACGTGTACCTCACCTCGGGCGTGCACATAGGGACGCAGCAGAAGAGCAAGGACATGAGGCCGTTCATTTTCAAGGTCAGAAACGACGGGCTCTATGTCCTGAACATCAAGAAGACCGACGAGAGGATACGGACCGCGGCCAGGTTCCTGGCGAGGTTCGACCCGAAGCTGATACTTGCTGTTTCCGCCCGTCAGTACGGGCAGAAGCCCGTGAAGGTCTTCGCCAAGCACACCGGGATAAGCGAGCTCGCCGGGCGGTTCGTCCCGGGCTCCCTCACCAACCCGGTCATCGACGGGTTCTTCGAGCCCGACGTGCTCGTCGTGACGGACCCGGCGGCGGACATCCAGGCGCTGCACGAGGCCGTGAACCTCGGGATACCGGTCATCGGGCTTTGCGACGCCAACAACGAGACGCGCAATGTCGATTTGGTCATCCCCACGAACAACAAGGGGCGGCGCGCCCTGGCCGTCATCTACTGGCTCCTGACGCGGGAGACGCTCCGCGCCCGCGGGCTTCTCGAAAAGGACGAGGAGTACAAGCTCACCATCGAGGACTTCGAGGCCACGCTGTAGGGGCAGCATGAGAGAGCCGGCCGTCGCGGGGACGTTCTACCGTCGCGGCAGGGACCTTTTGCGCGAGCAGGTGGAGAGGTGCTTCTCCCATCCGCTGGGACCGGGAAGGATACCGCCTTTGGCGAAGGCGGGGGCCCGCAGGATAAAGGGGGCGGTGTTCCCGCATGCCGGCTACGAGTACTCCGGACCGGTAGCGGCCCACTCGGCCGCGGCGCTGGCCGCGGACGGATTTCCACCGACATTCATAATAATAGGGCCCAACCACCGGGGCTGGGGCTCGGAGATCGCCGTGGGGACGGAGGCATTCCAGACGCCCCTGGGCAAGGTGGACATCGACCCGGGGCTGGCCCGGAAGATGATAGGCGACGGGATCGAGGAGGACGCCGTCGCCCACATGGAGGAGCATTCCATCGAGGTCCAGCTGCCTTTCCTCCAGTTCTTCGGGCAGGAGTTTCGGTTCGTCCCCATCTGCATGGGGAACCAGGAAGCCGAGGCGGCCGTCATGCTCGGCGAAAGGATCGCCGCGGCGGTCAAGGGCCAGAACGTCGTCATCATAGCAAGCACCGACTTCACCCACGCCGGCTCCGGTTACGGGAATCAGGCCCCGAGGGGCATGCGCGCCGGCGATTTTGCAAAGCAGGAAGACAAGAAGGCCATCGACCGCATCCTGGCGATGGACCCCCGCGGCCTGGTCGAGACCGTCAAGAAGAACCGCATCACAATGTGCGGCTACGGCTGCGTGGCGGCGATGCTGGTCGCCACGGCGAAACTGGGCGCGAAGAAGGCGACATTGCTGAAATACGCAACCTCGGCCGACGTGAGCGGCGATGACGACATGGCGGTGGGCTACGGCGCCTTCACGATTGAATAGCGCCGTACGCAATGCTATCGGGCAAAGGGACGTATTGTTGAAATTGGTTAGGGGGACGTAAGGGACGTGTTGATGATATCGGTTAAAGGGACGTAAGGGACGGACGGGAACCTGGCAGAACGTTCCCCGGACGATTCCGGCGGACGGCGCGTCGTCCCTTACGTCCCTTTCACAAATCGCAAAGTACGTCCCTTACGTCCCTTTCACAAATCGCAAGGTACGTCCCTTACGTCCCTTACGTCCCTTTGAACCAATTGCGCTGCGTCGTCGTCATTCGGGCACGAACCACGACGGCGGCTGCGAGTACTTATAATGGTCGAGGATGTAGCGCTTGAATATTGAGCTGTAGAACATGTTGTACTTGCGCAGGTGGAGCACTCCCTTGCGCGTTATCTTGACCCGGTACTCGCGCTCCTCGCGGTCCACCTCGACGAGCCCGTCCTGCTCGAGCACCTCGAGCACGTGGTTCGTCATGTGGTGGTTGGCCCGCAGCTCGTAGCTGATGTCGACCTTGGGCACGCCCCGGCCCCGCTCCTTGAGGAGCATGTCGAGCTTCGGCTCCAGGTCGGCCTGGGCCAGGTCTATGCCCAGCTGGGAGGCCACCCTGTTCAGGGCGAGGCAGCAGTAGACTTCCAGCCCCTTGTACAGCTTTCCCGTTCCCATCAGCTCCCGACGAACGGCACCATCGAGTAGGTCCCGTCCACCTCCATCACCAGTTGAAGGGCGCATTCGCCCGGCCTGGTCCGCTCTCCCAGACCGATGATATGGTCATAGAGGGAATCATCGATGTCGTCCCCGCCCGGTGCCACCAGGGCCACGGCCCGGGCCAGGAAGATGCCGCGCTTTTTGGCCAGAAGGTCCGCTTCGGCCAGGAATCCCTCCAGTGCCGCGATGTCGGGGACCCGGTCGAAGAGCCGGACGAGGATTCCGGTGCCACGGCCATGGTACAGGCGGGTTGAGGGATGGCCGCCCGGGCCATCCTCGACCTTCCCGCCGGGCGAAGCCAGCATGGCCTTGACCGGCGGCACGGACCGGAGGTGACGGTCCAGGCGCGTCAATGGGTCGGCGCCCTCCGGAACGGGCGCCGGCCCGACCGCCGCCGCCTCGGCTATGGCCCGCTGGCGCAGGGAATAGTACCGGTAGAAATACAGATCGCGGCTCAGGGCGCGGAAAAGCGCCACCGCCGGGACGGCAAAGAACGCCAGCACCGCGAGCTCCACGGCAATGAGCCTGACGGAGAAAGTGCCCAGGAAAAGCCCCGCCGCGACCAGCGCCGGCAGGAAGACCAGGCCTATGAGGAGCATCGCGAGCACGCCCCGAGCCACCGTGGCCATCCGTTCGGCGGTGGGCACGAGGCTCCCGATGGATATCGCCGAGCCGAGGATGCCCGAGAGCGGGCTCCCTTCCCGCGGGGCGCCCCGGCTCTCAGTTCCCTGTACCTCAGGCGGGCTTCCCTCCAGCGCGCTCATGGCGCCGGAGGCCTTCTCCAGGAACGGCAGGAACTGCCTTTCCTTGACCGCCAGGAGTATTAGCGTCAGCCCGAACCCGACCGAGGGAATGAACAGGAGGGTCAGGGAGACGTAGACCAGCACCACCACGGACTGGAGGGCCTCTCCGGATTCGACGAGGTCCCAGAGGAACGCTACGGTGAAGGCGGCCATCACGATGATCGCGAGGGACCAGCACGCCCCCACGAACAGCAGCTGGCGGTTCCGAAGCTTCAGGCCGGGCAGCCGGCGGCCCGTCAGCGAGGCAAGCTCCAGCCCGGCCTCTAGCGGGCTTTCCAGTATCCTCGGATCGCCGGCAGGAAGCTCGTCGGAGGACATCTTGACCGGCGATTTGACCGCGTTCAAAGGTATATAAAACTATTCGACACATTCGTTCGAACCGGTTATTCTATCCGCCTTAAGAATAGGGCAGGCGTAACCGTATCTCGTCGGAAACGACGGGAGTGTGGGAAAAATGGGAACGGTCGAGGAACAGGTTGTCAGGGGAGAGGGAACGCAGGGGAAGATACCGCCGCCGCCCGGGATGGATACGGGAAAGCCTCCGACGGTGCCGCCGGCGCCGCCGGTCTACTACCCGCCATACGGCGGATGGTACGCGCCGCCGCCGCAGGCATGGGGCCAGGCCCCCCAGCCGAAGCGGTCGGGAAAGCCCAAGATAGTGGGCATGCTGCTAATGTTCTCGGGCGTGCTGTCCATCATCATGGGGTTATTCTTCGGCGCGATGATGATCAATGTCGTGCCCTGGATGGAAGAGTGGTCGAACAACACCTCCGGCTACGGCGATATCGAGGGACAGGTAATATATATGAATTCGACGCCGGTCGCCGGAGTGAACGTGACCGTCGTGGACCTCGGCCTGATGGCCTCCACCAACGAGACGGGGCATTACCGCATACTGAACGTGGCCAACGGCTGGCATGACCTGAAGGTCGAATCTTTGGGCTACAAGACGCCGGTCAGGAGCGTCTTTGTACGGGTCTCGGACGTCATGGGCACCGGGAAGAACGTCACCAGGGCGGACTTCCAGCTCCAGCCGGGAAGCGGCGAGCAGCGCCTCGGCGAAGCGCGCACGCCCGGCTCGAAGACCGGCCCGATGGACCCCATGGCCCAGGAAATGATCCGGTCGTTCGGGGCGGTTTGCATGGTCCTGGGCGTTGTGCTGGGCTCTTTCGCAATACTGGGCGGCTACTTCGCCTTCCGGACGGAGCGGCTGGGAATAGTGGCGCTGGGCACGCTCTGCGGCATACTGTCCTTCGGGTTCGCCATCGGCTCGGGGCTGGCGTTCATAGCCCTCATCCTGCTGCTTTTGAGCACGGACGAGTTCGAGCGCGCCAAGAAGCAGAAGGAAGCCGGTGCCTAGGGGCTCGTGATCAAGAGGGGAACGGGGGCGGTCCGGCCGCCCCCCTTTATTTTTTTTATTTCATCTTGAGTCTTATATTATTGCTAGATTCATAACCTGTTACAGCCCCGCCTCCTTGAGCAGCCGGGGTATCTCGGAAGGCACGCGCGCCACCTTGGCCCCGGCATTCGTCAGGGCCTTCACCTTGCTCTCGGCGGTGCCCCGGCCCCGCAGGACGATGGCGCCGGCGTGGCCCATGCGCTTGCCCGCCGGAGCGGTGCGCCCGGCGATGTAGGCGAAAACAGGCTTCCTGATGCCGGCCGACACTATGTGCTCGGCCGCGTTCTCCTCGGCCGAGCCTCCTATTTCGCCGACCATCACGATGGCGTCCGTCTCCGGGTCGGCGGCGAACATGTCTATGGCCTCGACGAAGCTCGTGCCCACCACCGGGTCGCCGCCCAGGCCGATGCAGGTCGACTGGCCAAATCCCAGCTCGGACATGGAGTTGACCACCTCGTAGGTGAGCGTCCCGCTGCGCGAGATCACGCCGATGCGGCCGGGGCGGAACACGGCGGCGGGCATTATCCCCACCTTGGCCTTCTCGCCCGGGGAGATTATGCCCGGGGTGTTGGGCCCCACGACGACCGCTTTCTTGTAATCGGCATAGGCCATGAGCTGCATGGCGTCTTCAACCGGGATGTGCTCCGTGATGATGACGAGCTTGCGGATGCCGCTCTCCATGGCCTCGTAGGCGGCGTCCTTGGCGAATGGCGCCGGGACGAAGCATATCCAGGCGTTGGGGCTGCCCTCGGGCGGCAGCTCACGCATCGCCTCGGCTACGGAGTTGAAGACGGGGACGCCCTCCACCGTGGAGCCGCCCTTGCCGGGCGTCACGCCCGCTACGACGGCGGTGCCGAACTCCTTCATCGCGCGGGTGTGCTGGGTGCCCTGGTGGCCGGTGATGCCCTGCACGAGCACGCGCGTTTCCCTGTCGAGGATTATCGCCATGTTCAGGCCTCCCGGCTGAGGTCGGTGGCCATCCTGGCGGCCTCTTCCATCGTTGCGGCCGTGATGAGGCCGGCGTCCTTGAGTATCTCGCGGGCCTTCTCCTCGTACCAGCCCTTGATGCGCGCCACCACGGGGGCGCCGGCGCCCTCCGCCTTCACGACGTCGTGGACGCCCATCGCCACCGTGTCGCAGCGGGTGATGCCGCCGAAGATGTTCATGAGGATGACCTTGGGCTTCGCCTTCTTCAGGATGCGAAACGCCTGCTTGACCTTTTCCGGGTCGTCCGTCCCGCCCAGGTCCAGGAAGGTGCCGCCCTTGCCGCCCATGAGGCCCAGCGCGTCGAGCGTCGCCATGGTCAGCCCGGCGCCGTTGGCTATGACGCCGATGTTCCCGTCGAGCTGGACGAACGAGATGCCCTTCTCGCGGGCCTCCTGCTCCAGCGGGGTGATGTCCTGCTCGGTCTCCTTGTGCTCCGGGTGCCGAAACAGCGAATCGTCGTCTATGACCGCCTTCGCGTCGCCGGCGATGACCTTGCCGGCCGGCGTCACCGCCAGCGGGTTTATCTCGAGGAGCTCGGCGTCCTCGGCGACGAAGGCTGCATACAGTTTTTTCGTGATGTCCGCAACCTGCTGGCCCACCGGCTTCTCGAGCGCAAGCATCGAAAGCATGTCCCGGAGCTGGTAGGACTGGAGCCCGATGAGCGGGTTGATGTGCAGGCGGAACAGCTTCCCCTCCGGGACGGTCTCGATGTCCATGCCGCCGGAGGAGCTGGCCATGAGCAGGGGCATGCCCGCCTCGCGGTCGACGGTGATGCTCAGGTAGAGCTCGGTGGCGATGTCGATTCTTTCGGCCACGAGGACGCTTCGCACCTTGTAGCCCTTGATGTCCATGCCCAGTATTTCCTTCGCCCGGGCGCGGGCGTCGCCCAGGTTGTCGGCGAACTTCACTCCGCCCGCCTTTCCCCGGCCGCCCACGGGCACCTGCGCCTTGATGACCACCGGGCCGGCCACGCCGTCCAGCGCCGAAGGGTCGGTGAGCACCCTTCCGGCCGGCACGGGTATCCCGTGCTTTGCCATAAGTTCCCGGCTCCGAGATTCCATGAGCTTCACCAGACCATGCCTCCCCTGGGGGGGTGAACGATATTGGACTTAAATAACGTGCCCCGGTCCCCGGCGATTCTCACCGGGATAACCGCCCGGTTTCCGGTTTCGCGGGCCCCGGAACGTTCCGCCAACCCGGAATCGGTCGAGATTCCGAGAGAGAATGGTCCCCGGCGCGGTCCACCCACTTAAAAAGATATTGTTCCGGGAAAAAAAACTTATATACAACATGTTATACCCAAGTTAAAGTTGGTGTCCCCATGCGCGCAACGTTGGCAGTAATACTGGCTACGATGTGTATGTTGCCCCTGGTCCAGATGATTGCCCCCCAGACGACCGCCGAGAACATCTCCTTCGAGATCGACTGGTTCGGCAACGGCGAGAAGTCCGTCAGGGTGGATTTCCCGTACGGCGGGGTGGACGACAGCAATAACCTCTCTCTGCAGACCGGCGTGTCTATAGACGAGGCCTCGCTGAAGATATCCACCATAAACCAGCCGCCGACCAGCACTGAGTATCCGTTCAACCTCACGGTCGATTTCGGCGGCGACAAGCTGGTGGAGTGGCAGTGGAGGGGCCCGGCCTACGGCCAGTTCGGGCGCCAGACCCTGTTCACCAACGACCAAACTGCCATGAGCGCCTCGCTCGGGAAATACGGCCCCTACAACGACACGGTATCCTTCCGCCTGCCCAAGACCGCCAATGTCAAGAGCGCCACCGTGAACCTGAGCGCCGGCACCGGTATCGGCACGCAGGGCAAGATCCTCGTGCTGAATGCGGACTATTCCTGGTACGGCTTTGACGTCGACCCGGTCAACAGGCTGAAGGCTTTCAACAAGGATTTCAGCATCGTCGACAGGTTCGATGCGTATACCAACACCCCGACCTGGGACGACATCAAGGATTATTCTGCGATTCTTACTTACAATAACTATATGTTTGGATACGGATACAAGGACCCAAAGACAACCGGCGACCTGCTGGCGGACTATGTCGACGCCGGCGGCAGCCTGGTGTGCGGGTTTAGTGCCTTTTATAACGGGTACGGCACATTTGCCCTGACGGGGCGCTTTGGAACAGAGGGGTATT
>Ga0315291_10002723_pt1 | contig 23007 bp, 35 predicted proteins | sample YL17G12_20_MG_FD_203070 | JGI IMG/M metagenome (GOLD analysis project Ga0315291, IMG submission 203070) | Sediment microbial communities from Yellowstone Lake, YNP, Wyoming, USA - YL17G12_20 | ecosystem: Environmental > Aquatic > Freshwater > Lake > Sediment | place: USA: Wyoming | collected... | reverse complement strand
AGTTTTGTCAGGAATCGTTCCTTTGGTATAGGTGTAGTAAAAACTCCAGAAAATATTGGAATCACCCGATTGTTACGGGCAGAACGAAGAATACTAGGAAGGGAATTTATTTCTGGTATCTTTATGGGGGATAAAGAACTGGAGAGATCCATAAGTTCTGCTCTGTCTTATATTCAAGGTGCTGGTGAAAGAACCAGGAACAAAAGGGCCGGTCTGCATGTTCATGTGGGATGGGCTTATGATTTGCGAGTTCTGAAAAGAACTATAAGGATGATTTCCTGGGTAGAATCTTTACTGTTCCATCTTGGAGGAATGGGATATGAGTTCAGAGGGATGGATAATAACTCTGCATATTGCAGACCTCTTACTTTATTTGGTCCTCCGGTAGTGAGTTCTAATCTTGGGGCAGTTCAAATGACCAGTATAGATGCCCTTCTGGAAGCCCCCTCAGTATGTAGTTTTTGGAACAGGTTTGGAGGAATCAATATGATGAGCCCTCCAAAGAGGTACACCCCACAGAGATATATGGCTGTAAATCTGGCCAGCATCTTCTTTCATAAAACCCTGGAGTTCAGGATGTTCAATACTACTTTGAACAAGGACTATGTTCTGGCTATAGTCAAGCTCTGTAAAGAGTTAACTTTGTTCACTTTAGCCAACTCAAAGTTTCCAGACGAGGAGAACTCAGTGTACTTGGTAAGTGATCGCCGAGTAAACCATAATATCCTGACAAAACTCTGTGAACTTATTGAGATAGATGCTCATACTGAGGAAATGCTCAGGGAGATTATTGAAAGGTCTCCAGTACCCACACTTGACTGTGTGTATGTACTATCACACCTGGAGGACAGGAGTGTTCGCTTTGATACAAATGATCTTTCTAATATTTCTTCCTGTTATCATCAAATTGATGAGTATATCAGACCAGGTATAGTGGACATTCATACTATGGATAATGCTATTGCTCATGCTATGAACGCAATAGAAAGGGATGAGTCCGAAAGACTGGGCAGAATTATGAGAATTCCTCATACTACCAGCCTATTTCCTCTTAGGAATAATCCAGAGGATGGGGATGATCTGCCTCCAGAGGAGGAAGCTGAGTTCATTGAGGAGGATGATGATCTCAGTGAAGACGAGTTAAATGAGTTGGAAACAGACCTGGTAAATCAGCAAAGAGAACGTGACAGAGAAGAAAGAGAGAGACAAGCAGCGGCTTTTAGCTGGGAATCTGTAACAATAAATACTACAGATCGTACCGGGTCGAATGCAACTGGTGTTTGGGAGGTTGCACCTCTTATTTTGCCTGCCAATAATCTAAATAGTGGAATTACAGGAGGAGCTGATGTGTGAATTAACTTTATGTAATACTCACAGGAGTGACCTGAATAGGCTAGAGTGCTTACACCAGGTATTGGAGAATACCAGGAAAGATAATAAGGATGGCTGGGGAATATTCACAGTAGGATCTGGAATATATAAAACCAGTGTAATTCCCTGGAAAACCGAGTCTCTTGGTCTTGCAATAAAAAAAATAGTAACGGAACAACCAGTCTTACTTCATGTTAGATCTGCCTCTGTTGGAACAGCGGTGAAGGTGGAATTCAACCATCCCTTTGAGTCAGATAGACTGGTGCTGGCACACAATGGCACACTAAAACCCAAAAGAGAACTTACTGGATATGAGGGTAAGTTGGACTCAGAGGTGTTCCTGTTAGAATTGGATAGGGTGTACTCTACTGAGACCGCAGGTGAAGAACAGTTCATCAAAGCATTAAAAGAAACTATGAACAACTTCACTGGCAAATTTGCGTTCATTATTTATGATAAGGTCACAACAATCTGGTATGCTGTGCGTGGAAAGACGGCAGATCTACATATCTCATATATCCTGGATCCTAAAAATAGTAATGCTGTTACCGGATATGTAATAAATACAGCTAGGGATGACCTGGGTTCCTCTTTGGATATTTCCATAGAACTGATGAATCTGCTTAATAGACCAAAAATTCCTTTATGGTCAGAAATAGAACCCCTGAAAGAAGAGACCATATATCGTTTAGATGAAGGTTCTGTAGTGGTTGTTGGTGAGATAAAGCAAAATATTCCAGTATATGTTCCGGTTGCATCTTTTCCTGGGGTTTCACCAGAAAGAATGGGTGTTTGGAGTGGGAGGAACTTGGGAAGATATAGAAATGCTTGCTGGGGAGATATGTATGTTGAAGATGAGGATGAAGAGGAGGATGTTCTGGGAATAGTAAGGGAGCTGTCTGACTGGATAGTTATATATGGAATATCCTGGGAAGAGTTAGATGTGATCATGTTGAAAACTCTGGGAGTTCCTATATTGTCGTGTACCCCAGAAGATATAGGGGTTCTGAGGAAGCACGTCCTTCCAAAAATCCAGTGTCAGAGAGGTTTCAGAACACACATGGTAAAAAAGCTCAAGACTCATGGACATGTGTGGATCAGAGATGTATACGCAAAGGGTAAATTCCAGTTCCCCTATATGTTGGAGCCCAGAAAGAAGGAGTTCCTAAATGCCGTAGGTCAGAAGCTACAGAGTCTGTCAAAGGTATAACATGGCTGCATTTATTGGACAGAGTAAAATAATCAAGGAATTGAACTATATAATTCCCAGGGCCAGGGACCAGAATATTCCCTATAATATTCTGTTCTCTGCCAGAACTGGTTATGGAAAAACCTTCCTGGGAGTTCAGGTGGTTGGCAGAGTAGCCCCATACCAGATCCTTTTGAATGATGACGCCTCAGTAATAGCCACTGCTATACGTTCCAAAAGAACCAGGGCTAATCTTATTGATGAGGCTCATATCATACGGAACATGGAGGTTCTGTATCCATTAATGGATGAGGGCAATTACTTTATGTTATTTGCAACTAACCAGAGTTATGAATTACCTGAGGCGTTCAAACGCAGGTGCATACCTATGGTGTTCGATAAGTATAATAAAACTGAACTGGCTAGAATAGCCCACGATAGGTTAATGGGTATGCGTGTGGACAATACCTGTTTAGATGAAATAGTAAAGGCGTCCAACTATACACCAGGAAACATAATCATATTGTGTATCCGTCTGAGAACTGTCTTTGAGAGCAGAGGAGGCTTTACTCTAAGCCAGTTAAATGATTGCCTGGTGAACGTATTCAATATTCAAGATGGCCTGGACGTAAGATGTAGAGAATATCTGGAGGTACTAGGAAGATTAAATTATGCATCTTTGGATACTCTGGCTTACGTTATGGGTGTCAGTAAGGACATTGTTAAGAATGAAGTAGAAAATGTCCTTTTAGCAAAAGGTCTGGTAGCGATTACCAGTAAAGGAAGGAGTCTGCCGCTATGAACATTATTAGAGGAACAATCACAAATGTTAGAGTGGTCCATGACCTATTAGATCCAATAGACATGGCTCTGGATAGGTGGTATAAAAGGGATGCAGAAAATGTAGTCCATATTGAGCACTCCAGTATTGGTGTAATATCAATAACCACTCTGGGGACCACAAGGTATACTGCAACAAACTTTATAAGTGAGGAAGAAATTAAGTCGTTCCTTCCCAGGGGTAAGTCTGTTTTATATGACTGCTTATCAAAGGAGGTAATTCACTGGGATGGTTTACCTACTTATCCTAAAGATCTCTGGTTATGTTTTCCTATGATGGGCGATACCCCCGTAAAAGATTTCTCAGCGTATATGGCTGGGGATTCGGAGGGAAATATACTGGCATGTCACGGTCACAGTAGAAACCTGGTGTTAGGTCTATTTGCTCAGAGTAGGTGTTGGGTATTTATTGGTGACAGAGAACAAACGCAGTTTGGAAGAACTCTGGCAGGTACAATAATACTCAAACGCTGGGGTCTACCTCCTTTCAATAGATATGCTCCTAAAGTTGATCATAACTATAGGTGCAGGGATGAGCCAAAGGACATTCCAGAGGAATGTTTTAAGGCACTCACTGCCATTGATACCTCTCCTGTAAAGCAGAAGGTCGAACAACTGGCTTTGGCTATAATTCCTAAAGAACAGGCCACTCCTTCTGGAGGTCTTAAAAAGGAACAGCATGTAGACCCATATATAGATCTATCTTTTCTATTAGAGATAGGTCTGAGTGGTCTTGAAGATGAACTCACATTTCCGTACACTGTAGGATTTGAAAAGTGTCCAGAGTATAATCTATTTAATGTGAAGAAAATAGTTCTGTCAAGTCCAAGTTCTGTATCTGTATTTTTAGATACGGTGGAGGAAGAAACAATGGAGGTTCTGGAGATCCTGTTCAGTGATTATGACCTACAGATTATAGCTCCTGATTATAGTATGTTTATGCCAGCAGATTCTGATATTGGTATGGATAGTCCGTTTGGTATGGACAGTAGAAGTATTCCCACAGGTCCTATAGGGATACCAGAAACTTTTGATAAGGAGGATCAGTTATGAGATTACTACATAGTAAGTGTGGTAACACTGTAGAGACCACAACAGAGAGGATAGCAGTAAGGATTCTTGATGTAATGTTGGAGGGTGAGGACGTACTCAGGGAGTGCTTACTAGATCTTGTACCTGTTAGGTCAGGTAAGATTCTTTGCTACTGCCAAAAGTGCAAGGAGCCAGTAGATATAAGGACAGAATTATCTGTTGATTGTATTAGATGTGGAAAGGCTGTTCCAACCGGCAGGACGTTTAGATTCAAACCGGATTGGTCTATAATCTGTGAACGCTGCTATGTAGACCTGTGGAAACGACATAATGGAACAAGTTCCGATGAGGGCTGTGAGCCAGTCCCACTCAATCTGAAGATCAAGTAAGGAGGCATATGGACAAAATTTTATTCGGTTCAGATCCGGAAGGATTCTATACCCGTATTGGAGAGGATGGGTTTCCTTATGTTGTTCCTCCTGCCAAGTATCGCATGGACCACAAACTTCAGACCAATATGACTGATCCAAAGCATCCGGTATTTGCTGTGGCTGAGGGAGTGAACGGGGTGGTCAAGCTCATTGAGGATGGTGCTGCCTTTGAATTAACTGTACCTCCATCCACAAATATAGACACCCTCTACCAGGATATTCAATTGGGTTATGACCTGGCGGGGGATATAGCCAAAGAGTTCGGACATTTTGTGTCCATTGTTCCGACCATTAACTTTGATACTAATGAGTTCAGGGATAAGGAGGAGTCGTTTCGTCAGTGTCTTATCTTTGGCTGTGACCCAGATATGGATGTATTTGAGATGGAAGGGCTCGACCTGAGATGTGCTCATGTATTCCAGCCAGGAGAGGGTGCTATGGATCATAAATATCGTTATGGAGGAGGTCACATTCATATCTCTGGTTGTGAGTTATTCCAAACCAAGCCTCTACTGGCAGTTAAAATGTTTGCTTTTCTTCTGGGTAATTTGGTCACTTTCCTGTCACCAATGAAAGAGTTGGATCATCTTAGGACTTATAGATATGGTCGCCCAGGTCGCTTTCGTATCCAGAATTATGGTCATAAGTTCAATGGTATGGAGTGGACTGATAAAGGCATAGAGTATCGTACTCCATCTAATGCCTGGACTACTGACCTGCCTCTTGGAAAGAAACTAGCTGATGCTGTCAGGGTGGCGGCGGAATATATACTACCTAATGATCATCTTATGGAAAACATTATTGGGTGTATTCAGGACAGTACTGTAGATGCGGTCATGAATGGAAACCCTGAGTTGGCAGAGAAGAATTACAATGCTGTCATGTCCATGATATAGTCCAGACTATCAAAGAATTATCTGAACTTTGACTATTACGTTCAAGTTAGAATTAAGGAGGTTTTAATGGAAAGGTTTCTACTCTGGAAATGTTCTTGGTCTCAATTACTTGATGGGTTGGTTGGTGTCCTTACTTTGGGATATTGGAATCCTCATTGGGCACTAAATTCAGCAAAAAAGTTAACCCGCTGGAGAAGTGGGGGGGGATCAACAGGATCAATCATCTAATTGGGATGGCTGGGATTATGGTGGTGGTGTGGATGACCCACGATATTAAAGGAGGTTCATATGCTAGAACTTTTAAAAAATGAGTTAGCAAAAATACATAGTAGGGAGATCAGGTGGGAAATTTTTGTAATGTACCTGATCGCAATAGCTCTCGGGGCAATAGCAGAGAGTATTAGTGAACTGGGAAGGTCCAAATGAGTGATATTAAAATAGGAATTGTTGGAGGCTGCGGGCTGTATGACTTTGTGGAGAGAACAGGGGGTGAGTTGGTAGAGGATATTGACTCTGCCCTGCAGAAGGATGTCCTTATCTTTTCTGGAGGTGAGGACATCAGCCCATCTTTATATGGTGAATCCAACAGGTATTGTGGTTATGTGAATGGAACCAGGGATGCTTTTGAATCTGCTGTCTTTTTCAAAGCCCTCAGTAAAGGTATAAAGATACTGGGTATATGTAGAGGTCATCAGTTAATAAATGCTCTTCTGGGAGGTAAGTTGTACCAGGATATTTCTGAGGAGGCTCACACATATCACACACACCAGGCTCATATATTTATTCCTAATCCAGAGAAACACTGGAACAATAAATCCCTCTCTACTATATTCAGTTCTGTTAATTCTTTGCATCATCAGGCAGTAAGAATACCTGGCAAAGGAATGGATATTATATTAAGGGCTACCGATGGAATTATTGAGGCTACGGCCAGTAAAAATGAGTCTATTGTGACTTTTCAATTTCATCCTGAGTGGCTACCAGCGGGTAAGGTCTATCTTAAGAAGGTAGCTGAAACAGGTCTACTAATTTGGTAAAAGGGAGATGGGCTATGATAAATAAAAAACAGTATGTACTGGATTATATACAGGGTCATAGGCATGATCCTCTGCATTTTATGACCTCTAGGCATGTCTATGCTGATTTACCTGATAGGATCGAAATGCCAGTATATAGTACAGTAAGGGGATATGTTAAGACCGTAATTTCACTGGCTTATAGTTATAATTCGGTTTCAAGTACAGAGACCTGCGTTGAAACTTATTCTGGTAAGCTTAGATCAGCTATTGACATTTGGAGACATATAATTGACGTAAGACCAGAGACGACCATCTTTGAGGTCATGCGAGCAATATATAAACTGATCCAGAAAAATAGGTTAGGAGGACACTACTGTTCTGTTGTTCGACGCAGAGTATTTTGGGGTATTCGTCTAAGTAATCTGAACATATATAATGAAGACGTTTTGGATGAATTTGGTCTTGTTTTTGACGACTGGAAGGATATAGGAATAGAAAAGGAGGTAGTAAATGTCTGATCATGATAATGAGTCGCAGTGTAGTCGTGTATATAAATACATTGAAAAATACCAACGCGGACCACTGCATTTTGCACCTATAGATGAGAACACATATAAATATGGGGTTGGTCCGGACCGTATAGAGGATGTAAGGGATGAAGGTACACTGGAAGATCTAATAAAGTACATCCTAAATGTCTCCGCTTGGCATTCTTCTGTAAATGAGGAGGACCGTATAGAGACTTATCCATATAAAAGACGTTCTTCTCTTGATATTTGGAGACATGTTCTGGAGTTTAGACCTGAGGTGGATATTCTGGAGGTAATGAGGGCCCTATATAATATGGTCACAGAAAGGGAAGCCAGTATTAGAACCTTATACTGTTCTAATATTAAGAGAAGGGTATTCAGATATGAGGGTAAATCTAATGAGCATATGAGAATAGTTTATATAGACAAAAGTACAGACGAATATTACCTGCAGTTAAGTAATTGGCAGACCATAGGAATGGACTATTAAAGGAGGTTAATATGTTTATATGTGATGAAAGGGCTACTGCTCAGGCCGTAAAACTTATTAAAGAACTGACCAAACTAATGGATGGGGACTTTCGTATCCAGGTGGATAGGTCTCCATTTTCTATCTGTTACTGGGTCAGAAACAACAACTATGATATTGCCCACTTCCAGCTTATACAGCAAAAGAACTGCTGTGGTATTCTGGTTTCTACCTCTACATATGTACTAGGACCCCATCAGAAAATGGGAATTGCTCAGGAAATGATGAGACTCAAAGAGGCCCTGGCAAAAGAGTTTGGATTTTCCTGTCTGCTTGCCACTGTAAACATGACTGATAACCCTGCTGAGGTTCATATTCTGGAAAAATTTGGATGGTCCTGTGTTTCTTCCTTTAAGAATTCTAGGACAGATCATAAAGTTGGCATATTCACAAAAAACCTGTAGGAGGCTAAATATGAACAAAGGACCTGATGATGAGGAAGATCTATGGGAAGATTGGTTTGATACCTTGACTGGAGGTTAATATGATACAAGGACTTTGGTTATTTGCTAACTATCAGTCTGGTAGAGAGACTGATAAGGTGGGTACTGCCCTTGTTAAGCTGATCAAACGATCTAATAAATAGGTTGATCATAGTAAAATAGACCTGGGAGGGTTTTCCAGGTCTATTTTTTTTTTATTTTTTCTGACCAGACTGAGCCAGGATATAATTACCCATGTGATCGGTTTAAACCAACTAAGGCCATTTCCAGTAACGGGATATACATTGTTAACGGATCCGGTATCTCTATGCTGAAGTATTTACTGGTGGTGTAGTTTGTGCTGAGTCCTCCTCCTTAATATTTGGTGATAAAACTATACTGAACGGGTGATTCCTATTAATCCATTCTGGTGGATTATCTGGATCAAACTCATAAATATATTCTTTACCTGTATCATATAGAACTATCTTAATCATCTTATGGTTTACTTCCCTCCTGTGAAGTGGACGAAAATACTCGGTCTAAATCAAGACCGAGTTGAATAAAATAGGTTACTGGCTTAGTAACCTAGTAAGTCTATTATTCTTTTTTCCCTGGCCAGTTTCTTCTCATCAAACAGTGGTAGCTGAATAGCATTTTTATGCACTATAAAGTCCAGAACAACCTGGGCTTTTCGGAAATTACACTCAGAACTTTTCTGGGAATCGAGTTTATTTGAAATATAAAAATCAGAGTAAGCACTGTCTTTCATATTATTTCTTCTTAGTTGGTTTCTTTCCAAAGAAAGGAGAGGCGGTCGTCCTTGGAGTGGCATAATGCTTTTCTGCCTCACTTATCCCTCCCAGGGCTCTTCCATCAAAGGAATAGCACCAAATTCTATCTATTGTAACTCCGTCAGTAAATTCAACATGTTCTTTTCTGATCTCGTACTTAGGTCCTCTTTTGGAACTGATAATTTTTATACTTTTTATTGTTTTTATGTGTGACATCTTATCTCCTTACTTTAGTCAGTGATTTTACCAGACTTCTAGTTAGTAATTCATCCTGTTTTAACTGGAGGAACATTAATAATCTGTTCAGGTCCTCTTTAGTTAGGGCTATGTAAATTAAATCGTGAGAATCACGACATTGATCTGCTGCCTGTGGGTGTGAATATTTTTTCTCACAATAAGAACAGAAATATCCGCTCCCTTTTTTATCTTTTATCGCCATTATAAGTTTCCTATGTAATTTCCTGGTCCAAAATTTTCCTCAAGTCTAACACTAATTATATCACAATATTCCTGACTCACCTCGAATCCAATAAAGTTTCTGTTGTTTTTTATTGCCATTTTAGCAACTGTTCCACTTCCCATCATTGGATCAAGGACTATATCCCCCTCTTTACTCCAAGTAAGTATGTGGTCGTTGGCAAGAGCCTCTGGAAATGTAGCTGGGTGCTTAAAAGAGATTTTATCCTTTGATGTATAGCCAAAACCATTATTTATCTTCCAGATATTAAATCTTGCTGAATGGCTTGGTATGGGTTTTGCTTCCCGTGAAATTAATTCTCCGTCTCTGTTCCTAAATACACTCTTTTTATCTTTGCTAAATGGAAGAGTTCCTGCCCATCTATTTTCATGATCACAGATAAGGGTAGCTATCTTTGGGGGTCCATCTTTACTGAAAACAAACATATATTCGAAAACCTGGCTATACCTGTTGGATGTTCTTGGTGCTGGAAAGGCCGGCCCATTTTTCTCATATATCATGGTATCATGCAACTTAAACCCAAGACGTATAAAAGATAGAGCGTGAATGAAGGAGGTTCCGGTTTCACTTTTATCAACCACGCTGTCTCCAACTACCCATACCAGTACTCCTCCTTTTTTTGTAATTCTATATAGTTCTTTGGCTATAGCAGAAAAAGGAAAGCTATACCCTTTATAGTCTCTTAAAGCATCGTCAATAGGGTGGCGAAGTCACCGTTAGATCAACGCAGTTATCTGGAAGTAATTTCATGCCGTCTAAGCAACTTCCCAGAAATACTTTGTTAATCATGTGACTTGGAACGCCACCCAAGTTCTCCATATTATCCATGTATAAACTCCTTAGTAATGTTTTCTTTTGAGTGTACCCATAAATGACACTTATGACACAAAAGAATTAAGTTATTAGGTTCACACCTAAGTTCTTTTACCTAAATAGGTTTTATTTAATTCTAGCATGTGTGATCCTTTTTATAGTAACTGCTTTATCCTTCTTTCTATTATAGCCATACATAAAATACTATTTAGCTGAAGGTATCTTTTCGCCAGGTTATAAACCTTTTTTGTATCCGAATACCTGGCTATGTAGTTTCTATGTGTCGCCACATGAAATCTGTCTATCTGCCTAGCCACCATGATTACGTAGCAATCAATGTACGGATATGCCGTTACACCAACTATTTTTTCATCTTTCATAGTAACTCCTTTAGCCTTTCTGTGGCTATTCTATAATATTCTAGGTCTATCTCTATTCCTATATACTGTCTGTTTATATTCTTACAAGCAACTGCTGTCGAACCAGAGCCTATGAATGGGTCTAGAATTAGATCTCCCTCATTTGAGGACTTGCTTATAAGGTACTCAAGTAGGTCCACTGGCTTTTCGGTAGGATGGTTCTTATTTCCTGTCCTATTGAAGTGCAGGATGTCTGGGTCTCTCCTTCCATTAAGTAATCTCCTTCCTTTATGAGCGAAGATAATCATCTCATACTTGGGAGCGTAGCTTCCGGTTAGATCTCCCATACCGGTATTATTTTTCTCCCAAATAAGAATGTTCTTGATATTGAATTTATTTTTTATCACACTTAGAAATACATCTATACTATGGAAACTACAGAACCAATAGAGAGCGGTATCTGGTTTCATAACACGATATAGTTCTCCTATTACCTCCTCAGTCCAATCAACATTACCATCATTAGCTATACGTTCATATCTTACCTTACGGTAGTTACTTCTAAACTCCATGCCATAAGGAGGATCGGTAACTACCATATCTATACTATTAGTGTCTAGGTATTTAAGTATATTAAAGGAGTCTCCACAGTATAGTTCGTTAGGAAGCAGGGTCACTGATAAGGTCTCCTGAAGAACCGTCTTGAAAACCCTGTTGGTAGCCGGCCTCATATGCAAAGTGAAATATCCTGTCGGTTAGTTCTGCCATGCTTTTTTCTAGTGACTCAACATCCGTGAGTGCGTTCTGTTTAGCTTGCTTGATAAATTGTTCCTTTTCTTCTTCTGTTATTGTCATACTACATCTCCTACCTATAGATCAGGTACATTTCCAGAAATATAGTCCAGAATTCCTTTTTCATATCCTGCGTCATAGGCATAATGTACGACCCTTTCTATGATTTCCTCCAGGGTTGCTGACATTCTGGTAAAGTCGTCTATAGCACCCGCCTTAGCGTTCTTGATAAGCTCAAGCTTTTCTTCCTCTATTGTTTTCATATTATATCTCCTTTTATATTATTCTATAGGTTATTAATGTAAGTAAACCTAGTATAATAGTATTCCATATTACGGAATATGCTGGAATTGCTAATGCTATACCTACAAGGGTTTTTACTCTCCAATCTTTTGTTTCCTCAAACGGCTTTTTCTGTATTATAATAACTGCAATTATTGTAGCCAATATCTTATAAATTATTAAGTAAGGTAAAGGACCAAATAAAGTATTCTTTTCAACCGCACCAAAAACATATACTCCTATATAAGTGGTGAGTATGTCCAGTCCTTCTAGTATTATAAACCACCAGGATAGCTTTTTAAGTTTCATCCTCTATCCTTTATTAACTTCCTCGGCCAAGAATTTATTTACTGCAGATTTTACGTTGTCTGCTTTTTCTATAAATGGTTGCGACTGGTCTGGGTCACTAAGTCTGAGCATCATGTATATCAATATATCTAATGTTGTTAGCATAAAGCGGACCTGAAGTCCTCTATATATTGCTTGCCTATCCGTGAAGTTAGTAACGGCTTTGGAGAACTTCTCGTTCTCTAGTTCAACGGAACTTTTTTCGGTGGGCTTCCCAAATAACTTATTCATATTATTTCTCCTTTATAACAAACTCTCTGCTAAGAGTTTTCATCTTATTCCTTACATCTTCAAGTGAATAAGGGTAATAGTCATTAGTATCTACTCCTGCATCAAAACTCAGGCCATGAGGAGGTAGGTTTCCATGATGATGCCCATATAAATGCCAACTACCATAGTGACTCTTGTTCCAGCTTCTCATAGCATAGTGACAAAGTACAATCAATTGCTGAGTTCCCTTTAGGTCTACCTTTATTTCAGTAAGTTTTTCAAAGGTAATTTTACGACCCATTCCAGATTTAATATCTCTTTCTAGTACTTTATCATGGCTTCCAGGAATAATTTTAATGAATCCGTTTAGTCTATCAAAATACTTCCAGGGGTCTCCAAAAGCAAAGTCTCCTAGATGATAAACTACGTCTTCATCCCTAATAACATTGTTCCAATTCTGTATGAGGGTTTCATCCATCTCTTCTACTGAAGTAAAGGGTCTCTTACAATACTCAATGATTTTAGAATGACCGAGGTGAGTATCGCTTGTAAACCAAATATTCATTTCTGCTCCTCTAAGAGTTTCATATGTTATTCTTCTTTTCTTCCAGAGGAAGATCTACAAAGGTCTCAGTTCTCCCTAGATTAAATCCCCAAGTAAGCCACATTGAGTGAAACTGACTTGCACTTGTCTTTCCCTGCCTACCTGTGGGGGTAATAAAGTCTATCCTGCGGTTAGGGATAATCTTTTCACAGCCTCTCTGTATCCAACCTATCTGCATACCGGAGTAGTCGGCATTAATCAAGAAAGCAAAAGGTATCTTTAGTTCAAGACCACGCTCAATAAATTCCTCTTTGATGGAGTAGGGTGGGTTGGTTATAATAGCACCATCACTTACATATGGCTCTGCTTTTCCAAACCAGGGACCCAATACCCACTGTGCAGGATAATCCTTAAGAAAGGACATGGCTATATCAACATTAGGACTATCACGAATATCTGAACTGAATACAGAGTATCCATGATAGTGAAGTCTTGTACTTATCCTTCCACTACCACAAGCACACTCCCAAATAGAGTGTATTTTCTTTGGTATAAAAGGAACAAGTATATCTACTGCATAGTTAGGGGTCTCAAATGTATCCCTACCTTTGGGAACGTCTGGGGTCTTAGATGCGGTAGTATAGCCTTTCATTCTTATCTTGTAATCTACAGGTAAAATCTTAGTTGCTCTGGTTTCTTCCATATCATTTTCCTTCCAGTGCTGAGTAGAATTTCTCAGAATCAAACATAGGATTATCTTCAGAGAAGATTTTTGTGGTGTTCCTAATAATTCTTGCCAAAAGAACTCCTGCCATACTCTCCTCTTCGTCTAATTCGTGCAAATCACTTAGTTCTTCTGAGAACATGATCGCAAACCTTACATAATCCTTTTTGGACATCATAGAAACCTCCTTGACAAATCTCTGGGCCCATGATATACTATGGGGGTAAAAGGAAACAAAAAGAAATTCGTTTCCATCAATACACAAAGTATACCACATTTTTATATGGTGTCAAGTGGCAAAATAAAGGAGAATGATTATGAATACGTCAATATTTGTAGGTGCTTCATTAATAGCTAAAGCAATAAACCCAACGCTATTTGCTGAATTAAATCCATATCTTTTTTTCATGCTGGTAATCTTTTTTATTCTGGCAGACGTTGCTGGGTTTTTTATAAAGCTTTCTAGCAAATAAAATGTTAATAAAACTCTTATACTCTGACCCTTGACAGACCTTGACTTAGGGCATATAATTCGGGTATAATTAACCATAACCCGCAGACCTGATAGATAGAGGATCATTTCCAGCAAATAATTTATCAATAAATAAAAGGAAAATAAATTGTACAAATATATAAAAGAAAAATCAGAACTGAACATGGGAGAGTTTTTCAAGTTACTGGCAAGTACTATGGTCATTTCCATAGATACCGAGGCATCTTCTTTAGACCCAATTACTGCTGAATGGATCCTCCTTCAAGTTAAACTTAATGATGAGATTTATCTTTTTGATGTCAGGACACTGGAAAAGAAATTTTTAATTTACGTTGTTGATCTTATTAATTCTGTTCAGAAAGTTATACTAGCTCACAACTCTAAATATGATCTTAAGATAATCTATAGAGGAACTGGAATCTTAATTAATAATCTACACGATACTATGCTGGTAGAATCCTTACTTTACAGAGGGATAGGGAGGGTCTTCTATTCTTTAGCCGAACTGGTTGAACTGTACTGCTCTGAAACCCTGGATAAGGATGTAAGAACCTCTTTTATAGAATTTAAGGGAGAACTTTCTGCTGAACAACTATCTTACTCAGCTCTGGATATTCTTTATCTGGAAACTATTTATAATAAACAGATGGAATATCTTTTAGCTAAAGGTCTGGATAGGGTCTACAGACTGGAGATGGACCTGGTTCCAGTGTTAGTAATTATGGAACTTACCGGAGTTTATCTGGATAAAGAAGAGTGGGTAGCCCTTGAAAAAAAGGCCATCAGTGATAGGGACAGTAGTTATAAAAAGGTAATGGACGTACTTCTGGATAAGATAGACTTTACTTCCTATGCTAATGGAGCAGTGCTCGCGGACTCTATCCATGTACCGGTTACTACAAAGAAGGCCAGGGTAGCCTTGGAATCTCTGGTAGACGCCTCGGTACTGAAGGATTGGTTGAGAGGAAGCATAAACATAAACTCCAGCAAGCAGCTTCTAGCAGTACTAACAAAAATATTTAAACTAAAGCTGGAATCAACGGATGAGAAAGTTTTAAAAGATGTGAAAGATAGGAGCATCATTCCCTTTATATTAGATTATCGTGGTTTCAATAAGAAGATAACTACTTATGGAGAGGACTTTCTAAAGCACGTCCATCCAGTAACCGGAAGGATACACTCAGAGTTCTTACAGAACGGAACTGCCTCAGGTAGATTCAGTTGTGTACCTACTTCTACTGAGATTCTGACTATGGATGGGTGGAAAAAGGTTAATGACTTATTTATTGGGGAACAGGTTATAGGATTTGATGTGCAAAACTATAAATATATACTAACGACTTTAAAATATATTCATATTGGAAAAGATTGGGTAGGAAGGATAAAAATAAACAGAGGACATTCTCTAGTACGTGGAATCTATTGTACATCTAATCACAGATGGGTAGTAAAGGACGATAAGGTAGTTGGATTTGCCGAAGCACAAAAAATTCCAAAGAAGTTTGACACGGTTATTATCCCAGATGCTACTTTTCCAGCTCCTGAAACATCAGTTCTAGATGAAACCCAAGCATTTCTGTTGGGGTGGTTTTTAACAGATGGGTTTAAGACAGGAAGAGAAAATTATGGTCTTGGAATCAGTCTTGTGAAGAAACGCAGTATTCAGATATTAGAGTCCTGGCTGATAAAAGAGAGCATTTCTTATACTAAGAGCTTATACAAATACCCCTTAGATGAGACTCACTATATAAATTCTTTTCATATAAGCAGTTCAATTTTTATGCCAATCTATTCTATTTATAAGGCAACTACCCCTTCCCATCTTATTATGAATTTATCAGAAGATGCCAGAAACTCAATGTTAGCTGCTATGCTAGAAGGAGATGGGTCAATTAGAAGAGATAAAAAGAGATATGACAGATTTGGAGCATCTGAAATACAGGAAAAGAATACTTGTGATTACTTTGAGCTTCTTATGCCAGCATTAGGAAAGTCATATTCTTTTAGTATCCTCAAGGGATTCAATAAGAAGCCCTTTGTGAACTATCAACTACTGCAGAAAGAGCTTGTTTCAGATAGAAATTTTAATTGGAAGCCAGAATATGAAACAGAGGTTTGGTGTCCTGAGACAGGATGTGGAACTTGGGTGATGAGACAAGGGCATATTATTTCTATAACGGGAAATAGCACTAACCCAAATCTACAGAATATACCCTCAGATAAAGAATACAGAAAACCCTTTAAAGCAACCCCAGGGAAGAAACTACTGTCGTTTGACTATTCTCAACAGGAATACAGGCTAGTCGGAGCAATATCCAAAGACCCAGTAATCATAGACTCCTATGTGAGTGGAAAAGATATGCACACAGCTACCGCATCTATTATATATAATAAGGATATGGATAAGGTCACTAAAGAAGAACGTAGTCTAGGAAAGACAATTAACTTTGCAGTACTGTATGGTTCAACTGCTTATGGACTTGCTTTTAACCTAAAGATAGAACCAAAGAGAGCAGATGAGTTTCTTAGGAAATTCTATGAAGGATACCCCACTCTTACAATGTTCAAGCGGGTAGTAGGGGATGCTATATGGGCAAAGAAATATTCATCTACTGTTATGGGCAGGAAAAGGTATTGGGAGACCAAGGATTTCTTTGCTGACTATAAGGAAGCTGATAGGTATGAAAGCAGGGTCAGGAGGGAAGGATTTAATCATATTGTACAGGGCACTGGAGCAGACGTTACCAAATTAGCCATGATAAAGATGTTCAGAGAAAATCCATTTGGAGATTCTTTCAAACTAATTATGCAGATACATGATGAAATTGTAGTGGAGGTGGACGAAAAGATAGCAAACGAGGCCAATGAATTTGGTAAGAAATGTATGATAGATGTATTCCAGCCCTTCTTAGGGGCAATACCAGCTTCAGTGGAAAGTCACATAGATGATCACTGGACTAAATAATGGCTACCTACTATATGCAAATGAAAGAACTTAGGGAAGACCTTAGATATGCACAGATGCAAATGCGACTAAGTTTGATGTCACTTAAAAGTTCTAGAGAAGCAGTCACAACAATAGCCAACAAAATGAAAAAACTACAAGAGGAGAATAAATGTCAGAAGAAAAAAGAGACTTCATTGAAACACTAATAGACCAGCTAGGGGAAGCCATGATAGTAAAGGATACCGTAAAGGTAGATGTTATCTCTACTGGTAGCCTGTCATTAGATTCATCTATCGGGATTGGAGGTATACCTAGAGGAAGGATTACGGAGATTTTTGGTGCAGAAGGTAGTGGTAAGACCTCACTAGCCTTATCCATAGCTAGAAGTGCCATCAAGCAAGGACTTAAGGTTCTATATGATGATGCCGAGAACATGGTAAACTATGAGACCGTAGCCGACCTGTTGGGTGAGGATATAAGTAAGGATGACCTTATAATCATTCAACCAGAGACCGCAGAAGAAAACCTTACTGCCTGTGAGATAGGAATTAAGTCAGGAGAGTTTGGCTGTATAATCCTAGACTCTGTGGGTGCTTTATCACCAGAGGCAGAGAAGAAGAAAGAACTTACTGACCTAACTGTAGGTATAGTACCAAAGTTACTTACCTTGTGGCTTAGAAGAAACGCAGTACTTATTGGCAGGTCTAATGTAGCCTTTCTAATTATCAATCAGGTAAGAGACCAGATAGGTTCTTATGTACACGCCTTTTCCACACCAGGAGGTCATGCCCTGAAGCACTTTGCCTCTGTTAGAATATCACTATCGAAAGGAGAAGAAATAAAACAAGGCACAGAATCCGTAGGAATAAATGTAAAGTTCACTGTGAAGAAGAATAAGTTAGCCCCACCATTCAGGAGTTTTCTAATCCCCCTGTACTTTGGAAAGGGAATAGACAGCATACGTGATACTATCATGTTCTCCGAGATGTTAGGGGTGCTGAAAAAGAAAGGCTCATACTACGTCTTTGAAGGAGAAACCATAGGACAGGGTATAAGCAAGACAGCCAGTATGCTGACCAATAACCCAGAACTACTTGACAAGATCAGAAGCATATGCTATAATTGGGTTACCGCTGAAAATTCACCAGCAATATTAATAAAGGAAGAAGAGGAAGAAGATGAATAGAACACTAAAATATGAAAGAAAATTTCCACTAGAACAGTATGGTAACGTCACATTTAATGATGAAATCGTGGACCTGCCTGAGGAGGTATTTCTAAACCAGGAACTTATCTCGAAGGTTCGTTATCTGCAGATGGTAGACGTTGAACTAGCATATAGGACATATGTAGACCTCTATAAGAAGTCACATACCCTTGCTGTAGAGAACTTGGCTAAAGCAGTAGCATTTCTTGAGGCCGAGAAAAAAGAAACGATGGAAGCAATAGAGTCCATCCTAAAACCAGATAAAAAAGGAGAATAAAAATGTCATTCTTTGATATAACCAAGCCAGAAAAATCAACCACATTCCGCAAGACGGAACACTTAGACTTAACCCCAGGGCAAACAACTATCCGCATACTTGACACACCAGAGGAAGCATACAAATACTCAACCCACTACATCAAGGGCGTATACATCAAGTGCTTGGGTGAGGATTGTCCCATCTGCTCAAGCAACCTAAAGATATACGCAGAGAACAAAGACTCTTACAGAGAGGTTCCTGGTTGGAGTCCTAAACAGGCTCGCTATGCAGTGAATGTTTATGATAAGACCTCTGTAAAGATTTGTAAGAATTGCAAGACAGAGGTAAAGAAGAACGGTACGTCTTTCCTACCCGTCTGCCCAAAGTGCAACCAACCTATCTTAGAGGTGCAGGAAGCACCCCTTAATAAGATTAAGGTTTTAGCTAAGGGAGTAACCCTAGCTGAGTTATTGAACGGTATCAATGAAAGTATCCTAGACGAAGCAGGAGAAAAAATCGGTATCAATAACTTTGATATTGTCCTATACATAACAGGTACTGGCAAGAACCAGACCATATCTCCAATTCCTCTTGTAGACAAGAGAGACCCAGTGGAGTACAATAAAGAGGACAAGTTTGACTTGACCAAGATAGCCGTAGAACTTACCATAGAGGAAATAGCAGATTTACAGCGTGGCATTACCCTGAAGGATATATTTGCTTCAAGGCGTAACACATCCTCATCAGATTTTCTGAATGAACAACCTGTGGAAGTAGCAGAAAGTGTCAAGAAAGAGATTGATGATCTCTTGAAATAGTTATAGATTGGGGGGGGAAGTTCCCCCCCCAATAATATAGGAGAAACAATGAAAAATTTATATGTGAGTTTCATTTTAGATGAAACTGGTTCCATGGAAAGTGTGAAATCACAAACAATCAGTGGATTTAATGAGTATATAACAACGCTTGGGAAAGATCCCAAGTCAAAGAATATCTGCTTTACCCTTACCAAGTTCAATAGTAATAAGGTGGATGTGGTATATGATGGAGAAAATATTGAGTGGGTTGTACCACTAGACAATAAAAACTACATACCAGACGCACTTACCCCATTATATGATGCTATTGGTATTACAATAAGATCCCTGGAAAAGAAACTTAAGGGAGAAAACCAACACGCTCTTGTGGTCATCCAAACAGACGGTCAGGAGAACGCATCCAAAGAATACACCAGAGATTCTATCTTTAAACTCATTTATGAGAAGAAGAAGTTAGGATGGACATTTGCCTTTCTTGGTGCAGATCAGGACGCATACCTAGCCAGCAGTACTATAGGAATATCCGCTGCAAATACAATTAGCTATAGTGGTGCGGAAACAGTAAACGCATTTAACAGAGTGGCTGTGGGGACCCAGTGCTTTACGGCTAGTAATGGTACAAAAACAGATGATTTCTTTGAAGATTCCGAGGGATGAGTGGGCAGATGGAAAACATCGCTGACCTGTACTATGAAAAACTGAGTACTGCTGATAGACCTGGAAACGTACTGGCTAAGTTCTATGAGATAACTTTTGATGTTCCCACCTCAGTTCAACATATAATAATGTTCAATAAATTAATCAGGATATATGGTAAATACATACCATTCTTTTCCATACTAGATCTGTTCTCCTATGAGGGAGTGGAAATCAAGACCAATATGTTCGGTCTTATATCCTATTATTGTAAGAAAAGAATGGAACAAAAGACAGAATTAGTGGTACTTAATGACTCATATAAAAATCTGGATAAGACCGTAAAAGATATTTTGGAAAGAATAGATGAACAGAAGAAAAATCCAGCTAAAATAAAGAGGATGGAATAGTGGCAGATAATAATGTACTTTCTATAGAGCCAGAGATAACCGTTCTTTCTACTATCCTTAATAACCCCGACCTCATATACAACTGTGAGGGTTTAAGGGATTATATGTTTGTAACAACAACACACAGAAATATATTTTCTATTATGGTGGACATTGGTGAGAGGCACTCAGCACCAGACATAAGCATGGTGACTAACTATGCCAAGAGTTTAGGTAAGTTGGATGCCTGTGGTGGGGAAAAATATATAGCTCATTTGGAAAGTCAAAAGCATACCAGAGAAAATTTTACAGAGTTTGTAGGAATAATAAAGAATTCGTTTAAGTTAAAAACATTCGCTAATCTGGCTTCGGGAGTATCTATGGATACCCTCAGGATAAATTCAATAGATGAGAGCATATCTCAGTTTCAAACTAACCTAGAGAAGTTGCTCACAGATTCTGGAGGAGAGGGCACATTTGCTCTAGGAACACTCCTTAAAGACTCGTTCAATGAGATTGTTGATAGAGTAAATAATCCAGGGTCAAGGGGATATTCTACGGGGATAAAGAAAGTAGATACCCTTACTGGTGGTTTTGATGGTGGAGACCTGTGGTACATAGGAGCAAGACCTGGAATGGGAAAATGCCTGGGTGCTGGAACATTAGTAGTTATGCACGATCTTTCTACTAAAAAGGTAGAGGATATTGTTGTAGGAGACCTATTGATGGGAGATGATTCCACATCAAGAAGGGTTTTATCTACAGTAACAGGAATATCTCAGTTATATTACATCAAACAAAATAAGGGAATTACATATAGGGTTAATGGAGATCATATACTATCTCTAAGGAGAAGTAGAGATTCTGTTAAGTACCCCAAAAATTCCATTATAAATATATCTGTAAATGATTACATTAAAAAATCAAATAAGTTCAAAACAAACTATAAGGGATATAAAGTTGGTGTATACTCTGGAAGCGGAGATCTAGACCTAGACCTAGACCCATATTTTGTGGGGGTCTGGCTAGGGGATGGAACAGCAAGTTCATCTGGTATAACAACACAGGATAGTGAGATAGTGATGTTCTTAGAGGAGTATGCAGAGAGACTAGGATATACATTAACAAGTGGAAAAGAGCACAATAACTGTAAGGTATATAGAGTAGTTGGAGGAGGAAAGTCAGATTCAATACAAAGTAATTTAAGAATTATGAACCTGCTGGGGAATAAACACATACCAATGAAATATATGTCTAGCTCTTTTTCCAACAGACTTTTACTTTTAGCAGGTCTTCTTGATACAGATGGATACTACAGCAGAGACTTTAATTGTTATGAAATAACACAGAAAAACTATACCCTGGCGAAGCAAATAAAGTTCCTGGCGGATTCACTCGGGTTCAAAACATCCCTACACTCAAAAATAGCAACAATTAAATCTACAGGATATTCTTGTGAGGTATATAGAATTAGATTAAGTGGGAATGTCTGGATTATTCCTGTAAAGATAGGTAGAAAGAAGGCTCATGTATCTATAAAAAATAATGACTGGCTTAATACTGGAATTACTGTAGAAAAGGATACTATAGGGACTTATTATGGATTTGAGCTGGAAGGTAATGGTTTATTTCTTTTGGAGGACATGACGGTAACACATAACAGTGCCTTTATTCAGGGCTCAGCCCTTCACAATGCTAAAGCAGGAATACCATCACTGATCTTTTCAAAAGAAATGACAAGGCAACCACTAATGGAAAGGTTCATGTCATTAGAAACAGGTATACCTCTCTTTGATATAAGACAGGGCATACTAAAGAAACCAGATGTAGAGGTGATACGTGAGATGGTAAAGAAAATGTCAGACTATCCCATGTACATAGACCTAAACTTTACTGGTTCCTTAGAACAGGTAGAGTCTACCATACGAAAGTACATTTCTCTTTATGGTATAAAGATAGTTTACTTAGATTACATTCAATTACTATCCGAAAGAGATGCAGACCAGACACAAGAGTTGGGAAGAATTTCTAGGAAGCTTAAGTTGTTGGCTAACCAGTTGGATATTACCTGCGTAGTTCTTTCTCAACTAAACAGAGAGGTTGAACACAGAGATAATAAGAGGCCTGTAAGTGCAGACCTTAGACAATGTGGTAATCTTGAAGAAGATGCCGATTACATCATAGGCTTATATAGGGATGAGGTTTATGATAAAGAAACTAAAGATAAAGGTAAGATGGAGTTCATCATCCTTAAGCAACGTAACGGCCCCACAGGGATGGTTAAGCTAGGATTTGATGGGGTCACTACCAAAATTAAGGAGGACTAATGCCAGTATATAGTAAAGTTAAAGGGGCTCAGTTTGAAAGGGAAGCAGTAGTATTACTATCAGAGTTGATAGAGAATAGCAAGTGGAAGCGTGTTCCTACCAGTGGTGCTATTGGCACTAGCATGGGCATACCACTACTGTTCTCAGATTTGGTAGGTGAAGTAAAGGGTTTTCCCAAAAAGTTTCGTGGGGAAGCTAAAGCAGGATATGGTGGAGCTAAGCAATTTACCATGAAAAAAGAATGGCTGGATAAGATTATGCACGAAGCAAAGAGTACGTACTCTATCCCCTTCCTAATTGGTAAATTTTCAGGGGCTAGAGATGGAAG
>Ga0315291_10002722_pt1 | contig 23008 bp, 17 predicted proteins | sample YL17G12_20_MG_FD_203070 | JGI IMG/M metagenome (GOLD analysis project Ga0315291, IMG submission 203070) | Sediment microbial communities from Yellowstone Lake, YNP, Wyoming, USA - YL17G12_20 | ecosystem: Environmental > Aquatic > Freshwater > Lake > Sediment | place: USA: Wyoming | collected... | reverse complement strand
CGCCGGCCGTCAGGGCGATCTCCATGAGCTGCTCTTCGGTGGCCTTGGACTTCTCAATCGCGATGTAGCCCTGCCTCTTGAACCGGTAGGCGACGCAGCCCTGCTCGCCGATCCGGCCGCCGTTCTTGGCGAAGATGTGCCGGACCTCGGAGACGGTGCGGTTCTTGTTGTCGGAAAGGGCGGTGATGTAGAGCGCGACGCCGCCCGGGCCGTAGCCCTCGTAGATGATCTCCTCAATTGTGGAGCCTTCGAGCTGGCCCGTCCCCTTCATGATGGCCCGCTTGATGTTGTCGGCCGGCATGTTGACGGCCTTGGCGTCCAGGATGGCCTTCCTCAGCCGGGCGTTCGACTCGGTGTCGCCCCCGTCGCGGGCGGCCATGCTCAGCTCGCGGATGATCTTGGTGAAGATCTTGCCGCGCTTGGCGTCCGTGGCGGCCTTTTTATGCTTGATGGAAGCCCATTTGGAATGTCCGGACATGCTGAACTCCTTGCTGAAATACGGGCAGATTCTAGCACAAATGATATGTCCACGCAACTGGATGAAGCCCGGGCGTGCGGAAGCGGCCAGCCGCGCGTTGCGTGGTATAATAAAAAAAAGGAGATTTCCATGGAAAAAGACCCAAGGAAAATTGGATCCAGCTCTGAAGACGGCCTGAAACGCATCGATATCCCCATCACGGGCATGAGCTGCGCCTCCTGCGCCGTCAATATCGAGCGCGGTCTCACCGGGGTCGAGGGCGTCGGATCGGCCAACGTCAATTTCGCCACCTCCCGGGCGACAGTCCTCTTCGAGCCGCGTTTGGCCAATCCGGAAGATCTCGTCAGGACGATCCGGGAGAGCGGCTACGACGTGGCGGCGGCCTCCACCGATCTCGCCGTCGAGGGCATGTCCTGCGCATCGTGCGTCGCCCGGATCGAGAAGGCCTTGCTCGCCTCGCCCGGGGTGCTGAAGGCCGGCGTGAACCTGGCGACGGCGAGGGCGCACGTCGAGTACCTGCCGAACGAAACGAACCGGCGCGACCTGGCAAAGGTCATCGAGTCGACGGGTTACAAGGTGATCGAGACGGGAGCCGGGCCTGCGGCAGAGGACGCGGAGCGTCTCCTCCGCGAGAAAGAATACAAGACGCTCCGGACCAAGGTCATCGCGGGCGCCGCTTTCGGCGTCGTCATATTCCTGGGGAGCATGCGCCACTGGTTTCCCTGGGTTCCATCGTTCCTCCAGAATTTCTACGTCCTCTGGGCCCTGGCGACGCCAGTCCAATTCGTCCTGGGACTCCAGTTCTATCGGGGCGCCTGGGGGGCGCTCCTCCACCGGACCGCCGATATGAACACACTGGTCGCCGTCGGCACGTCAGCGGCTTATTTCTTCAGCGTTGCGGCGACGATCTTTCCCTCGTTCTTCCACGGGGCCGGGGTCATGCCCGAGGTCTATTTCGACACTTCCGCGCTCATCATCGTCCTCATCCTTTTCGGAAAGATGCTCGAAGCCCGGGCCAAGGGCCGCACGTCGGATGCCATAAAGAAGCTCATAGGCCTCCGACCCAAAACCGCACGGGTCATCCGCGAAGGCGGCGAGTTCGATATTCCGGTCGAGGACGTCGCGGTGGGAGACATCATCCTGGTCCGGCCGGGCGAAAAGGTCCCGGTTGACGGTATCCTGACGGAAGGGAAGTCCGGTGTCGACGAGTCCATGATCACCGGCGAGAGCCTGCCCGTCGAGAAAAAGCCGGGCGACGAGATGATCGGGGCAACGATCAACAAGGCTGGGAGCTTCCGTTTTCGGGCGACAAAGGTCGGGAAAGACACGGCCCTGGCCCAGATCATCCGGCTCGTCGAAGAAGCCCAGGGGTCGAAGGCGCCCATTCAACGACTGGCTGACGTCATCGCTTCTTACTTTGTTCCCGCCGTGATCGGGATTGCCGGCCTGACGTTCGCTGTCTGGTATGCCTTCGGGCCCAGCCCCAGACTGACCTTCGCCCTGCTCAATTTCGTGGCCGTGATGATCATCGCCTGTCCCTGCGCTCTCGGGCTGGCGACGCCGACCGCGATCATGGTCGGGACGGGAAGGGGCGCCGAGCACGGCATCCTGATCAAGGGTGGCGAGAGCCTGGAAACGGCCCACAAGGTTGACACCATCGTCTTCGACAAGACGGGAACGTTGACCAAGGGGGAACCGCGCGTGACGGACATCGCCGCGGCGGAGACCTTCGCGGACCTCGATGTTCTTTTCTATGCGGCGAGCGCGGAAAAGGTCTCCGAGCATCCCCTCGGCGAGGCCGTCGTCAAGATGGCCGGGGAGAGGGGAGTTGCCCTCGAGAATCCGGGGGACTTCCAGGCACTCGAAGGATTGGGGATTTCTGCGACAATCAAAGGCAAATCCGTCCTGATCGGAAGCGCCAGGATCATGACGGAGCGAGGCGTGGACATCGGAAGATTGGCGGCCAAGGCGGACGATTTCTCCGGGGAAGGGAAGACAGCGGTCTTCGTCGCCATCGAAGGCAAGGCCGCGGGCGTCCTGGCCATCGCCGACACCCTAAAGGAGAGCGCCGTCCCGGCCCTGAGCAGGCTCAAGGCGCTCGGGCTGGAGCTTGTCATGCTGACCGGCGATAACCGGAAGACAGCCGAAGCCATCGCGGCCCAGGCCGGGATCACGACGGTCGTCGCGGATGTCCTGCCTCAGGATAAGGTTAACGAGATCAGGCGTCTCCAGTCCTTGGGGAAGAAGGTGGCCATGGTGGGCGACGGGATCAACGACGCGCCGGCCTTGGCCCAGGCCGACGTCGGGATCGCCATCGGAACGGGCACAGATGTGGCCATGGAGGCCTCGGACATCACCTTGATCAAGGGTGACCTGGGCGGCGTGGCTTCGGCCATCGAGCTCAGCCGGCGGACGATCCGGACGATCAAACAGAACCTGTTCTGGGCCTTTATCTACAACACGATCGGCATCCCGGTCGCGGCCGGCGTCCTCTACCCGTTCTTCCACATTCTCCTCAGCCCCATCATCGCTTCGGTAGCGATGGCGTTCAGCTCGGTATCGGTCGTATCCAACTCGCTCCGGTTGAGAAAGAAGTAGGGGTCAAACCTACAATCTTAACAGAGCTATTAAGATTGTAGGTTTGACCCCTGCTTTGATCGGTTCGGCATCCGGGGCTGGCTAAAAGCCGTTCAACCGTGTAAAATAGCTTATATGGGGACATATGCCTGTGGTATGCATCCCCGATTTAAAAGGAGGCTTTATGAAGAAGCATTACAAACTGTTCGCGATAGTCGCGGTGTTTTCGCTCATCGCGGTTCTATCCGTTGTCGCCCAGCAGAAGGGCGACGAAACGGCCAAGGACCCCATTTGCGGGATGAGCGTCAAGATTTCCGGCGCCAAGGTGACCGCCGAGTATCAGGGGAAGACTTATTACTTCTGCTCTGAAGGCTGTAAAGCGGAATTCCTCAAGGACCCGGCCAAGCACGCGGCGCCTGCCGCCGAGGCCCCAAAGGCCGGGACCATGGAAGAAGGCAGCGGGATGTGCTGCCAAGGCTGCTGCTGCATGATGGCCAAGATGAAAATGATGCCCATGACCGACGCCCAGAAGGACATGATGAAGATGCACGGCCAGATGCCGACACCCCCGATGGCCGGTATGCACGGCGGGATGATGCCGAACTGTCCCATGATGAAAGACGCCCAAATGCCCGGCTGCCAGATGATGATGCGCGGCCACATGGGCATGCGTCACGGCATGCGAATGGGCCGCGGGATGGGTCCCATGAACATGATGATGGGCCACGGGATGGCTTCGGATTGCCCGATGTGCGCCATGAAGTCCGCCGGTCTGGAGACCACGGTCGAGAACACCAAGGACGGCGTCGTCGTCAAGATCACCGCCAAGGACGCCGAGAAGGTCAAGATGATCCAAGAAAAGTGGGCCCAGAAAAAAGCGGCCTGCGACCCGGCCGAATGCCCGATGAAGAAGAAGGCTGAAGCCGAGAAGAAAGAAGCGGAAAAGAAGTAGGGACTTATTACCCGATCCGCTCGATGATCGATCTCACGGGCGGTTGATTGCTATTGATCTTCAGAGACTTGGCGAACGTTTCCCCCGTCGGTTCTTTTCATCGTTCCTATTTTTAAACATCACAGTATCCCCTGGAGCGGGAGTCTATCGTCTTTCATCCGGGTCGGCGGGGTTTCTTGTCCGGATATGCTCTCGAGTGCCGCTCTTTATAACTCTTTGTGACTATTGACACCGCCATGCGGCCGGTTATATGCTTCCGGCATGGATAGGCGGGGAAATTATCGAGGAGTGTGAATGACGATAGAGCAGGGGGGCATCCGGTACCAAGGGTTGGGGTGGGGCCTTGTTTGGATTCACCCCGGGAGAGAGAGGTTAGGAAAGCATTGAAAGGCGGATCAAATCGAATGAAAAAGAAGTTATTTTTTCTGTTGCTGATCGTTTTTGTATCAACCGCTGGAACGGCTTTCGCCCAGGTCACGCCGGAAGGGAAGATCACCGGAAAGGTTATTGACAACCAGGGGAGCCCTCTTCCCGGAGTGACGGTCGAAGCCACCAGCCCCAAACTGATCGGTAAAGCATCTGCGATCACCGATGGCAACGGGATCTATCGTTTAATGGCCCTTCCGTCCGGGACTTATGATATTACTTTCTCACTTTCAGGGTTCAACACCCTGGTCAGAAAGGATATTTATCTCGAATTCTCCCAGACGCTGGCCCTAAACGCGACTCTCGAGCAGGCGGCCATCAGCGAGCAGGTCACGGTCGTCGGCCAGTCCCCCATGATCGATGTCAAGAGCACGACCAAGGGCCAGGTCATGACCAAGGAGACCTTCCTGAACCTGCCCCGGGGGAGGTCCTTCGACTCCCTCGTCAGCACCATCCCCGGCGTTACGAGTGAGGATGCCACGGCGGGTATCTCGGTCGACGGCGCCACGGGCGCCGAGAACGTGTTTTACGCCGACGGCGCGGACGTGACGAACTTCCACTTGGGAGTCAAGGGCCAGAACATCGTCCTCGAGCTGGTGGATGAGGTCAAGGTCACGGCCTCGGGCTATAACGCCGAGTTCGGCGGCTCGATGGGCGGTGTCATCAATGTCATCACCCGAGCCGGAGGCAACGAATACCACGGCGACCTGATGATGTTCTACGAGAACAACTCGCAGTTGATGCGGGGCGGCGCCAGGGACTACCTCAGGCAGAACCTGGATGACTACACCCTCTGGGAATACGTGAACAACGATACCCTCTATTACAACGGCGGCAAGGACCGCGATAATTACAACCGCTACGAGGGCGTCATCAGCCTCGGCGGCTACATCATCAGGGACAAGCTGTGGTTCTTCGCCTCCCTCAACCCGAACTACGATCAGACGGCGGCCAAGAGGGACTTCAATTATCGGGGAGGACCCTTCCAGACCTTCAAGAACAAGAATTACACTTACAACGGGTCCGTCAAACTGTCGGCCGCCCCGTTTGCCGGCTTTCGCGTGGCGGCCAGCTATATCAACAATTTCAGCAGGTACCGGGGGGCCCTCCCCGATATTCAAGGCTTCTCCAACGAGCTTTACGAATACGGGAAGGAAGGCTATAGCTATCCCAACTGGACCACGGCGCTGAACGCGGATTATTCCGTCGGCAACAACCTGCTCATCAGCTACAGGGGCGGCTGGCATCAGACGGATACCACCGACCCCCAGATCGTTCCCCCAAATACATCGACCCATAATTTCAATTATGGGAACACGAGCTACGCGAATGATCCTTTCTTTATTGCCAATCCAGGACTCGTCCATTCCTCGGGCTGGACGGATGCGGACACCTTCCGTGTGTTGAATAAGAACCTGGAAGAAAAGATCAGCAACAACCTGGACGTCTCCTACTACCTCAATTTTATGGGCGAGCACGCGCTGAAGGCCGGCTTCGGCTATACCTATCTTCACGAGAATTACGATCAAGCCAGCATCCACCCCAGGGTCTACCTGGCCTACGGGCGGACCTATTGGGGTCTGGACAACCCCGTCGGCGTCGGCGCCGACCCGAGCAGCCCCTATTACGGCAAGTACGGGTATTATTACGTCAGGGGTTCGTGGACCCAGCCCATCAACGGAGGCAAATGGAACATCCACGCTAATAACTACTCGGCCTACATCCAGAATTCCTGGACCATCAAGAACAGGCTGACCATCAATTTCGGCCTCCGGGCCGAGAGCCAGTACATCCCTTCCATGACCACCGACACGTCGTACGCGGATTATACGGACAAGCCCGTCAAGTTCGACATGACGGATATGCTGGCCCCCCGGCTGGGCGTTGTCTATGACGTGTTCGGGGATTCCAGCCTGAAGGTCTTCGGAAGCTTCGGCATCTATTACGACGTCATGAAGCTCTACATGGCCGAGCTGACCTTCGGCGGCTGGAAGCGCAAGCAGGACTATTACGCCCTTCAGAATCCGGACTGGATGCAGATCGCGGCGAGCGGCGCGTTCGACGACCGGGCCAGCCAGGAGGCAGGTGGCACGTACGCCGGAAGCCTGGACTTCCTGCCGCCGTCGTTCAGCCGCGTCGATCCGAACCTGAAACCGACCGCCCAGAGGGAGATCTCCTTCGGCGCCGAGAAGAAGCTGTCGGACGACCTTTCGCTTTCCGTCCGCCTCGTCAACAAGAAGCTCCTCCGGACGATCGAGGACGTCGGCGCGCTCGCGTGGGTGACCGATCCCGTTTCGGGCGTCAAGAGCCTGGAGGAGAACTTCTGGATCGTCAACCCCGGCTACGGCTGGTCCCTGCCGGAATCCCAGGGCGGGAGGTTCGTCGGTGACACCTGGCCGACCCCGAAGGCGAAAAGGGATTACTACGGCATGAACCTTTCCCTGGAAAAAAGGTTCAGCAACAACTGGCAGGGCGGGATCAACTACACCCTAAGCCGGGTAGCGGGGAATTACTCCGGCCTGGCCAGCACCGACGAAATAGGGTACGACTATGCCGGCGTCGCCCGAGTCGGCCCGAACGTCGAGCTGTATTATGACGACTGGTTCATTATGTACGACGGCAAGGGGAAAAATCTCGACGGACCTCTGCCTCAGGATAGGACGCATTTCTTTAAGGCCTTCGGGACTTATGTCTTCCCGTTCGGCCTGACCGTGGGCGTCGTCGGCTACGGTCGGAGCGGATTACCCTTGACGACCAAGCTCGGCCTGAACAACAGGTGGATACTCCCCGAGAACCGTGGCGATATGGGCCGCCTGCCGTTTACCCTCTGGGCCGACCTCTACCTGGACTACACCTTCAGGATCGGCGACAGATACCGGGCCTCGATCAACCTCCAGGTCAATAACGTGACCAACACTAAGACGATCCAGAGCAAGATCTACGACGTCAATCTGGACGGTATCTATGCGGACAATGCCCAGATCCTAGACGGAACTCTGGCCCGCGACTACAAAGCGATGGTCCTGGATGCCAACGACGTGAATTCCGCCTACGGCAAGTGGGAGACCCGGTTTTATCCCTGGTCTGCGCGTTTGGGTCTCAAATTCTCGTTCTAAGCGGAGCGCACGAGACCTGATTCTCACGAGAGCCCGTCCTTCTTGCGAAGGGCGGGCTCTCTTTTTATCGTTCGATGCGGAGCGGGCCTGTGGCCGAAGTCGAGGCCCGGGTCGTGAAGGAAAAAAAGCGGCCGGCGAAGGGGAGTTCATGACCGCGCGAGTTGTGATAAGATGAGAGTGGCATGATGACCCGACATCGCCGACGGACGCCCGTCCGGCCTTGGAATTCGTGAGCAAGAAAAAGAGAGCTTTCCGTAAGGCCAAGAGCCCGAAGGCCGGGGGCCGGTCGAGATCCTTCTGGGGGATGGCCGGAACGGCCGCGGGGCTGGGCATCCTGGTCTATTTTTTAGTCATCAGCCCCGGGAGGAACAGGGTCGTGCTTCCTGGCACGCCTTCATACAATATCCTTCTGATAAGCCTCGACACCACGCGGGCCGACCATCTTGGCTGTTATGGGTATAAGCCGGCCAAGACCCCCAATCTCGACAGGCTTGCGCAGGAAGGGATCCGGTTCGCCCGGGCCTATTGTCCGGCTCCGCTGACCCTTCCCTCTCATGCTTCGATCATGACCGGCCTCTATCCCGTGACGCACGGGGTCCACAATAATGGCCACGATCTCCCCTCCGGGATAGGGACCCTGGCGGAGATCCTGAAAGGGCGGGGCTACTCCACTGCGGCTTTCGTCTCTTCTTTTTCAGTGGATTCTCGGTTCGGGCTCGATCGAGGCTTCGACGTTTATGACGACACGTTCCGATCGGAGTCGCCCTTCAAGACCCAAAATGCGGAGCGCCGGGCCGAGGAGACTTTTGCCGGGTTCTCCCGATGGCTGGAAAACAACGGGAAGAACAGGTTCTTCGGCTGGGTCCATTATTATGACCCGCATCTGCCCTATGACCCGCCTTCGCCATACAAAGAGGAATTCGACGGAGATCCCTATGACGGCGAAATCGCTTACATGGATCGATATGTGGGCGCCGTTCTGGAGCGGCTGAAGGAAAAAGGGATCCTGGAAAGGACGATCGTCGTCATCGCCGGCGACCATGGGGAAGGGCTGGGCGATAAAGTGGAGCTCGGCCATGGGATCTTTCTGTACGAAGAAACCCTCAGGGTCCCGCTCATCTTCCATAACCCCGAGGTCTTCCCCCGTGCTCAGGTCATCGAAAACCAGGTCAGGCTGATCGATGTCGCTCCGACCATTCTAGAGATCATCGGCCTGAAGAACGAAGCCGCGGGAATGACGGGACAAAGCCTGGTCCCTTGGCTCAGAGGCAAGAGCCGGGGGGACCTCGACAGTCTGGTGGAGACCTTTTACCCCCGGGAGAACTTCGGCTGGTCGGAGCTCGTCGGACTGGTCTCGGGGCGTTGGAAATATATCCAGTCCCCCCGGCCCGAGCTTTATGACGTGAAGAACGACCCCGGGGAAAGGGAGGACCTGTCTGTTTCTTCGGCCGGCAAGGCCGTCGAAATGAAAAAAAAGCTGGAACAGAAGCTTCTCGGTTCAAGCGCCGGCAACAGGTCGGCAGGCAAACGGACGGGCGTCAGGCCCGAAGACCAGGAACGACTTAGGTCTCTGGGTTACCTGAACTTTGCTCCGGCCGGACGGGGAACGGCCTTGCCTGACCCGAAGGAAAAGATCCCTTTGCTCAAGCTGATCCAGCAGGCTCAGGTTTATGAGTTCGAGGACAACTATGCCGAGGCCGAGCAGGTCTATCTCAAGGTTCTGGAGGACGTCCCTGATTCTCCGGCCGGCTATGTCAATCTGGCGATCGCTCAGGCAAGACAGAGGAAGTTCGACCTGGCCATAAGGACCCTGAACGAGGGCATAGCCAGGATCCCGGATTCCGAGATCCTCCTGGTCCGCCTGGGTCATACTCATCTGGTCACCGGCAGGCTCCGGGAAGCCTTTGAGACCATGAACAAAGTTCTGAGTCTGAACCCCCGAAATGTCGATGCCCTGACCGTTTGCGCCGGGATCTTGGATACGGAGGGTCGCAAGGAAGAGGCCCGCACTTATTATGATCGAGCTCTCGCCGTCGAACCCGAAAGCCGGTATCTGAGAATGAGCTATGCAGGGAATCTGGCTTCCGGCGGCCGATTGAGGGAAGCCATCGAAGTCTATAAAAAATTGATCGACGATTTTCCTGAAGAACAGGCCTTCTATCAATACACAGGCATCGCGTATTCTTACCTGGGCGAATATGACCAGGCCATTTCTTGCCTTGAACGGGGCTTGGCCATCCGACCGACGCCGACCGGCTATTTCAACCTGGCCGTGGCTTATGAAAAGAGCGGCAATCTTCGAGAAGCTGTGAAGGTTTTCAAGCTTTACCTGGACAATTCCCGGGGCGAAAGTGAGACCAGCATCAGGAAGGCCAAAGCAGAGTTGGAACGCTTGGAAAAGGGATCTTGACGAACCCTCCCCGTCTAGGGGGTGAGTTCACGGCCGAGGAAAAGATCCGGATCGTCCTCGAGGGTATGCGGGGCGCGGTCATATGGACAGGCTGAGGCTTTTGGCATATCCTGATTTCGATGCCTGGAAAGAAGCACAAGGTCGTGGTCGCGATGAGTGGGGGGGTGGACTCTTCCGTCGCGGCGGCGTTGCTCGTCAAGGCCGGATACGACGTCACGGGCGTGACGATGAGGCTTGTCGATCTGCCGCCCGAGTTCTGCCGTTCGGAGGGACTGCGGAGCTGCTGCGGCCGGTTGGCCGTCGAGGACGCCCATAGGGTCGCGGTGGTCTTGGGCATCCCGCATTTCGTCGCTGACATGCGTCTCCCGTTCGAGCAAAAGGTGATCGCGGATTTTTGCGGGGAGTATGGCCGGGGGCGGACGCCGAATCCTTGCATCCGCTGCAACCGGTTCATCAAATTCGGTCTCTTGATAAAAAAAGCGCGGGCGATCGGCGCCGGCTTAATCGCCACGGGCCACTACGCTCGGATCGAACGTGACGCGCGGACGGGTCTTTTCCTTCTCAAGAAGGGTAAAGACGCGGCGAAGGACCAGTCATATTTTCTTTATTCCCTGACCCAAAAAGAGTTGGCCCGCACGCTGATGCCGGTCGGCCGATTCACGAAGGTTGAGGTCCGCCGGATGGCGAAGAAAATGGGTCTTCCGGTCGCCGAAAAGCCGGAGAGCCAGGAGATCTGCTTCGTGCCCGATGACGATTATCCCGGCTTCCTCAAGGGGAGAATTCCGGGCGCCTTCCGTCCCGGCGTGATCTTGGATCTAAGCGGACGCGTCATCGGCGAGCACCGCGGGACCGGAAACTTCACGATCGGTCAACGCCGCGGCCTGGGTATTGCCGAGCCGCGGCCGCTCTACGTCATCGCGATCGACGCCGCCTCGAATATCGTCGTTGCGGGTCCGGACGAGGCTCTGCGCGGGAAGAGCCTGCTGGCGTCGGGATTGACCATCGTTGCGGGCGGGAAGCTTGAGGGGCCGCTTCGGGCGCGCGTCAAGATCCGTAATAAGCACGCGGAGGAGAAAGCGATCATCACGCCGCGCGGCAAGTCCGGCGTGCGGATCGATTTCGAAAGCGCTCAGCGGGCCATGACGCCCGGGCAGGCGGTCGTATTCTACAGCAGGAACACGGTGCTCGGCGGCGCGACGATTGATAAAATCATCTGCAAATCAGGGACACAATACCAATTTCCGAATTAACGAATTTCCCAGGGGGGATTAGCCCTGTTTTTTGAATTCGGAAACTGATATCGTGTCCCCGAATTGAGAAAACTGGGCTTTTCCCTTGCCGTCTTTCTCTACGCGTGCCTTTCCATCTCCAGCTTGACGGCCCTCGAAAAGGATTTTGGGCCGAAGCACAAGGACCGGCTGAAACTCGTCAATGCCATAATCCTCCCCGTCGAGCGGGAGGTCTTTCTCAAGCTGGCCGGTGATGCGGACAGGGACATCTTCATCGAAAGCTTCTGGAAACAGCGCGATCCGACCCCGGGGACGCCGGAGAACGAATTCAAGGACGAGATCGTCCGGCGCTTCGCCCACGTCAATAAGTTCTACAAGCGGGGAACGCCTCGGGAGGGCTGGATGATGGACATGCGGCGGATTCAAGACCTTTACGAAGGACGTCCATATCCCCTTCAAGGTCCTGGATAAGAAGATCATCATCGACCTCAAGAACATCTTGGCCGCGTCCGACCAATTGGCCGTCCTCCTTGAGATCGACGGCGCAACCGAGGAACTGAGGCGGGGAGGAGAGGTCCGGGGCGCCGTCAGGGGACTGCGGCCGAACGCGCCCGTCCTCAAGGAGTTCAAACTCATCCTGGCCGACTGTCCGACAGGCCCCGTCCTCAGCCTGGACAAATCCATCCCGGCCTCCGAGTTCGCGCCCGATTATTATGAGCTCAAGCTGAGCCTGATTGATGGCGCGGGTAAGGTCCTTGACGAGAAAACAGCTCATTTCATCGTTTCCGCCGAACCGGCCATCGGCTATCCTATCGCCAACGCCAAGGTCTTCCCGCTCTCCAACCGGTTCGTTTACCTCCACATGCTGGCGAGTATCTACGACAAGATCGGTGCCGGCGCGCGGACGCGGTCATACTTTGAGAAGGCCTATGCTCTAAAGCCTCTGTACATGGAAGGTGTTGCTCAATACTGGAATTTCCTCGTCAAGACCGGTGATTTCGACAAGGTTCTGGAGCTGGCTGATGTCCTCAGGACGGACGACCGCCGGCTGTTCGACCACAATTTTCTCAAGGGTAGGGCTTATATGGGGAAAGGGGATTATGGCCGGGCTATCCAGAATCTCGAGCAAGGCAACCGGATCTATAACAGCGACACCAGGCTCCTCAACGCCCTGGGGCTGTGCTTTCTGAGGACGGACCGGAAGAAGGACGCCGTAGATGCGTTCCGGGCCTCTCTCAAGATCAACCCTCAACAGCCTGAGATCAACAAGCTCATTGCCGAATCGGGGACACGATACCCGTTTCCGAATTAAAAAAATAAGTCAATTTCCCCCTGGAAAATTCGTTAATTCGGAAATTGGTATTGTGTCCCCGAATTAGGCGACCTGGCCGTCGAAGAGGCGGATGGTGCGCTCGGAGTGGGCGGCAATCCGGTCGTCGTGGGTGACCATGACGATCGTCCGTCCGTCTTTCCACAGTTTTCCGAGGAGGCCCATGATCTCTTCGCCGCTATGGGAGTCGAGGTTTCCCGTCGGCTCGTCGGCCAAGATGATGGGTGGGTCGTTGGCCAAAGCCCTGGCCAGGGCGACACGCTGCTGCTCTCCGCCGGAAAGCTCCGACGGACGGTGCTCTTTCCAATCCAACAGCCCCACGGCCTTGAGAAGTTCGGCGACCCGTTCCCGTCTCTTTTTCGTGTTTTTGCCGTTGAAGAGAAGGGGCAACTCGACATTCTCCCAGGCCGTGGCGTAGGGGAGGAGATTGAAGTTCTGAAAGACGAAGCCGAGCATGCGGTTCCGGATGGAAGCCAGCTGATCAAAAGTGAGGCCGGCGACGTTCCGTCCTTCCAGGTAATATTCCCCTTCGCTCGGAGTGTCCAGACAGCCGATGATGTTCATCAGGGTCGATTTGCCGGACCCCGACGGACCCATGATGGAGACGAACTCGCCCTTGCCGATATTCAGGGAAACATCGCGGAGGGCTTCCAGCGCGTGGCCGCCCATATGGTAAACCTTTTTTATGCCGCGGAATTCGATCATGGTCTCACCTCTATTCATAGCGAAGCGCCTCGATGGGATTGAGCCGCGAGGCCCGCACGGCCGGAAAGATGCCCGACAGGAAAACCAGGGTTCCCACGATACCCAGAAAAATAACGAAGATCTCCAGCGAAAACACCGGGCGCAGCAAATAAGCCTCGATGCCGAATCCTTCGTAGCTGATGGGGATGAGCCGGACCAGGTGGACGAGGTTGAAGGCCGTGATGAATCCCCAGAACGTCCCCTTCAGAAAGATGAACAGCGTCTCCAGGATGAACTGCTGGACAATGACCCTCCGTCGGGCGCCGATGGCCATTTTAATGCCGATCTCCTGGGTCCGCTCCCGGACGATGGCATACATCAGGTTAGTGACGCCCACGGCCCCGATGAGGAGCGTCAGGGCGCCCATGATGCCCAGGAAGATCTCGATCCCCTTGAAGATGGCCCCTGCTTCCTTGGCGTTCTCGATGGTGTTCCAGATGCTCAAGGCGTACTTGTCTCCGCTGTCGAAGCGGTACATGCGGCCGAGAAGCGCCCGGACCCGCTCCTCGACGAGCATAGAAAGCCCGATCTCCCGCGGCTGGATGTGGATGCGGTCGAGATAGCGCTGGCTGTCGATCTGAGAGAACGAGGAAAACGGCAGGTAGACCTGGTCGGCGTCGGGTCCGTTGTACATGGAATCCTGCAGTTTTTTTTGCAAGACACCGACGACCGTGAAAGGGACTCGATTGACGATGATCTTTTGGCCGACCGAATCTTCCGCGCCGAATAGATCCCGGGCCACTTTCCATCCGATGAAGGCCACCTTGCGGCCCTTGGCGACGTCGTCCGGGTTGAGGAAGCGGCCGCCAGGCTGGGGGATCTGGGTCCTCAGGTCGGCGAATTCGGCGGTCGTCCCGTGAACCTGGCGGTTGATCTCCTTGCCCCGGGCGGATACGGGCCAACTGTTGTAGGATTCCGGAGCGATCACGGCGATCTCCGGGATCCGCTCCTTGAGGTATTGGACGTCGGTCGGGTACATTCGTATCCGCCGTCCTTTCGGAAGCCCCTGGTGCACCCTCGAGGTCTGTCCCCCGGAGATCATGATCAGGTTTTCGCCCAGGCCGCTGAAGCTCGTCCGGAATTGGGATGTCATGCCCCGGCCGAAGGCGAGGAGGAGGAGGACGGAGAGGGTTCCCCAAAAGAGAGCGAAGGTGATGAGGGCGGACTTTTTCCGCCGCTTGCGGAATTCATTGAGGAAAAAGCGCGGCAGGGTCAGGTTCATGTCACTTCCTCAAGGCCTGTATGGGGTTGGTCGAGGCCGCGTTGCGGGCGGGGATCATCCCGGCCACGGTGCCGATGGCTAAAAGGGTCAAGATGGTGGACACGATGACGAGAGGGCTCATCTGGGGCAGGCCCACGAAATTGGCGACCTGCTCAGCCGGCAGCGTCTGGACGACGCGGATGACGGCCGCGGATAGCGCGAAGCCGATTAGCCCGCCCAAGAGCATGATCACCAGGGTCTCGCTGAAGAACTGCCATAGGATGGTCCGGCGCCTGGCGCCTACGGCCAGCTTGATGCCGATCTCCCGGGTCCGCTCCTCGACGACGACCATCATGATCGAGGCCACGCCGATGCCCCCCACGAGAAGGGTGAAGGAGCCGATGACTCCCAGGAAGATATTGAAAGCGAGGAAAAAGGTGGTGAAGGATTTCTCCATTTCGAGCGTGTCCCAAACGCTGATCGCATCAGGGTCCTTGGGGTCGAAGCCGATCAGCTTGGACAGGTGCTCTTTGATGCCCTGGGTTACCTCCGCGCTTCGGCCCAGGTCCAGGGGGCGGAAGATGATGTTCGAGACGAACTTGCCGCCGTATAGCGCGGTGTAGGTGGTCCAGGGGATGAAGGCGCAGTTTTCGTCCCTCTGGCCGTTATAATTCGAATTCTGCTCCTTCTTGGCCATGACGCCGACGACGGTGAAGGGGACGCCTTCGATGATGACCCGCTTTCCCAGGGGGTCCTCCTCGGCGAAAAGATCGGTGGCCAGGACGTTGCCGATGAAGCAAACACGCCTCCGTTCCGTCATGTCCAGGGGGTCGATGTAACGGCCCTTGGCGGGGATGGTGTTCCTCATCCGTTCGAAGGAGGGGTTGATCCCGCGGACCGTGCTCATGAACTCCTGTCTCCCGTAGCGGATGCGGCGGCCCTGGACGAACTCCGGGCTTAGCATATCGATGCCCGCGACCTTATCGGGAAGGGATTCCACTTGCTCGGGGGTGACCCGTACCGGTTTGCCTCTTTGGAACCCCTGGTAGGGGAGGGTGGTCCGGGAAGGGAACATCAGCACGATCCCGTTGCCCATGCCGTGAAAGCGCTTGGCCTGGGCCTTGCCGACGGACTCACCGAAGGCGATGAGCAGGACGACGGAAAAGGTCCCCCATACGACACCGGAGAGGGTGAGGACCGTCCGCAGGGGTTGGCGGACCAGGTCGCGGACGAGGTTGCGGAAAAAGATGGCGATCATTTGATCACACGGGGGGGCCGCTCCACGACCATGTCGTCTTCGGCCAGGCCTTGGGTGATCTCGATATTCAATCCGTCCGAGAGGCCCGTCTGGACCTCCCTTTTCTCGACCGCCTCGCCTTTCTTCACCTCGACGAATTTCTTGCTGTTCTCGAAAAGGACCAGGCGCTCGGGGAGCGTCAGAATGTTTTCCTTGGCCCGGACCGTGATAGTGGCCGTGGCCGAGTAGCCGGCCCGGAGCTGCCGGTCGGCGGCTTCGGGGACGAGGATCTCGATGTCGAAAAGCGTGGCGTTGCCTTCCTTCTTGGCTTTGGGGAAGATGCGTTCCACATTGCCCATGATGCGGCTGTCGGGCAGGGCGCCGATCTGGATATCGGCCGCCATTCCGATCCGGATCTTGCCGACATCGATCTCGTCGACCGTCCCCTTGAAGAGGAGCTTGCCCATATCGGCCAGCGAGCAGAGCTCTGTCCCCGGCTGGTAGTTGGTCAGGGGGACCACCGGATCGCCCTGAAAAATGCTCTGGGAAAGGACCATGCCGGTTGTGGGCGATTTCACGGTCGAGTCGATGTCGCGGTTGGCCATGCGGATGCGTCCCTTTTCCATGAGCTCAAGTCTCTCCAGAGCGATCTTGTGCCTCAGGCTCGCGTCATTGTATGCGGATTCGACGCCGTCCATTTCCGATTGGGAGATGAGCGATTGTTCGAACAGCTTGAGATTTCTCTGCCGGTCGGCCTGGAGCTTGGAGAGAGTGATCTGGGCCACTTCTATGGCCCGCCTCGTCTCCACGTATTCCACGGGCGTCGGATTAGGGGAGATCTTAAAGAGGGTGTCTCCCGCTTTCACCTTGTCCCCGACCTTGAAGAGGACCTCTTGGACGATGCCGGGGATGATCGATTTGACCTTGATTTCCTTTTCAGGCTCGATCGTGCCCACGGCCAGGGCCTTTTCGCTGATCGTCCCCCGGACGACCTTCACCTGTTTTAAGGGGGCCTTGTCTTTCTTGCCGCTTAAAAGCAGGAACAGGAAGACACCGACGAAAATCACGGCCAAAATCCGCCACAACCATTTTTTCATGATGCACCTCGAACCGGGTCTAATCTATATAGACGTAAACGAAGCGGAAAAGGTTCTTGAAATTGGGGACACAATACCAATTTCCGAATTTCAAGAATCTCTCCTGGAATTTATGTAAAGAATCTTAATTCGGCAACAGGTATGGTGTCCCCAATTAAATAAAGAGGGGACACGTCCCTCTAAAGGTCCGTGTCCCCTCGGATACCGGTCTCGGTTACTTTAAGGCGAACTTCACCGTGACCGTGAATATGACCTCCTTAGCCCGGCCGTCCTGGATGAAGGGCTCGTACTTCCACTGTTTGACGGCAGCGATGGCGGCCTCGTTGAGCTTCTCGTTCCCGCTTTTGAGGACCATCACCTGGCTGACGTTGCCCTGCGTGTCGATCCTCGCGTTGAGGACAACGACGCCGCTGATCTGCTCCTTCCTGGCCTCCTCAGGATAGACGGGAGCGACCGATTTAATGAGCCGTGGGGGATTGACCTGGCCCCAAGCCTTGACGGCGCCGGTCTCGAATTCCCCTATGGCCTTCTGGAGTTCCGGGGACGGAGGAGGCGGGGGCGGAGGCGGCGGAGGAGGAGGGAGGATCTTGTCAGGCGGCCCGGTGATGTGGAAAGAGCAGAAGTACGGCTTTCCACTGCGGTCCTCGAAGCCGAAGACCGCCCTGTGACCGCCGGCGAGCAGCATCTCGGTCGTCAGGATGTTCTTGGGTTTGTCCGCCTCCATCTCGTTGAGGAGGACCAGGAATCGGCCCGGGTTATTCCACTCCTTGAGGAGCACGACGATCTGGAACGCGTTCCCGTTCAGGCGGAAAAAGTGACGGAAGGTATCCGGCGATTGCCCGCCCTCTCCTATGACGAGGTCCGCCTCGGTCAGGAGGCTCGCGTCCTGGAGATTGAAGACCCTCATGATCTGCTCTTTTTCCTTGTCCGGGCCCGAGCCGGCCGGCATCTCCAGGCTTGCCGTGACGGTCGGCCGGATGTAGGACGTGGTGACGAAATCCGGGGCCGAAAGGGTGCCCTGGCGGGCGCCCTCGAAGACCCTGAGCTTCATCTCGAGGCGGTCCACGGCCCTCAGGGGCAGGGCGGACAGCCCGATCAGGAAGCCCAGGAGCGCCCAAAGGCTCTTGGTTCTCATGGTTAACTCCTTATAGCTGTTTTTCGACCCAGACGAAGGTGCTGCCCTGGTCTTGGGTTTGAAAGATAAAAGCCTGCGCAGGCTCATCGTCGATTTTGACGGAATCTATCCGGAAAATGACGGCCGTTTTCTCGGGTGCGGCGGGCGGGGCGCCGCGGCGGAAGAGTTTCGGGACGAGCACGCTGACCCCGATGATGACCACCAGTCCAGCCGTGCCCAGTGCCCATTGAAGGGTAGGCCGGGTTCCGATCCGGACGTGCTTCGTCGTTCCCTTCTTGCCGACCGCGGCCGCGAACCCCGGCCAAAAATCTTTCACGTCCCCAAGCCGTTCCTTGGAGATCGTCGCTCTCCTGGCTTCGTCCATGGTGGCGAGATCGTCCCCATATTCATCAACGCGCGACTTATGGTCCGGCATTTTTCTCCTCCTTGAGCAGCGTCCTGAGCTTCACCCGGGCCCTATGCAGATGGACCCCGGCCGTGTTCGGCGTGCACCCAAGGACGGCGGCGATCTCGGCGGCCGAATATCCTTCCTGGGACCAGAGGAACAGGGCCGTCCGTTGCTTCGGCGGCAACGGACGGAGATACCGGAAATCCAGCTCTTCGAAGGAAGCTGAAGAAGTCCGCGGCGCGACGACCGCGACCGGGTGCTCGTATTTGAAGCTGCCGAGGAAGCCCTTAAATCGCTTCCTTTTCCTGATCAAGTCCAGGCAGTGGTTCGAGAGCAGGGCGTAGAACCAGTTCTTGTAGCTCCGGTTCGCGTCGAACCTGCCGAGGTTCCGGTAGGCCTTCAGGAAAGCCTCCTGGCAGGCGTCCTCCGCGTCCTCGCGGTTGGCCAGGATGTTGACAGCGATGGCCATGGCATGGTCTCGGTACCGGTCCATGAGCTCCCGGTAGGATTCCATCTTCCCTCCGAGGCAATCGCGGACAAGTTCGCTGTCAGTCATTCGGCCGTCCTTCACTTTTACATACGTCCGGGGCCGCCGTTTTCTTTATTGGGGACACGATATCAATTTCCGAATTAAGATTCTTTACATAAATTCCAGGGGAGATTCTTGAAATTCGGAAATTGGTATTGTGTCCCCGATTTAGCGGACGCCGATTTAACGTCGGTCCGAAAGGGTCCTCATGAATTCAACGATGGCGTTCTCCTCATCGTCGGAGAGGCCAAGGTTTCCCAGCTCGGTCTTGTTGACGTTCGCAGCGATCTCCGGAGGGGGCCATGGGGTCCCCGCCTTGTCCCGCGTGTTATAGAAATGGACGACGTCCTTCAGGCTCTTGAAGTAGCCGTTGTGCATGAATGCTTTGACGAAGCCGGGAGACGGCCTCAGGTCGACGTTCCGGAGTGTCGGGATCTTGTGCTTGCCCAAGTTCTCGGCCGCGAACGGCTGATACTTGGCGACGGATTCCAAGGCGTCTCCGAGCCCCCGGTCCACCCAGTTCTTTCCGTCCGGATTGTACTTTTTCTCCTGCCCAAGGAATGGGTTTTCCGGGTTTCCGGGGATCCCGAGGTTGTCGTACGTGTAGTCCGTGAACACGGGCGGTTTGTCATTCGCGGCGGTTAAGACATGACAGTTGGAGCATAAGCCTTGGGTGTTGAAAAGGACGAGGCCCCTGAGCTCAGCGTCCGCCAATCCAAGATTTTTGAAGCCCACGGCGTTGGATTCGTTGATGGATTCGACTTTGAACCCCTTGGCCGTGGCCGCCCGCCAGAAATCGTCGAACTTCGAGTTGAACGGATTGACCTCGGCCGATCTTTCATAAGCGGCGAGGGCGCGGCCGATCCTGACGTACGTTTCGTCAACGTCCTTGTCGGTATCGAGGGAGCCGGGCCCCCAGACTTTTTCGAAGAGGCCGGCGTAGTCTGATTTTCTGACCGCAAGGATGATGCTCTTCTTATCGGGCATGTTCTGTTCGAGGGGATTCATGAAGGGACCCAAGGCTTGTTCCGCCAGGGGGTCGCCCAGTGTCTCCCCCGTCGCCCGTCCGTCCCAGAACATGCCGCCGACGAAGTTCCCGTCCTCGTCCCGGTGGAGATTCGGGCTGTCGCTGGCGTAGGCCGCTGCGGGGGGCTTACGGTTGCCGAACCGGCCCTTGACCGCGCCCTCGTAGACGCCCCCGACTTTATTAAGGTGCTCGTCCGGTCCGGTAAAGCCGACCATCAGGCCATGGCAGGCTGCGCAGTCCTGCCCGGCGGGCGAGGACAGGTTCTTGTCGAAGAACAGTCGCTTGCCCAGATCCTCCAGGGGAGAAAGCTTGGCCGGGCCCTTCTGGGCCGAAAGGAAAGGCAGAAAAATAACGACAATAAGAGACAGGATTACCGACGCGAAAAGCCTTTTTTTCATGAAACCTCCATCAGGAGGGGCCATCGGCCACTCTCCCGTTCCGTCGAATCACTAATAAATACACTCCTATTCTATGGAGCATAACGCGAAAGTCAACGGTTCCCCCCAAATTGACTTTACAGGGCCCACGTCAATTCGACGAGGAATTTCATCCATGCGAATCGTGCCTGAGTGCCCGGTTCCAGGCTTGCCAACTTGTGAGCGAGGATGACCAACTTGTCCCGGCCGAAAGCCCGGACGGCGTCGATCTCCTCGGCCGAAGACGGACGCCCGGCCCGGGGAGCATTTATCGTCAGGCCCACCTCGGGGGAAAAAATGAATTCCCTTGCCTCGCCGGGGGCATTGACGTTCTTCTCCCCGGGCGCGTTGGGACCCGTATTGTCCGCGTTACGGAAGTGCCAGCCTTCGACGTCCCTGGGGTTGGGGACAAAATGAAAGGGCGGTGTCAACCGGGAGAGGTTGTATTCATGAGATTCCCTTTATCCTAAAGCACGGAAAGGGCATTGTCCATGTCGGCAACAAGGTCTTCTATATCTTCGATTCCCACGGAATAGCGGATCAAGCCTTCGGGGATTCCGGCGGCCCGGCGCTCCTCTTCCGTGCACTCCACATGGCTTGTTACAGAAGGAGGACCCACGACCGTATCAACTTGACCGAGGTTAGCAGCCATATAGGCGTATTTCAATCGAGGCAAGACCCGGGCGACAGCCTTCAATCCGCCGACAATCTCAAAACTGAGCACGCCGCCATACCCTCCCGGCATCTGTTTCTTAGCCACTTTGTGCATCGGATGACTTTCCAAGCCGGGGTAGTTGACGTTGAGGACTTTCGGGTGTTTTTCCAAAAACCGGGCCATCGTCAGAGCATTTTTGTTTTGTCGCTCGATGCGCAAAGCCAGAGTTTTCAAGCTGCGAAGGAGCAAAGCCGCACGGTGAGGATCCAGGGAAGGACCGGTCAGCTCCCGGTAGCGATAGATCTTTTTCACCAGCTCGGACTTTCCGCAAACAACTCCGGCAAGGAGGTCATTATGTCCCCCGATGAACTTCGTAGCGCTGTGGATCACGAGGTCTGCTCCTAAAGCGATAGGATGCTGGTTGATGGGTGTCGCGAACGTGTTATCCGTTATGGTTATGGCGCCAACCTTGTGAGCTGCCGCAAACAGCTTCTTGAGATCGACCACTTTCAGTAAAGGATTGGTGGGAGTTTCCAAATAGAGGATATCGCAGCCTTTAGCGATGGCGGCCAGGATGGCCTTTTCATCATTTGTCTCACATAGATCACAATGGATTCCGAAGCGCGGCAGGATCTCCTTAAAATGCAAATATGTCGCGCCGTAGGCATCCTTGATGGTGACGGCCCGCTGTCCAGGATTGAGCAAGGCGAAGAGCGTCGTATTGATGGCGGCCATTCCGGTTGAAAAGTCCGTGGCTTCTTCCGCGCCTTCCAGCGCGGCCATTTTCTTATTGAAAGCGCGCACGGTCGGATTGGAATTCCGGCTGTAGATGTCCCCGAACTTTTTACCTAAGGCGGCTTCCTGCCATGATTCTAAACTCTCATAAGCGAAGGCGGCGTTTTCCATGATCGGTACGTTCATCGTGTGTGTAGACGGATCAATGGACCTCCCGGTATGAACACAACGTGTTGAAGGACCTTCTTTCAAAGCCATGATAACCTCCTGAATAACTAAGGCCACAACATCATTTTCCTGTGGGAGCGGAAGTCGGTCTCCCGGCGTCTAAATTCCTGTAATTCAACACCGCGTTGAAGAGCAGGAAGAAGCTGCCGATTGTCTGCTGGCGCCACATCGGGTTGATGGCGAAGAGGACGACGTGACCCTTGCCGACGGGGACGTCCACGACCGCGGGTTTGGCCGCCAGAGCCTCGCCGCCTTCCAGGAGCCCCGAGACGAGGAGCTTGTCGACCGTGTCGAAGCGCATGACCACCCGAATCGTTTTCAAGTCGGCCGGCATGTAGAGATCGAAAAGGTCCCTGTACTCGGCCGGGATGCCCGCGCCGGCGCCCTGGACCTTGTCGACCTTCTGAATCCGGCCCTGGATTACGTCGGGATCCTTGACGCTTCCCCGGCCCGAGGGCCGGTCCTTCGAGCCGCCGCCGAACATGTCCTCGATCTCGGCCCCTGTCACGGCCTTAATGCCCGTCTCGAGCACCGGGCCGCCACCGAAATAAACGCCTAAGTTCCGGTCGTAGCCGTATCCGATGGGGCTCAAGAGGTCCGAGATGTTGGCGCTCAAGACCGACCCGGACACCCGGAGGTTCGGCGGTTTGGCCACGGCGACGCTCTCCACGATGCCGTAGCTCACCGGAAGCTCGGCCATGTTTGTGATGGGGACGAAGAGCCCGCCCTGCTCGATGAACGACTTGAGGTGGACGATCCCCGCGAGCTCCAGCCCGCCGCGGATATCGTCGCGCGAATCGGGTCCGCCGAGGTTGGGATATTTATCGGATTTCTTCCAGGGAATGGGTTCTTTGCCGCCGATGCCGTTGACCACCCTCTGGGCCTTGCCGAAAAAGCCGGAGGGCGGGAAGACGATGACGTCATATTTCGCGCGGAGGTCCGTGTCGTCCCGGACGTCCTGGAGGGAGATGTAGGCGTAGGGGATCCCCAGCCGGTCGAAGGCCAGGCGGAACCAGCCCTCGTCCTGCGTATTCACCCAGCTGTGGAGGATGGCGATCCGCGGCGCGTCGAGGTCGTGGGTCTTGGAGGCGGGAAGCG
>Ga0315291_10002717_pt1 | contig 23024 bp, 14 predicted proteins | sample YL17G12_20_MG_FD_203070 | JGI IMG/M metagenome (GOLD analysis project Ga0315291, IMG submission 203070) | Sediment microbial communities from Yellowstone Lake, YNP, Wyoming, USA - YL17G12_20 | ecosystem: Environmental > Aquatic > Freshwater > Lake > Sediment | place: USA: Wyoming | collected... | reverse complement strand
ACCAGCTTCGCGAGCCGCGCCCCTGCGCCGACCTCGATACCGTCGTCGAGCCACCTCACCTGGCTGAAGCTGGGGGTGAGCCGGATCACGAGGCCGCGAATGCCGGCATCCGATACCAGCAGATTGCTGCCATTCCCGATGATCTTGAACGGGATGTTCTTGGCGCGCGCGAAGCGGATCGCTTCGGCAAGATCCTCGACGTCAGCCGGCTGGGCGAAGATGTCGGCCGGCCCGCCGATGCGGAAAGTGGTGTGGCGGGACATCGGTTCGCGAAGGCGCACCCGGCCGCGCAGGGCCCTGGCGAGCTCCGCGCCAAGCATCTCGACCTCGCGGCTGGCGCCCGTTATGACTGGTGCTGCGATCACTGTCTGCTGCCCCTTGTTCATTGCTTGGCGAGGACCTGGTGCTCTCCCGCCGGACACGCCCCGAGCCGGCAGACCAGGTCGCGGGCGGCGCGGCCGATGTCCCCGGCGCCCATGCACAGCACAACATCCCCCGATTGGAGGAACGCCGGGAGACGGGCCACGATGTCGTCCTTCGCCATCTCGATCACCGCGTCCTCTCCGGCGAGGCCGCGGAGGTGATCGGCGATGAGGCCGGAGTTCACGCCGGGGATCGGCGCCTCCCGCGCCGGGTAGATCTCGACCAGCACGGCGAGATCTGCCTCCCGCATGGCCTCGGCAAATCCTTCGGCGAAGTCGCGGGTGCGCGAGTAGAGGTGTGGCTGAAAAACGGCCACTAGCCTGCGCCCGGGGAACGCGGTGCGCGCGGCCGCGATGGTGGCCCGGAGTTCGGTAGGGTGGTGGGCGTAGTCGTCAACCACAGTCACGCCCCGCGCCTCGCCCAGCACCTCGAACCGCCGGCCCACACCGGAGAAGCCGGCAAGGGCGCGCATACACGTCGCCACCGGCACGTCGGCGGCGAGCGACGCGGCGACCGCCCCGAGCGCGTTGACGACGTTGTGGACGCCGGGCGCAGCGACCGTCAGGATGCCCACCTCGCGACCGTCCACGAGCAAGCGGCAACGGCCAATCCCGCCCGCAGTCTCGATAGCGACGCCCCGCACCTGGGCCGACTCCTCTGCCCCATACCACACTACCCGCCGCTTCGGCGGGAGCAGCAGCGCGCGTAGCTCAGGCCTGTCGGCGCACAGCATCATCACCCCGCGGGGCCCGACCCGGTCGAGGAACTGGGCGAAGCTCTGGCGCAAATGCTCCTCGGTTCCGTGGTGGTCGAGGTGATCTGGTTCGATGTTCGTGACCACAGCGATCTCCGGGCGCAGATCGAGGAACGACTCGTATGCCTCGCAGGCCTCTGCCACAAGCCACTCACCGCGGCCCACCCTAGCATTCCCGCCGATTGCGTCGTACTCGCCGCCCAGCACGATCGTCGGGTCGAGACCTGCTTCCACCAGGATCAGCCCGATCATGGCGGTGACGGTTGTCTTGCCGTGGGTCCCCGACACCGCGATGCCGCGGCTTCCGGCCATAAGCTCACCCAGGAGTTCGGAGCGCTTCTGCGTCGGGATGCGGAGTTCGCGCGCCCGCTCCAGTTCGGGATTGCCCTCATGGATGGCATCCGAGACGATGACGCGCTCCGCGCCATCCACGTTCTCCGCGCCGTGCCCGATGCTGACCTGCGCGCCGAGGGAGGAGAGCCGCGCCGTTATCTCGGACTCGGCGAGATCGGAGCCGGAGACCGCCCGCCCGCGCGCCAGCAGGATCTGCGCCAGCGCGCTCATGCCGATGCCGCCTATTCCGATGAAGTGGAATCGCGACGTCATAGCTGCCCGACTGTCTGCTCCTCACGATATTGCCGGCGCGAGACATTCAGCAACAGACCCACCCCGATCAGCGAGAACAGCAGTGACGAGCCGCCGTAGCTGACGAACGGCAGCGGCACGCCGGTGGATGGCAGCGTGTGTGTCGTCACCGCGATGTTCAGCATCGCCTGCACGCCCAGGAGACATGTTACACCCGCGGCCACCAGCCCGGAGAAGCGGTCAGTGGCCCGCCCCGCCACCTTGAGGCCCCGCCAAACCAACCACGCGAAGAGCGCAACCACCGCCCAGGTGGCGATCAGGCCCACCTCCTCGCCGATTACCGCAAGAATGGAATCAGTGATCGCCGCCGGCAGGTAGAAGTACTTCCAGATGCTGCCGCAGTAGCCGCGCCCGGTCAGCCCGCCCGAGCCGAGGGCAATGAGGCACTGGGTGACCTGATAGCCCTCTTGCGTCGCCAGCTGGGTCCGCTTGAAGAACCCGATGATACGCGCGACCTGGTAGGGATGCTGGGCGATCATCGCGGTGGCGCCGGCCATTCCTACCAGCGCGGCGGCGCTGACGTGCCGGAACCTGAGGCCGGCGATATGGAAGTACACGAACATCGCCATCACCATCACAGCGGCTGTCCCCATGTCCGGCTCGATCGCGGTCAGCGCGGCGGCGATCCCCAAGGTGCCGAAGGGCACCCATGCCCGTCGCCAGTCCGAGATGCCTCCGGGGAATTTGGCGAAGTACCGCGCGGTCGCGATCACCAGCGCGAGCTTCGCCAACTCGCTGGGCTGGAAACGCAGCGGAGTGCCGGGGATGGGAAGCCAGGAGCGAGCGCCGTTGACCTTGATGCCAACGAAGAGCACGAGCACGAGGAAGAACATGGCGGCGAACAGCAGCGCACCGGCTCGCCGCTCGATCTTCTCCATCGAGATCAGGCTCACCCGCCACATCACCACCAGGCCGAAGGCGGCGAATACCAGCTCGCGCTTCAGGTAGTGGAAGACGTCCTCGCTGGAATCCACCGCGGCCATCGGAATGCTCGCGCTGAAGACCATGGCGACGCCGAGGCCGACCAAGGCGAGCGTGGGCAGGAGCACGGACAGGTCCACGCCCGGAGCCTCCTCGGGCGCGAGGCGGGCCTGCGGCAGTCTAACGGGTCTGATTGCTGTCATGATGGCTTCATCCCTTGCTGCGAGGCGAACGTCGCCTGCGAGGCGAGCGTCGCCGGCGAGTCAGGTTGCGGGCGATCTCCTTGAACGAGCGGCCTCTCTCGGCCATGTTCCGGAACATGTCGAAGCTCGCGCAGGCCGGCGAGAGCAGGACGACATCGCCGGGCGCGGCACGCCGCTGCGCGAGCGCCACCGCCTCAGCCAGGTCGGCGGCTCCGACAACGGTCGCGACTCCGGCCACGCGCGCGGCGGCCGCGAGTTCGTCCGCGGCCTCGCCTATAACTACCAAATCCGCGCCGCGCTTCGCTATGGTCTGCGCCAGTGCTGAGAAATCGTGCACCTTCGACCTGCCGCCGGCGATCAGGATCACGTGCTCCGGGAACGCCTCCAGCGCGACGATCGCGGCGTCCGGCGTGGTTGCCTGCGAGTCGTTGACATAGGTCACACCATCCGTGACGGCGGCGATCTCGAGCCGATGCTCCAGCCCCTCGAACCGGGCGAGCGTGTCGGCCGCCTTGTCCAGTGACGCGCCCGCGGCCTGCGATGCCGCCAGCGCCGCCAGCGCATTCGCGAGGTTGTGCCGCCCGCGCAGGCGCACCGCCTCTGCTCGGCATATCCTCTTGCCTTTGACCCGCATCCAGCCATCGAGGATGTCGGCACCCTCGGACATGGGCTGCGACAGGCCGAACGGCACCAGGGCGGCCTGCGTGACGGTCCTAAGCGCCCACGCATCGGGGTCGTCACGGTTGATCACAGCCGTGTCGTCAGGCAGTTGGTTGGCGAACAGCTTGGCCTTCGCCGCGCGGTAGTCCGCCATGCTGGCGTGCCGGTCGAGGTGATCGGGTAGCAGGTTGAGCAGCACCGCCACCTTCGGGCGGAAGTCGCGCGTTGCCTCGAGCTGAAAGCTGCTCACCTCGGCAACGAGTAGCTCGTCGGCTGTCGCCCGGTCGGCGAGCGCGATCAACGGCCGCCCGATGTTCCCGCCGACCTCCGTTTTCTTGCTCTCGTCGCGTAGAATCTCACCGATGAGCGTGGTGGTCGTGGACTTCCCCTTGGTGCCGGTCACCGCGATGATGGGGCAGGGCGCGATCCAGTACGCCACCTCGATTTCGCTGACGATCGGGATGCCGAGTTCCTGCGCGCGGAGTAGGGGAGGGATATCGAGAGGCACGCCGGGGCTGGGGACGATCAGTTCCGCCTTCTCAATCCCTTGGTAAGCGTCGCCGCCGGTATGAACATCCACGCCCGTGTCATCGAGCGCGGCGATCTCATCACCCAGATCGCCCTCTGGCTTGATGTCGGACACGGTGACCTCAGCTCCGCGCGCGGCAAGCACCCGCGCTGTTTCCCGGCCTGTGCCATAGGACCCCAGCCCGATGACGTGCACGCGTGTGCCGGTGAACACGGTCCTTCTGTTTGTCTTCCCGTCCTTCATAGTGGGAACGAAGCTCCGGTCACTGCACCGGCGGCCACAAGCTGGATCAGCCAGAAAGCCGCAACCACGCGCGTCTCCGACCAGCCGGAGAGCTCGAAGTGGTGGTGGATTGGGCTCATCTTGAAGACACGCTTGCCCGTTGTCTTGAACGAGATGACCTGGATCATGACCGATGCCGCTTCGACGAACGGAACGAAGCACAGCGCGACCAAGGCCAGCGGCTCATCCAGCCAGGCCGCCATTGCCGCCAGCGCGCTGCCGAGGGCAAGCGATCCCACATCGCCCATGAACACCTTCGCGGGATGACGGTTGTACCACAGGAAGCCCAGACAAGCGCCGACGAGGGCCGCGGCGAGAATCGCCACCTCGACATTCCCCGCCCTCAGTCCCAGTATGGCAAAGCCCGCGCCCCCAAGCGCACAGAGGCCCGCGGCCAGCCCGTCGAGGCCGTCAGATAGGTTCACCGCGTTCGGCGTTCCGACCATCGCCAGCAGCCAGAACAGCGACCAGAACCACGTCAGGGCCTGGCCCGGCGCCGGCATTCCCGCCGCCGCGACGGCGCGCTGGCCCGCCAGCGCGTAGACGAAGGCGACCCCCGCCACGCACTGGAGCAGCAGCTTCTGCCGGGCGCGCAGCCCAAGCGACCGTCCCCGGCGGATCTTCAGCCAGTCGTCTGCCGCCCCGATGCATCCGAAGGCTAGCACAGCGGCGAGGAGCGCGCCCATCTGGACAGTCACCGCTCTCGATAGCCAAAGCTGTCCGAGAATGCCCGCGACGACGATCGCTCCGACGATCAACACCCCGCCCATGGTGGGCGTGCCTTCTTTCCGGAGGTGGCGTTGCGGCCCGTCGTCTCGCACGCGCTGCCCGGCGCCGGCTCTGCGGAGAGCAGCGATCACTGGGAGCCCGAGCGCCAGCACCAGAACCAGTGCAATCGCCGCGGCCAGGGCGAGAGAAGCTGCAGTCGGGCGGTCAGGCATCGGAGCGTGCACTCTCCTGTCCGAGCAGTTGCGAGACGATGTCCTCCATTCTCATCAACCGCGATCCCTTCACAAGCACGATATCGCCCGGCGCGAGCTGCGCGAGCAGAGCGGCAACAGCTTCGCTATTGCTTCCCGTCTCGATGACCTGATCGTCGGCGAGGAGGCGACGCGCCCCTTCGGCGAGGTACTGCCCTAGTTGCCCGACAGTGAGCAGACCGGCGATTCCCGACGCGCCGGCAAGCTCCCCGATCTCGCGATGCCACTCGGGAGCAAGCGGTCCCAGTTCCCTCATATCGCCCAGCACCGCCCACTTCCGTTCGCCCGGCATATCCTCGAGCAACTCCAGCGCAGCCCGCATGGAGTCCGGCGCCGCGTTGTAGCAGTCATCTATGATGATGAACCCGCCGGGCGCGTGGATGATTCGGCTTCTCTGCTCGGCGCCCACAAACGACGCGAGGCCTGGCGCAATCCAGGCAGGATCTGCTCCCGCAGCCACCGCCGCGGCCGCCGCCCCCGCCGCGTTCAGCGCGTGATGACGTCCGCCCACCGCGAGGGTGACGCGCTGCTCCCCCCATCGCCCGCGCAAACGGAACTCGGTCGAGCCATCCTGGTTCACCACGATCTCATCTACTGTCACATCGGCCCCCGGGCGATGCCCGAACGAGACGACCCGGCACGGACTGCGCTCGACCAGCAAAGGGAAGAAGGCGTCATCGGCGTTGAGCACCGCCACGCCATCCTCCGGGAGGCCCGCCAGCAGCTCGGATTTCGCCTCCGCGATCGCCTCGCGGCTTCCCAGCAGCTCCAGGTGTGAGACGCCCACGTTCGTGATGATGCCGACCTGCGGTCGCGCCATCTGGGTAAGGTATTGGATCTGCCCCCGGCCGCGCATGGCTAGCTCGACCACCGCGGCCTGGTAGGAGGCATCGAGATCGAGCAGGGCGAGCGGCACTCCGACTTCGTTGTTGTAGTTCCCGGGCGTGCGAGCGGTCTTCCACCCCTGGGAGAGGATGGCAGTCACCATCTCTTTCGTGCTGGTCTTCCCCGTGCTGCCGGTGACCGCAATCACCTTCGGCGAGAATGCCGCGCGATGTGAGGCGGCAATCGTCCCCAAGGCGAGTAGCGTATCGGGCACGACGATCAGAGGTCCGCCCGCCTCGACCTCGGTCGAGATCAATGCCGCGGCCGCGCCGCTGGCGAAGGCGGCGGCGATGAAGTCATGTCCATCGAAGCGCTCCCCCCTCAATGCGACGAATAGACTGCCTTGAGTGAGCGACCGCGTGTCGGTGGACACGCCGCGGAACAGATCCGGCGCAAGCGGGCCTGACAGCCGGCCGCCCGTCGCGGAGAGCACGAGTTCAAGCGACAGATCAGCCATCGCCGCTCCCCTCGATCTCGCGCAATACCTCCTGGGCCACCTCGCGGTCATCGAAGTGGACCGTCCGGTCGGCGAAGATCTGGTAGTCCTCGTGGCCCTTGCCGGCGACGAGCACCAGATCGTCCGTCGTTGCCTGCTCGATCGCCAGGCGAATCGCGCTCGCCCGGTCCGGCTCCACCGAGCAGCGCCCGCGCGTCTCCTTCGGGATGCCCGCCAGGATTTCGCCGATGATCGCCTCCGGCCGCTCGCTTCGTGGGTTATCGGAGGTGACCACGCAGAGATCAGCGAGACGGCTCGCCAGCTCGCCCATCACCGGGCGCTTGGTTCGGTCGCGGTCCCCGCCACAGCCGAAGACGACGATGACCCGGCCTTCTGTCACTCGCTTCGCCGTCTCCAGCGCCCGCCGCAGCCCGTCCGGTGAGTGAGCGTAATCCACGAGAACGTTGCGGACCTTCGAGGCGACTCGCTCGAACCGGCCTCGCACGGGGTTCATCTGCTCGATTGCCGCGTAGGCGGCCTCGGGGTCCACGCCGAGCCCGAGGCATGCGGCCAGCGCTCCAAGCGCGTTGTAGACGTTGAACTCGCCGATGAGCTTCATGCGAATCGGCGCCCGTCCGCTGGGATGGATGGCGAGGAAGCTAGTGCCCTCAGGACGCAGGTCAATCTCCTCGGCGCGACAGTGGGCACCCGATGAGAGCCCATAAGTGGTGGTGAGGCCGATCGCCTCGCGAGCGAGGATCTCGCCCGCGCCATCGTCTATGTTGATCGCGTTGACCCGCTCGCCGGGGGCCGGCAGGTACTGCGGGTCGGTGAAGAGCAGCCGCTTCGCCGCGAAGTAGTCCTCCATCGTGGGATGGAAGTCGAGATGCTCGGGGGTGAGGTTGGTGAAGACGGCGGCGGCGAAGTGACATCCGTCGGAGCGGTGCAGCGAGAGCGCGTGCGAGGAAACCTCCATCGCCGCGTGGGTGACACCGGCCTCCACCATCTCGGCAAGCAGGCCCTGGAGGTCAACCGCCTCCGGGGTGGTGTGAGGCGCCTTCATCTTCCGGTCGGCAATCCGGTACTCGAGCGTGCCGATCACGCCGCTCGTGTACCCGGCCGCCCGGAAGATCGCATCCATCATGAGCGCCGTCGTGCTCTTGCCATTGGTGCCGGTCACGCCGGCTAGCACGAGGCGCGAGGAGGGATCATCGTAAAACGTTCTGGCTATCGCGGCCATCGCCGCGCGGGTGTCGGGAACCACCGCGACCGCGCCCCCCGGGGGAGGAGAGATGCCGGCCTCGCGTCCTGCCTCGACTACCAGCGCGGCCGCACCTCTGTCCACAGCCTGCGGGATGAACGAGTGACCATCCACGTGCTCCCCTCGAACCGCGATGAAGACCCAGCCGGGCTCCACCTTCCGGGAGTCATAGGCGATCCCTGTGACCTGGACCGATGCCGCCCCATGGAGGCGCACCCCCGCCATCGCTCCCACCAGCGACTCGAACCGCTTCCGCCGCTTCCCCAATACCGCCTGGCCGCTCACCGCGCAGTACGTCCTCTCTCATGGGCATTATAGCATCGGCCAGGGTGAGCCTCCCCCGCCGGAGGCGGACAAGTCAGTCGCCGTGGCTCGCCATCGCCACGTTCACCCCGGGTCCAAGTTCCGGCGCCGCGCCGTTGGGCGGCACCCGCAGGTGCGCCAGCGCTCTTTCGCAGATCGCCCGAAAGGCCGGGGCCGCCACGACGCTGCCGTAGTAGCCGTTGTGGGGCTCATCAATGACAACGATGACCGCGACCTTTGGATCGTCGGCCGGCGCGAACCCGACGAAGGAACCGATGTAGAGCCCTGCCCGGAAGCCGGCCTCCGGTGTGGGCTTCTGGGCGGTGCCGGTCTTGCCGGCGACTAACCGCCCGGGAATGCGAGCTGCCTTGCCCGTGCCCTTCTCCACCACCTGAGTCATGACTCGTCGCATCCGGTCGGACGTCGCCTTGGACAGAATGCGCTCACGCGCCGGCGCTTTCGGATACTCGATCGCGCCGGTGGGGTTGGTGACGGCCCTGACCACGCGCGGGTAGACCCGATAGCCGCCGTTCGCGACCGCGCAGTAGGCCGAAAGGAGCTGCAGCGGCGTGACGCTGATCCCCTGACCGAAGCCGATGTTCGCTAGCTGCATCAGCGACCATCTCTCCGGCGGCGCCACGATGCCGCGGGATTCGCCCCCCAGCTCGATGCCGGTGCGCTCGCCGAAGCCGAAGCGCTTGACCCACTTGCTGAGCCGCTCGGGTCCCAGCGCCATCGCCACGGTGGCAGCGCCGGAGTTGCAGGAGCGGATGATGATGCTGTCCAGGTCCACCGCGCCATGGGCGCGGGTCCCGCCGTGAAGAGCGCAACTGACCTTCCGGTTGCCCACCGGTCTGCTGCCGCCGCAGTGGAAGACCTCGCCGTTGCTCCAGACCTTCTCCTCGATGGCGGCGCAGGCGGTGATGACCTTGAAGGTTGATCCTGGTTCATAGGGGCTGACGACGGAGTGGGGCACCCAGGTCTCCCGCGGGTAGCGCCAGAACTCGCCCGGGTGGAAGCCGGGCTGGTTCGCCAAGGCGAGCACCTCTCCACTGCTCGGGTCCATGATTATCGCCGCGCCGCCGGCAGCCTTGGCGTTCTCGACTGCCTTGGCGAGCTCTTCCTCGGCGATGGACTGGAGGTCGAGGTCAACCGTTAGCACCACGCTGCTCCCCGGCACCATCTGTCGCGTCACCACGGTGCGCCCGGGGATCTCGGCGCGAGACCGGGGGAGCCGGCCGTCAAGCACCACCATCATCTCGCCGTCCTCGCCGGCAAGCTGGCCGTTGAGGACCCCTTCGATGCCGCTGAGGCCGCTCCGTTCGCTGCCCACAATCCCCAGCAGAGAGGCGGCCAGCGTCCCATGCGGATAGGCCCGCTGCCAGTGCCTGTTGACGATGAGACCTTGGTAGTCGAGCTTGCGAACGGCCTCCGCCACCGGCCCATCAACCGAGTCCTGGAGCCGGACGAACCTCACTTCGTCGCTGGGCGGGCTCAGCTTCGCCAGTAGCTCCTCCTGACTGCGCCGAAGCAGCGTGGTCAGCTTCTGCGCCACCTCCACTCGCTTGTTGCGCAGCAGCTTGGGGTCGGCCGCCACCGAGTAGAGCTTCAAGTTGAGCGCGAGGGGGTTGCCGCTGCGGTCGTAGATCATCCCCCGCGGCGCCTCGATGGGCCACCGCCGATCCCGGATTTCGTCCGCTTGATCGCGGTAGTTTCGATGCTCGATGACCTGGATGTAGAAGAGCTTCACGGCAAGCCCCCCGAAGGCGGCCAGCGCGATGACCGACCACAGCACCCCGCGGTTAGCGATCTGCGCGCACCCAATGTGCTTCATGATCCTGCTCCAGAACTCTCGCAACCTCTGACCCATCACCCATCGCTCCCGCACGGCTGCGCCTCGGTCTGCTCCCCGCCGTCCCAAACGAAAGGGCCACATAAAAAGCCACCGCCTAATGGCGGTGGCCGCTATCCGTGCTCGCCTCTGCCCGGCCCCCGGCGCTTACCCCTGTTGCCAGCTCGCTCAGCAGCGATGAGACCGTCGCCCATTCACCGCGCGGCGCCAGCGCCACCCGCGTCACCTGGGCCGGTGTGGAGGAGGGGAGAGAGACGTAGTCCACCGCTGCCACCGGGTCGGCCATCGCCAGCCCGATCTGCTCGGCGGTCTGCTGGACGCGTTCGCTCGAGGCGGCGAGCTGGTTCTGATAGCGCAGCAGCGCGTTCCTGGCGCGGAGGTCCTCGACCTCCTGACGGAGCTGCATTTCCGCGTATCCGTTGCGGGCGATGGTCGCCGAGGCGGCGGCGTAAGCAAGCACGAGAGCGAAGCTGAGAGCGGTGAGCACCACGGCTGCGAGCCCTGCTTCGATGGTGACCGGACGCACGAGCGGGAGTCTGTCTGGCTGTTGTTTGGAGGATATGGACAGCTCCGGTGTCCGGCTTTGCCATATTGCGTGCTGTGATTTCATGGTGCTCACCGCCCTCGCTTCTTTATCTGATGGCGCCGCGTCTCCCCGCGCCGCCTCTGTCTACCCACTCCCGGCTAGCCCTCGTCCACACCAACGGTCAGTTCATCTCACACCCTCTCGGCCGCCCTCAGGATGGCTGATCGTGAGCGCGGATTCTCGCTTCTCTCCCGTTCCGAAGGCTTGACTGCTTTCTTTGTCAGGACCCGGACCGGGGGCAATCTGCCGGAGGGGAAGGGCGGGCACTGCCCGCGAGCGTTGGCTCGGCGGAAGGCCCCCTTGGCTTCCACGCCTTCAAGACTGTGGTAGGTCAGGACTACGATTCTGCCGCCCGCTCTGGTTCGACGAATGGCTGCCTCGAGTGCTGTGTGAAGCGATCCGAGCTCATTGTTCACGGCGATTCTCAGCGCCATGAAAGACTTCGTGGCTGCGTGGAGTCTTCTCGGACGCGCCCGTGCTGGGACTGCTCCTTCGACCGTTGCTGCGAGCTGTGCTGTGGTTGTGATGGGATGTTGCTTTCGTGTTGCGGCGATCGCCCGTGCGATCGGGCGTGCCCGCCTTTCCCCTCCGTACTCCCACAGGATCCGCGCCAGCTCTTCCTCCGGGAGTCGGTTCACCAGGTCCGCCGCGGTAGTCTGCTGCCTTGGGTCCATCCTCATGTCAAGCGGTCCCTCGAGGCGAAAGCTGAAGCCGCGCGCCGCGGTCTTCAACTGCTCGAGCGAGACGCCGCAGTCTATCAGGACCCCGTCCACCGCTTCGATGCCTAACTGGTCCAGTATCACCTCCAGTCGCCCGTAGTCCTCATTCACCAGCACGACCGTCTCACCGGCCAGTCGCTTCCTCGCTCTTTCCATCGCCTCGGGATCTCGATCTATCCCGATCAGCTTCCCTCCCGGCTTGATGCGCTCGATGATCGCCGCCGCATGTCCACCGGATCCAATTGTCGCGTCCACTATCACGTCCCCCGGCTCCGGCGCCAGATAGTCTAAGACTTCTACCAACAGAACCGGCTGGTGAGTTGCCGGCTCCTCGTCCCGCTGATCCTCGGGCGGCTCAGATGCCAAGCGAGGCTGCCCTCTCCATGATGCGATCGGGTGCGAACTGTTCCGCCTGGTAGGCGATCCAGCGATTCTTGCTCCACAGTTCGATTCGGTTGATCACCCCGCGGATGACAACCTCGCTGTGGATGCCGGCGTATTCCCGCAAGGCGGCGGGAATGGTGACGCGCCCTTGTCCATCGGCGAAGACCTTGTTCCCCCCGCTGAAGAACTGCCTCACGATGTCCCCGCTCATGTCGGTGATCCGGACTTGGCTGAGGCGGTCCTCGATCTTGCGCCACTCTTCCCAGGGGAATAGGAACAAGCAACCGTACCAGCCTCGAGTGATGAAGCCCCCGTGCTCCATGATTTCGCGATAGGCGCGGGGCAGTGCGGCGCGCCCGCGGTCGTCCAGTTGGTGCTCAACTTCCCCAGTGAGCATACTGCGCTGATCTCCCTCGCCCTAGGGCCCTTCCCCCACGTTCAAACCACTATAATGGGTGGAAAGTGTACGAGTCTACCACACATCCCCCCGCATCTGTCAAGGGTAAACCTCAAAGATTTCCTGGCGGGAAAGATCGAACACATGATCACCGAATGGACGTTTGTTGCATGTCCATCCAATCGGTTGGCAGCTATTAGCTCCGCCGCTCTCTAACTACGCCACCGTCCCCCTTTCTCCCAAAACGACAGAGGCAGGCAACAGCCTGCCTCTGTCGTTGATGTCACATCGTTTGCGCCGCCCTACTGCAGGAACGCTCGCCAGATGAAGACCGCCATCTGGTCCCGCGTCACCGCGAACTCGGGATGGTACAGCCCGTCTCGATAGCCTTCGAGGACGCCGTGCTCGATACAGGCTTCGATAGCAGTCCCCGCCCAGAAGCCAGCTGGGACGTCGGGGAACAGCCGAGGCGCCGTTGTCATATCCTCACCCACGGATATCCAGCCGGCCCCCCGCGCGATGTAAACAGGCATCTGAGCACGGTTCATAACGCTCTCGGGGCTGTACGTGCCGTCGGCATAGCCCTTCACCACGCCGGCGTCGGACGCGTACTCGACGTACGCGTATGCCCAGTGGACGGGGCCGACATCGGTGAAGGAAGGGCCGTCGGTTGACGCTGGCACCCTCTGGTCGCCGCCCGCCAGCACTCGTGCTATAAACGCCGCCATTTGATCGCGAAGCACAGCACAATCGGGATGATAGAGCCCGTCCGGGTAGCCGCCAACGATGCCAGTGGCGGCGCAGCTCTCCACGGCTACCCATGCCCAGTCCTCAGTCGGCACGTCGGTAAACGTTGACTTGCGTTCCCATTCGCGCACGAAGACATCCTGGACCTCATTCGTGTCGTACGGGACCAGATTGTCCGCTTCCGAGTCGAAGACTACAAGGCGCCCACCCGGTGTGATGAGAGGATATGAGGAGTTGTCATCTCCCGACGCACCGGTCCAGTTCGTGCTGACGCATACCACCGTGTCTGACTCGCGGTCATAGACGAACGCATCCATCCTGTTATTCGCGTCGCCCGGCACAAGATCGTCGTTGTTGCTGTAGAACGCGATGAACCGTGCGTCGCCGCTTATCGAGTGCCCGTACCATCCTCGGGTCGGATCCCTTGGAAGAATGCCCCCGAGGACCTGCGTAGTGGCCTCTACGAGATCCCGAATGTAGACGCGAGTTGGGCCCTCCGGGAATCCGAAAGTGGACCAGTCGAACGCATTGATTGCCACGAACCTGCCGTCCCCGGTGATCGCGCCCCATCCGCAGTACTTCCCGAGAGGCTGTCCCTTGGAATCGACGCTGGCCATCGTTGTCGTCCCGGTTGACCGATCGCGGACGAACACATCGTACAGCCCATTCGTGTCGGCCGCGACGATTCCGGGCATGTCGGAGACGAAGGTCACGAACCGACCGTCATCGCTGAGCGCCGTGGCGCTTCCCCCCACGGCTTTCCCCTCGCTGTCTAGCGTGACGCACTCTACCTCGCCTCCCTCTCGATCAAGGAGGAAGCCGTCGATCCGACCATTCGCGTCGAGCGTGACAACGTAGTCGTCGCTCGTGTTGAACAGGACGTAACGCCCGTCGCGGCTCATCGCTCCCGTCTGCGCCCCGGAGTCAATCCGCTGGCCGGAGTGAGTTCGGCTGAGCAGCTCGGTGGTACCCTGTAGGCGATCACGCACGAAGACGTCCACCGCGTTGTTCGTGTCATCGGCGACGAGATTTGACGCCCATGAGTCAAAGGTGATATAGCGCCCATCGTCGGAAATCCTGGCTGGATACGAGTCCCCATTGCCTTCGGCCCCATCCGCCCCCACACTGACGCGCTCGGTTGTGCCCACCAGTCGGTCGCGCACGTAAACATCAGTCTGCCCGTTTGAGTCATCAGCGACGAGCGGGGACGCCGTTACGAAGACGACGAAGCGGCCGTCCGCGCTGATCGCTGATGCACCAGCCTCGCCGGCCCCTTGCCGCCCATCGGTGCCAATGCTGGCCCTCTCGATCAGTGCCGCGCAGGCCTGCGCGGCTACCAGGCCCAGGACGATGGTCGCAGCAAGCGCCATCCGCATCTCTAGCACCCCCTTCCTGGGTGCGACAACCGGAAGAGCCCTCCAGCGCGGAGACCCGTTCGGCGAGAGCGTTCGGCCCAGTGATTAGACGCGGGCCCCGGCCCCCGAATTGCTACTCGCGTTCCGTCCCCGCGCGATCGCGGGTCCAGGGCACAAGACTGCCTGCCCTCGCCACCCTGGTCGCTATGACATCCCCGTGGTTACCGCAGGAACGCTCGCCAGATGAACACCGCCATCTGGTCCCGCGTCACCGGCAACCACGGGCGGTAGTACCCATCCGGGTAGCCCTTCACCACTGCGTGCGCCACGCAGGCCTGGATGGCGGTGCCAGACCAGTAGCTGGCCCAGACATCCGGGAAGATCTGCGGCGCCGTGTCCATCCGAGCATTCGGGTCTATCCACTCGTTGGCCCGGGCGATGAAGACACACATGCTGTCCCGCTGCACGACTGCAGTCGGCCGGAAGAAGTTATCTGAGTACCCGAAGACGACGACGATCCCATCGGGATTCGTGCCGGTGCATGCCTGAATCGCCTTGCCGGCCCAGTGCTCGGCCGGGACGTCAACAAACAGCGGGACGTCGAGCGCCATGGCCTCGTCCCATTGCACCCAGTTCATCGCCCGCGCGATGAACACGCACATCTGATCTCGCGTGCACGTGAGCTCTGGGTGGTACTTGCCGTCCGGATAACCGATAGCGATCCGGTTGCTGACCTTGTTGTCCAGGCTGGTCGCATCCTCGATCTCGAGGAACGCCCAGTTGCCGAACAGGATGTCGCGGAAGCTGTACCAGAGCTGAAGGATCGTCAGACCCCACCCGCTGTCGGCAACCCAGGCGTGGCCGTTCAGCACTTTCGCATCGGTGGCCCAGCCGGGGGTATCGTAGTGGGCGATCTCAAACGGAGCGGTTGGCGAGCTGAAGTTGAGCAACACCAGCCCGTTGCTGCCATCCGCCACCACGGCGATGTTGCCGCCGTAGCTGGTCACCGACTCGGCGTAGCCGACGGTGTTGTAGTCCCCAACCTCAGTGGGCGAGCCAGGAGAGGAGACGTCTATGATCCTGAGCCCGGCATCGCCATCCGCGACGAGGGCGTAGTCGTACTCCCCTGACTTCGCCACCGTCACCCCGCTGGCCTGCCCCGGAGTGTTGTAGAACCCGACCTCATTGGGCTGGGAGGAGCTGTCGGACTCGATCACCACGTCATCAACATAGCCGCAGTCATTGGCGTCATCGCCGTAGATCGAGAACCGGAGTGTGAAGTCCGGGCTGTCCTCAGCCATCGCCGGCAGATCGAAGATGAACCTATGAAGCTGTCCGTCCGCCTCCGGGTCGCCGAACAACACCTGCCCGAGGGTATTCTCCTCAGGCCAGGTCGCGCCGCCGTCGGCAGACCAGTCGGCCCGGACATACTCGTCGGCCTCTAGTCCGGACACGCCCAGGTAGCACCACCCGCTGAGACCTTCGTAGCCGACAGTTGATACCACTCGGGTGATGCTGCCAGTGGTCCGCAACCGGACGCTCCCGCTGCCTCTCTTCGGGCTGAGGGAGTTCCATTCGACGATGGGCCACTGGGTCCAGTTGTTGAGCGAGCTGGCCGTCTCGAATCCCTCGCTCAGAACGGTCACAGGACCGGTCCCGATGGGCGTCAGGTTCAGCAGCCGCAGCCCCGCGTCACCGTCCGCCACCAGCGCGAACGGATCGCCCGAAAGCGTCGCCGCGGCAACATCTGAGCACCAACCAGGCGTGTCAGTGACTGTCTGCTCGGTTGGGTTGGTCACCACTGATGTTCTCACCGCTGACAGCCCAGCGTACCCGCCGGCAACCAATGCATAGCTGCCTGCGCTAACCTGGGTCGTCGCCACACCTAGCGCCGAGCCGGACGTTGCCACCGAACCGACCGTGAACGGATTCGTCGCGTTCGCGGTGTTCATGATCGAGAGTCGCCCGCTCGCATCTGTGACATAGCCGTAGGCCGTGCCCAGCGCAACATCGGTGACCTCGCCGAGCGTACGATTCGTGCGCACGAGCGAAGGATTGATCGCATCCTCCGAGTCGGTGACCCGCACGATCTGAAGGCCTGCGCGCCCGGCAGCGAAGTAGCCGATCCCAGCATCGCCACTCTCCGTGAGCGCAAGTCTCTCCCCGTAGGCCGGGCTTTCCAGCGCCGCCAGCGCAACGTAAGGTGACACGATGTCAATGATGACGAGGCCCGACTCCGCATCAGCTACGTATGCGTACCCGCCCGCGATCGCCAGATCGGACGGCCCTGGCACAGACGGCGTGCCGCACGAGGTGACGACGGCCGCGCCCGCCGGATTCGAGACATCCACCACGACAAGGCCCCGGCCACCGACGGTCACGAAGGCATAGTTGTCCCTTAAGGCCACGCCGTGCGCCGAGCCCGCAAGCGGGAGCCCTTTCACCTTCGCCGGACTCGCCGGGTTTGCGACATTGAAGATCTCAAGGCCGGCGTTGCCGCTGGCGACGAAGGCGTAGCTGTCAGCCAGGGCAACATCCCAGCAGTAGCCGCTTGTTTCGGCCGATCCCACGGCGATACCCGTCGGTGAGGAAACATCGAGGATCTGAAGCCCCGAAGCGCCGTCCGCGACATAGGCATAAGCGCCTGAAACGGCAACCCCATTGGCCGAGCCTGGCGTGTCAAGCGTGTACAGCACGTTCGGCAGCGTGGGATTGCCTATGTTCACGATGGCCAGCCCGGCCTCGCCCGCGGCGACGTACGCGCGCGTGCCCGCAATCGCGACCCCGTTGGGGTGTCCGCCGATGTCGGCGGAGCCGACATCGCAGACAGGAGCGGATGGGCTCGCCGCGTCCAGCACACGCAGCTTGCCGGCCCAGTCTGCGACATAGGCGTAGTCGCCGTCGAGCGCGACGTCCATGGCATTGAGGGACCCAGCGCACGCCCAGAGCTCCGTCGGAGCGGTGACGCTCCCGACATCGAAGGCCCGCAGCCCGCCGTCGCCATCCGCCACGTAGGCAATGGCGTCCTCAACCGCGACCGCCTCCGCGTTCCCCGATGTCGCGGCGTGGCCGACGATCACCGGCGCTGGCTCGGCGCTCACGTCAATCACGCGGAGTCCGCCTGAGTCATCCGCCACCAAGGCGGCCGTGCCTGAAACCGCTACCGCGTAGGCGCGCCCCGTCGTATCGAAGGAGTCAACCAGAGCCGGACTCGCCGGGTTCACGACATCGACAACGTGCAGCCCTGCCGAGTCCGATGCCAGGTACACGAGGTCGCCGGAGACGAACACCCCGAGGGCGCGTCCGGCCAGCGCAAGCGAGCCGGTGTTGCACGTCAGTGACAACGGCGGGCCGGCGTCAAACCCCACGACCCTCAGACCGGCCGTGCCGTCGGCGAGGTAAGCGTAGTCGCCGGAAACCGCCACGTCCATCACTCTATCGGTGGCCGTGCACGAGTCAGCGACAACCGGCGACGCGGGATTCGAGACATCCAGCACAAGCAGCCCGGCGAAGCCGTCCGCCACGAACGCGTAATCGCCGGATACGGCGACGTTCCAGGCATAGCCGGGGGTGTCGTAGCGTCCCGCCAGCGTCGGGTTCGACTTGGTCGTGACGTTGATTATCTCCAGTCCGGCCGCGTGGTCGGCGACGTAGGCGTAGTTGCCCTGCACGGCGACGCCGTAGGCGAAGCCGGGAGTGTCATAGTGCCCGACCTCGACCGGCTGTGCCGGAATCGCGATGTTGACGATGCGCAGGCCCGAGTCCCAGTCGGCGACGTAAGCGTAGGTCCCGGATATCGCGATTCCTTCGGCAGACCCGGGGGTGTCTATCGCCGCGATCTGCACCGGATGAGAGGGGTTGGAGATGTCGAGAACCGACACCGCCCCCTGGGCGGCAACGTAGGCGTAGTTCCCCTGGATGGCAACATCATGGGGGACTCCGTAGGCGAGCTCGCCCGCAACAATCATCTCGAAGGGCGCAGCGGCAAAGCTTGGCAGTGCAGCGAGTGTGAGACACAGCAGAACACAGAGAGACAGCGGTCGCCAGACAGACATACCATCTCCTCCCGGAACACGGATCCGTGGTTCGCCCGGTCTGCCACGAGGAACTGATGACGGAAGGGCGTGGCGCCTGCACGGATTGTACCCCGACTTTAGCAGAATCATGCCCCAGAGTCAAATGCGGGCGTTCTATGGCTGAACAGGCCGAAAACTCCGCCCCAGCACCACCGTTCCATATCGCCCTCGCTTCTGAAGAATACCATCAACGACCAGGGCATTGCTAGAAAAGATGACCTTTCCCCAGCGCTGGTAGACGCGCTCGAATACCGTCACTTCGATCAAACCGGTTTCGTCCTCCAGGGTCACGAAGATGACCGTCTGGCCGCTCTTCGTGGGAGGGCGCTGGCGGGCGATGACTATCCCGGCAACCGTCACGCGCCGGCCATCGGGCAGGGAATCGAGCTGGGAGCGGAGCATCACCCCCATCTTCTGCAGGCGCTCCCGCGCGAAGGAAAGCGGATGACGCGCCACACTGATGCCGGTCATCGCCAGCTCGGAGGCCATCGCCTCGCGGCTGGTGGGCGAGGGGAGGACTGGTGCAGGAATCGCGAAGTTTTCCTGTAGGGCGCGCTGGTCTCCGCCAGCGCGCCGGCCGTTGCCGTCCTGTAGGGCGGGCATGTCGTCGTTTGCATGCCCGCCGCTCTTTGCCGTTTCCTTCCCTAGCAGTTTAAGCTGCCCATTCTTCTGCTGGCTGCGGTCGCGCCGCCGGGCGCCGGTGGCGACGATCTCGTGCAGTTCCCACAGCAGCTCCCGCCGCGGCCCAATACTGTCGAGCGCGCCCGCCTTTATCAGGCTCTCCACCATCGGCTGCGGCAGGTTGGTGCGAGCGCAGAGATCGCGCAGCGAACGGAACGGCCCATTGCTCTCCCGCGCCGAGATAATCGCCTCGAGGCCGGCCGCGCTGAGGCCGTAGATCTGGGCGAGGCCGACGCGAATCGCGCCGTTCTCCACCCAGTAGCGATCCCGGCTCTTGTTCACCTCCACCGGCAGAATCCTGATGCCGAAATGCCGGGCCTCGTTCACGATGACCTCAGGCGGATAGAAGCCCATCGGCTGATTCGAGAGAATCGCCGCCAGGAACTCGGCTGGATAGTGGGTCTTTAGATACGCGGTCTCATAGGCGATGATGGCGAACGACGCCGCGTGGGCCTTGCAGAATCCATAAGCGGCGAAGGCGGAAAGGCGGCGGAAGGCATCCTCTGCTACTTTCTTATCTATACCGCGCTGCCGGCAGCCCTCCAGGAACGCGCCGCGCAGCTTTTCCATTTCCTCGTGCGAGCGATCGTGCGTCATCGCTCGGCGCAGCGAATCCGACTGCCCGAGCGCGAACCCCGCCAGCGCGCTCGCCACCTCAAGCACTTGCTCCTGATAAAGGATCACCCCATACGTCTCTTCGAGCGCGGGCCGGACCGATGGATCGAGATACTCGATCGGTTCCTTGCCGTGTCGGCGCGCCAGGAATGGCCCGATCATGTCGGCCTGCATCGGGCCTGGCCGGAAGAGCGAAATGTTCGCGATGATGTCATCGAACCGCGTCGGCTGGAGGCCCGACAGCAGCCCCCGCATACCGGGGCTTTCGAGCTGGAAGACCCCGACGGTGCGGGCCGAGCGCAGCAGCTCGTATGTCTTCGGATCATTCAACGGAATGCGGCCGAGGTCGAGCGCCTCGCCCCGCGTCTCGCGGATGATGTGCAGCGCCTCCTCGATCGCCGAGAGGTTGCGCAGGCCGAGCAGGTCTATCTTCACCAGCCCGAGCGCCTCGATATCATCCTTGTCGAACTGGCAGACGATCACTCCCTTCGCCGAGACCTCCAGCGGCGTGAAGTCGGTAATCGGATCGCGGGAGATCACGACGCCGCCGAGATGGACGCTGAGGTGCCGCGGCAGGCCATCAATCGCCTCGCAGATATCGAGCAGCTCCTTCAGCACGCTTGCGTCGAAGCCTGACCCGCGCAGCTCCGGCAGATTGGCGATGGCGTCGCGGATGCGGTCCGCGCCGATGTAGGGCATGGACTTGCTGATGCGATCTATCAATCCCTCCGGCAGACCGAGCGCCTTGCCGACCTCGCGGATGGCCGAGCGCGCGTTATAGGTGTTGATAGTGGCCACCATCGCGGTATGCTCGGGGCCGTAGCGCTGGGCCACATACTCGATCATCTCGTCCCGGCGGCGGGAGTCGAAGTCAATGTCAATGTCCGGCATCTCGCGGCGTTCGGTGTTGAGGAAGCGCTCGAACAACAGCCGCGCCTTGATCGGATCAACCTGGGTGATATCGAGCAGGTAACTGACTAAGGAATCCGCCGCCGACCCGCGCCCCGCGCACCGAATCCCCCTCGCCCGCGCCTCCTCCACAATGTCCCAGACCACCAGGAAATATTCGCACAACCCCAGCTCGCGGATGATGCCAAGCTCATGCTGGAGGCGTTGCCTGTAGGGCGGGGTCACCGAACCCCGCCCAGTTCCCCCCTCCCAACACAACCACTCCAGCAACCGCTCCGCCCGCTCCCCCTCCACCTCTTCATCCTGTTGGGCAGGGGCTTGCCCCTGCCACTCCCTCATCCTGAAATGCGGGAAATGCATCTCCCCCAACCCCAAATCCACCTCGCACATCTCCGCGATCCGCACCGTGTTAGCAATCGCCTCGGGATAGGCCGCAAACTCCTGCATCATCTCTCTCGGCGACTTCAGATACCGCTCCGCGCCCTTGCGCCGGATCGGATGCCATTCGTCGCGCTTAGTAAGCGTCTGAATGCACGCCAACACCTCCTGCACCGGCGCTTCATCGGGAGTGAGGTAATGAACATTCGCGGTGGCGACGATGGGCGCGCCCATCTCCTTCGCCAGCTCGGCGAGGCGCGCGATCAGAAGGAGATCCTCATGCCCCGGCTCATCCCGGCACAGCTCGATGAAGAACCGATCGCGCCCGAATATCTCCTGATATCGCCGCACCGCCCGCCGCGCCCCCTCCATCTCCCCCCGCCTGACCGCCGTCGCCACCTCCCCAGACCGACACCCCGATAACGCAACCACATCCCCCGCGCACTTCGCAATTGTGGATATATCACACCGCGGCTGCTTGCGCAGATCCGTCGTCGCCAGAGTCTGTTCGGCAGGAGTTTGCTCCTGCCACCCGTGTCCATCTGCGCTTGCACTGAGCGAAGTCGAAGGGTTCATCTGCGGATCATATGCCGTTCCCCTCAATCGCCCCGCCGTCACCATCCGGCACAGGTTTCCATAGCCGCGCCTGGAGGTGGCGAGAAGCGTCAGATGATAGCCCCGCTCCGTCGTCAGCTCCGTCCCCAGGATCGGCTTTACCCCTACCTCCTTAGCGGCCCGGTAAAACCGCACCGCCCCATACATCCCATCATGATCCGTCACCCCCACCGCCCCCATCCCCAGCTCCCTCACTCGCGCCACTAGCCTCTTGACCCGGCACGTGCTATCGAGAAACGAGAAGACGCTGTGGAGATGGAGATGGACGAACCTGCTCTTGGACATGGCAGAAGGATGGTAATACAAACGTACGTTTGCGTCAAGGGTAGAAGCACAGACCCTACAGCTTGCGGCCGTCCCGGTAGCACAGGTTTTTAACCTGTGTAGGCGCCGCAGGCGCCTCTCTCCACGAAGCCGCCATTCTGCTTGACCGGCTAACTCTCAGGTGCTAGCTTACCGACATGATTGAGTTCATAGAGGGGAACTGGCTGGCGCTGGCTAGTGGCGTCGTGGCGCTCATATCTCTCTGGTACGCCCGGAAGTCCGCAACCGCGTCGTGGACCTCTGCCCAAACAGCGCAAGATGCCTTGGCCGAGGCACGACGTCAGCACCGCGCGAGCATTCGGCCCCATCTCGCGCTGGACGTAGAGCAGTTCAGCAAACCTAACGCCGGAACGTACTATGCGGTGGCTGTCAGAAACACTGGCTTTGGCCCTGCCCACAATGCTGAGGTATCCTTCCACGTCAAGCCGAGGCCGAGGCCTGGCCAAGGACCACAGCCACAGGCTGATTGCGCGAAGCCGATGGTGCGGAAGATCGCCACTCTGGACAAGGGAGCAAGCGAGAGGATCTTTGAGACCTCTGACCCCCAGGACGACGTCTGCGGCACAATCAAGTGCCAAGACGTAGAGGGCAACCACTACTGGTTCAGGCGCGCGGGATGGTCGGTCGCCTGGGACTGGGGCGAAGGGCCTCTTCCCAAGGCGAAGCAGGTCGACCACGATGCCTGAGGCGCACCTGATCGGCCCCTCCCTCCAGAGGACCCGCCGCAATCTCCCCCACTGGCAAGTCGGCGGCTCCACCTACTTCATCACCTTCCACCTCAAGGGGAGCAGGGCAGCCAGGCCTGGTGGCACAAGTTTCCAACCTGTGCTCGCTCCGAAGGAGCGACAGGTCGTCAGGGAATGCATCCTTCACTGGCATGGTGTGAAGTGGCACGTGCACGCTCTCACAGTCATGCCTGACCATGTCCACGTACTGGCGATGCCGCTTGAGGAATCGAGGGAGCAGTGGCATTCGTTGTCGGGTATCCTGCACAGCATCAAGCGGCAATCCGCTCGCGCGATCAACAGGCTTCAAAGTCGCCAGGGCCCTCTCTGGCAAGATGAGAGCTTCGACCGCATCGTGCGGGATGAGAAGGAGTTCGAC
>Ga0315291_10002714_pt1 | contig 23039 bp, 25 predicted proteins | sample YL17G12_20_MG_FD_203070 | JGI IMG/M metagenome (GOLD analysis project Ga0315291, IMG submission 203070) | Sediment microbial communities from Yellowstone Lake, YNP, Wyoming, USA - YL17G12_20 | ecosystem: Environmental > Aquatic > Freshwater > Lake > Sediment | place: USA: Wyoming | collected... | reverse complement strand
GCGAGCGAAGCGAAGCAATCTACATTATTAAACGAAAAACAGAGATTGCTTCGTCGTTTCACTCCTCGCAATGACGGTGCGAGGTTATTTTTAGAGATTGCCTGAAGATTTAAGATTTAAAATTGAACATTTGTGGAATCCAGCACTTTAAAATTTTTAAGCACCGGAGAATTTTTTTAACTTCATAATTCAAAATTTATTATTCGACATTCAATATCCCTTACTTTTTTACTAACAACTAACGACTGTTTTTATTATTTTTCTTACCCTGTAGCAAGAAAGGTTTCTATCCTTAGCGATTCTTGCTATCGGCAGGGCGTTAACGAAGTAATCCTTGAGTATTTCCATCTTTTCGTCTGTTATGCTGCTGTTTTGCGACAGAGCAGTGATGAAGTTATTACTGCTGATTCTGTCAGCGATTTTTTTCAGTCTTCTTGCGATGGTTGCCTCGTTGACGCCTGCCATTGTTGCGATCGACCTGAAATTCTGTGCGTCCAGAAAAAGCCTTACAAACATCTTTTGTTCGTCGCTCAGTAGGTCAATCCTTGTTGAGAATCTGTCAAGAAGACTTAAAAGCTCTTTTTTTCTTATGCCTTTTGTTGCCACAACTGAACCACGAACCATATTTTTAAGTCCCTCAAAATTGAAGCTTTTTGCCTTTTAAGTTTAATAAACATCAAACTTGTTGGTATTTTAACATAAAATATTAAAAAAGCAAGGTATTTTTTGCAAAATTTGTGAATTTTTTTGGATTTTCGCTAAATACTTAACAGGAAAAGGCTTAGAAAATCAGTTATTTTTGGGGTTGAGCAGGAGGGGGCAAAAGCTATCGCGCAAAATAACAGGGCTGGTTTTGCCAGCCCTGTTATTTAAGGTTCAACTCAATCTATCAGGGCTTTTTGCAGTTTTGCGATTGTTTTACATGTTCAGGAGTGTGAGTTTGCACCGGTTACATTTATGGGGAATGGCTTATGATGTGGGAAGTGCTTTTCGACATTTTGTTTCTTGATGATTTTGATAAATGCGAAGAGCAGGATTTTTTATTGAAAATTCTGCCAGCCTGTGATAGTATGATTTTTTTGAGGAAACGGAAGTATCTATTTGGCAGGAGGAAGGCCAGCTGTAATAGGGCAGATGCAATCTGTTCTATCTGTGCAAAAAACAGAATAAAGTACAGGATAAGGAATCAAGAGTTTTATTGCTGTCTCATTTGAGGCAGTTTATCATATAGTCCGGCAGGATAGTGTAGAGCTTATTGGGAGGATGGAGAAGTAAGGATGGCGGCCTCTGCCTGCCAGTTAATTAGCTCGTGGCTCCTGCCGGACCTTTTTTGTACCCCCACACCTAATTGTACCGAGCAGGAGAATTTTAAATTCGCCGGCAAAGCAGCTTCTGTAAAGCCGTTATTTGCCCAACCACAATGCAAGTAGGTGTGAGGGTGTACCTTCCCGGCCATACTGACAAACCTCGTATGATGGTACAAAATACCTGTCTTGCCTGTCTTAACACGATTTTTAAAATTTTATGCGCTTTTTTATTTTTTTAAGAAACTTTGCCGAACTAAATCGTATAAGGATATAGATAGTTTTAAATGCGTGTTTACTGGTTCAGAGGCGGCTGTTTTTGTTTTCAGCCGACGCTTTGTGAAAGGAGGCACGGCTATGGAAAAGGCAAGGAAACTTGCGGATATCCTTGGACGCGTTCGCGACGGTGAGGACCCGGCCAAAATTAGAGAAGAGTCTCGTCAACTTCTTTCTACCCTCAGGCTCAGCGACATCAGCAAAGCCCAAAAGTACCTGCTCGGTTCCGGCATATCGCTCGACCAGCTCCGCATACTTGTTTATGCCTTTGCCTCGATTTTAGGCGACCAGTTTGCGCTTTTGCGGGCAAATCTTTCAGCCAGTCACCCAGTTCGCAGAATCCTTGCAGAGCATGAGATGTTCGAGTGCTTTCTTGCGGACCTTGCCGAGGCAAACCTCGAATTACAAGAGGCTCAAATGTTGACAGAATTGAGCAGCGAGTTTCGCAACCTGGAACACATCGCAGGACACCTGCAGTCGATTGACATTCACAACCAGCGGGAAGACGACCTTATTTTTCCCGCACTGGAAAACTATCCCTGCAAAAGTATCTGTGTGGTTCTGCAGAAGGCACATTGGCGGATAATGAACATGGTCGGCAACCTGACAATGGCAGTGAATAACTTCAAGCACTTTGAGCCGGAACAGTTCAAAATTCAGATTAACGCACTTTCTTGTGCGATTGTGCCAATTGTCAGGGAGCACATCTTTCAGGAGGACAACATTCTTTATCCTGTTGCGCTGGATGTTATTGAGGATGACAAAATATGGTTACGGGTAAAACAGCTCTCTGACGAAATGGGTTATTGCGGATTCGATGCTCAGCCCTGTAGTTCATAAACCCGGCTTGCAGGAGGGTGATGATAGCAGGTTTTAAAGGGCCTTTAGGGCAGGCCGGGAAGATTTCAGTTTAAGCTCCTCTGGCGGGGGAAAGAGGAGCTTTTTATAGCCACCAAGGCACAAAGACACGAAGAAATAAATAGAATTCAGAACAAATTAGATCGAAGCAGTAATGTGTTGTTTGATAAATTGTTCTATTGCAGAGACTGCCTGCTATGTTAACTGATATCAAACAGGTTAACATAGGTTAACCTAACTAATAAAGGTTAACAAACATAAAATCTATTGTCAAACCATTTTAAGGCATTTTTCATCATTGCCAGTTGTGAAAATCCTGAGGTTTGACTTTCAGGCCGAGCTCTGCGAACATCTGCGACGCAGCTTTTATTATAAACGGTTCAGAATCAATTAGAACGCCGTCCATATCGAAGATTATGCCTTTTGGTAATGTATTCATAAAACAATTTTCACGTTGATAAAAAAAACTATTATTTTGTTTTTTCTCCTTTTATCCTGTCAGCGCCGAGTTGGCCGCAGGCGGCTTTTATACTCCTGCCGCGACGGTATCTTATGATTGTTTCAATCCCTGACTGCATCAGAATGTCCTTAAAGCTTTTTATCCTCTCTTTCGGCGAAGATTTGAAATCACAGCCGGGATGAGGGTTGTATTCAATCAGGTTGACATTGGCCTCGAAACCCTTTAAAAACTGCACGAGCCTACGGGCGCAGTCATCGCCGTCATTGATATTTTCCATCATACAATATTCAATGGTAATTCTGCGGTCAGTTTTCTGCTGATAGTATTTCATAGCATTTATCAACTGAGGCAGGGGGTATCTGTTTGCAGCCGGCACAATCTGTTTTCTTAAATTGTTATCGGCAGCATGCAGAGAGACCGCGAGGCGGGGATAAATATCTTCATCGGCAAGTTTTTTTATTCCCGCCGGCAGGCCAACCGTTGAGATTGTCTGTCTGCGGGCGCCGATTTTTTTGCCTGACTGGTCAGAAAGAATACGAACGGCCTTTAAGGTGTTTTCGTAATTGTCAAGCGGTTCGCCCATGCCCATATATACAAGATTGTTTATTTTACAGTTACTATCGGCGGAAATTTTAATAACCTCATCGGCAATTTCGCCGGCGGTAAGATTCCGCTGAAATTTAAGATAACCTGTCGCGCAGAATTTGCAGCCCAGACGGCAGCCTATCTGTGTTGACAGGCAGATTGTTTTCCTGCCTGTCTCGTCGAGCAGGACAGATTCAATTTTCTGCCCATCGGCAGTTTCAAAAAAGTATTTTGCCGTGCCGTCCGGGTCGGTAAGCTTTTCAATGATTTTAAGCTGTGAAATGAAGAAACCGTCGTCAGAAAGTTTTGTGCGGAGCTCTTTCGGCAGGGTAGTTATAAGGGCGATGTCGTCTATGTTGTGCTGGTGGATAAAGCTGAATATGTATTTTGCCAGATAGGCTTTAGCACCGAACTTTTCGGTGATTTGCTGCAGTTCCAATACGGTTTTATCTTTCAGGTCTTTGTCCATAGGCAGGTGAGTTTAACGCAAGTTGCGTTTTTTGTCGAGACAGAATGTTTTTTATAGGACGATTGCCAAGAAATTTTTACTGGAGAGTTGGTGTTCATCGGCGCAAATCTTATATTTTAAAGAGGGGTGTAATTCTGTAAAGTGGGGTGGATTAAGGGTGGCCTAATGTTCGACATAAAAGAGCTTATCAGGAAGGATGTAGCTTTTATAGACGACCACTGTCGATTAGCTGAAGCGGCAAGATTGGTATGTGTCAGCGACCAGCTTTTACTGCCTGTGGTAAATGAGTGCCTTGAGCCTATTGGAGTAGTAACCGAAAAAGATGTCCTTGGCTGGCTATGCGCCGGCAGAGACAGAGATGCAAAAGTTGCCGACTGCATGCAGACTGAGTTTACGACCCTCGATGATAGTGCGGGGCTTATCGATGTGGTGTACATGTTTGCAAGAGAAAATCACAGAGAAATACCGGTTGTTTCAGATGGGGTCCTTGCAGGGCTTATCAAAAGAGGCAATCTGATAAAATATTTGATTGACAAGAAGACAGCTGCAAACAGAGGAGCGGAAAAGAAGATGAAATGTGGTGTATAGAATATAGAATTAAGGAGTCAGAAATGGGGGATGAATGACACAGGCTCGGAGTCTGGTGAAGATGGATGTGTTGTATCTCAAGCCGGAGATGCCGATTGAGCAGGCTATTGGGCTTATGCGGCAAAAGAATACAACATCAGCTCCGGTTTTGAATGATAACGACACCATAGCAGGCATTCTTACTGAATCCGATATTATCAGGATGTTCATTAGTCCTGAAAACGGCGGTAAAGAGGGCACGACCGTCAGGGATTTTATGACTGAAGGTGTTATAACTGAACAGGTTGACAGCGATATCAGCCAAATCAGCTGGTGTCTGCTGAATCATCACTTCGGGCAGGTTCCAATTGTATACAATGGCAGATTCGTCGGCGTCATAAGCAGAAAGGATTTGCTAAAGTTTATGATGGAACCGGATGGCTAATCGGCGTTTTTATACATCTTCCACAACTTTTCGAGAGTTTCTGCTGCACCGGCAGCGATTTTGTAATCTACAAGATAGCTAACCTCAGTCTCGGCAGGGTTTATTTCCACTGTGCATCTGCCGGCCAGCTTTGCCTGGCGTACAGGTCCGGCAATATAGGGAAAAACACTGGTGGTTCCTACTGAAAATACAATATCAAAACCTTTGTTTAACTGCTGACGAAGGGTTTGACATTTTTCAATCGGCAATAATTCGCCAAATAGCACCACATCCGGCCTGACCAAGCTGGCACAGTTGGGACAATGGGGCGGGATTTGAATACCGCTGTAATCTTCAACTATTTTTTTGTAGCTGCAGTTTGTGCAGATGAGTTTGTGTACATCGCCGTGGATATCGATAACGTTTTTTGAACCTGCCGAGCGATGAAAACCATCGATGTTCTGCGTAAGAATCCATAAACGGTCAAAATGCTTTTCCATTTCTGCGATTATCTCATGAGCAGGGTTGTGTTTTGCGCCGCGGCAGTTTTTTCCAATCTGCCAGATATATTTCCAGCAGATATCCGGTCGGGTAGCCATCATCTGCCCACTTAAGGCCTGTTCAATTGAGCAGCCATCGTCGGTGGTTTTACTGTTGTACAGGCCGCCGATACCACGATAGGTCGGCAGGCCGGAATCAGCGCTAATGCCCGCACCAGTGATGAAAAGGACACTTTGGCAGTTTTGCAGGATACCGGCAATTTGCCTCAATTTATTTATGAACTCTTCTGTCAGGGACATTTTAAAGTTGTCTGAAGTTTTTGATTTAAAGCATAATATGATGGTTGCATTCCGACAAGCCCCCACACCTATTTATATTGTGATAGCAAATTTTAAAAATCTTCGCAAAACTGTATCCGCTCAACATTTTTACGGCCAACCGCAGTGCAAATAGGTGTGGGGGCAAGCAAAATAGCAATTGACTCGAGAAGCGGCTGCAAGTACAATTTTTGCATAAGATTATGATTTTTATGGAGGTTGGTCGAAATGGACCCGACAATTTTCAAGGCGTATGACATTCGAGGCATTTATCCTGACCAGGTGAATGAAGACGCAGCTTGGAAGATAGGCAATGCAACGGCGACTTTTCTGAGGTCTTTACTGCGCGGCTATGACCGCGGACTGGCCAATCGCCAGAGTCTGTGCGTAGGCCATGATATGCGGTTGCACAGCAAGGCTTTGGCTGAAGCTCTTATCCACGGCATGAACGCAGCCGGTGCAAACGTTATTGATGTCGGAATGATTGATACGCCGCAGATTTATTTTGCGATAAACCACTTCGGTACCTGTGGAGGTGTGCAGGTAACCGCTTCACACAACCCGGCGCAATACAACGGCTTTAAAATTTCCGGCCTTGAAGCAAAGCCGGTCGGACAGGATACTGGTTTAAAGGAGATAAAGCATATTGCAACAGCGCTGCTTCATACGCGGGGTGTTATGGACGGCTCAGTGGAAAAGTATGACCTTACAGATGCATACAGAGAGCATGTATTAAAATTTCTCGACTCAAAGGTAAGACCGCTGAAAATAGTTGTTGATGCCTCCAACGGCATGGCGGGCAAAGTTGTACCGCTGATTTTTGATGGTTTAGGCATTGAGATTATCAAGCTGAACTTTGAGCACAAGGGAGTGTTTAAGCACGACCCCAATCCGCTGGTTGAGGGTAATCTTTCACAGCTTAAAAACTCAGTGAAAAGACGCAAGGCTGATGCGGGTATCTGCTTTGACGGTGATGCTGACAGGCTGATGATGGTTGATGAAAAGGGGCAGACTATCGGCTGCGATATATTGGCGGCTCTTATGGTGCCGTACTTTTTGAAAAAAGCACCGAATGCAGCGATTGTTTATGACCTGCGGAGCAGCTGGGTGGTTCGTGAAGAGATTTTAAAGTACGGCGGTGTACCAAGGCGCGAGAGAGTAGGCCATGCATTTATGAAAAAGACGCTGCGGACCGCTCATGCGATTTTCGGCGGTGAACTGTCGGGACATTTCTATTACCGCGATAATTTTTATGCGGATTCCGGCATGATTACACTGGTGCACGTGATAAATATCTTAAGTAAATCGCAACGGCCTATCGGTGAACTTGTAAAGCCCCTGAAAAGGTATTATGCAAGCGGAGAGATAAATTTTACAGTTGATGAAAAAGAGGAAATGATGAAGGAACTTTGCCGCAAGTTCAGCCAGGGCGAGGCAGATGACCTTGACGGAATAACTATTCAATTTAAGGACTGGTGGTTCAACTGCAGGCCGAGCAATACCGAACCGTTATTGAGACTCAACGTCGAGGCAAAGACAAAAGAGCTGCTGGAAAGACAGCTTGCGGAGATAAAGAGTACCCTTGGCGAACCTGTAAGCCATTAATTGCTGCTGATTTAGCTGAGTCTTAAAGTTCGGATATCCCGATTATTTATCAAACGGCATTTTGACTCCGCCGCTGGGCGTAAGCTGGGTATCGCTTTGTTGTTCTATGGGTTTTTGAGGTTCTTCAGTTTTCTTTCTGCAGATTAGTCCTTCGGATAGTTTCAAAGCATCGCCCTTTACTATGGCAGCATAGGAGAAATTGGACATAACTTTTGTAATTTTTATTGTGGCAACCGGCTCTTCAATTTTCCCAATGGATTCCTTTGTGTCGTAGTCAAAAAGTTCCGCACCTTCCTTGAGGACTTCATAGATATCCGACTCGGAAATATCTTTGCCGCCTTTGTTTATCACAATTTGACCTTCCGGCAGGATTTTCGCTATTCTGGCCGGATAAAGCCCTTGTGTGATTTTGTCAACTATTGGGCCGGTAGCTGATTTAATCAATTCGTCAGCAAGTATCCGGTAATCAATCTTATCATCCTGCCAATTTGGAACAAGGTTTCTAACGTCCTTATCATACTGGAGCCACAACGTTACGGAATCTGATAATTTAATTTGGCTTGTTGCTGCGCCGATAAGAGAATAATCCATTTTGAACTTAGCCTCGTGTTCGTAGGTTTTTCTTCCAATAGCTTCCAGATATTTCTCTTTTACGGTCAGTTGTGCTTCATTAAGCGTTGAGGTAAGTATATAATCTGCGCCCAGAAGATTTCCCAGTTTCGCCTTTTCTTCAAGAGAAGCATCGGCGTGCCACACCAGCCCTTTCTCTTCCATAATCTTATCAAGGTAGTGTCTGTCAAGAACAGCGAATTTATTTGTCGCTGTCAGCTTAGTGTTCAATATATGTGTAATTTTCTGTTCAATCTCTCTATTGCTGAGTTTGATGCTGCCAAAAGAATACTCACCGCTCAAAGTTGTTGGCGCCATTACGGCTATTCTTAATCTGCCGGTCTTGTCCGGCGGCTGATAGTCGTATATCCATACTTTAAGTTTTACTTCCCAGGTGTTAGGGTCGGGTCTTTTTTCTTCCAATACCTCATAGGTTTTCACCAAAGCCCTGATTGCCGTGCTGGTTGATGTGCCTTCGGCATATATCGAAACTGCGTCAAAGCCGACTTCTTTGCCGCTCGGTTTTCTTTCAATATCGGCTGAGACAGATTCAAAATCGAACTGGTATCTGCCCGAATCTACGTTTATTCCTTTTGCTTTTGCGACGGCCTCAAAGATGGCTTTCTTTATGGCATCTTCCCTTGTTGAGGCAATTCCTTTGCCTTCCTGAATTATTGCTTTTTCTCCAGCTAAAACCTGTAAAGAAAAGGGGAGAATCAGCAGTAATGTTATTATCTTTTTCATTTTATCTGTCCTTAAACCGTTATTTTTCACCAGGCAACCGATTTATTGCTGCCGCGTTTTCCTATGAGCACTTCTTCCTGCCAGAATCGCAGGCCTGTTTTTATATCCGACAGTTTTAATTGAAAGTAGTATTCCACCTGCTGTTTGTCTTTGTCATAACGCAGGTTTCTCTGATAGATTTTCCCTGACAGGCTCAATTCAGGAGAGATTATCTGGCCTTTTTGCGGCAGGGTTTCCTGCTTAAATTCTTCGCCTACCGACTTATCACGGACTTCCCTCATCTCATAAACCGTTTGGTCTGTGCCTTTTCCGTCTTTGCCGCCTACGGCGGATGTCATTACTACCTGCCCGCTTTTCATCATGTCTTGTTCGATTTTTGCGGTAAGCAGGTCGGTATCAATTCTCTGCATAGTGTCATTTGTAATTCGGCCTGTGGCGACGACATATCTGCTTCCGTCTTTTTTGGCGAGAGTGCCTGAACTTATAAGCGATTGAATCATTTTACTTGCCGCCTCATCGAAATCTCTGTAATCAAGCGACAGGACTTGTTTGCCGGTGTCGTTGGTAGTGTCAATTTTTTGAACTTCAGCACAGCCGATTAAGAACAGCATTGAAAAAGATGAAAGTATCAACAGGTTTTTCATGGTTTTACCCTCACACCAATGTAAATTATTTTTTGATAAAGATTTCATTTTAATTTTTTCCTTACTTTAATATATTTTTTCCCTTACACCAATACATTGGTGTGAGGGTTTATCCTTTCATTACTGGGGAGTTTTTCTTGTATTCATTCTGAAATCAACAACATCTTTTGACGGCGCAACAGTTTTGAAACTGAATGTAGTTCTTGATTTTGCGGATACAGGCGTCCAGACACTTGCTTTTGAATCAACCACAACGCCGTTTTTGTCGAGCCATTCTACTTTGTAATCGAATCTTTTTGTGTATATGGCCCGATTGTAGCCGGTTGCCTGAATTTCCATAAAGCCGGCGTCGTTTGTAAAGACTTTTACGTCTTTTAAGTCTATTCCTTCTCCTATCAGCAGACTAAATGCACCATAGACCGGTCGGGTCAGGGCGTTATTTGCTAAATTATCGCTCTTTACCCCGGTATCGAGGTTGACACGCTTGTCGGTGGTTTCGCCGCAGCCGGTAAGAAGTATGGCTGATACAACAAAAAACAACAAAAGAAAATACTTTTTCATAATTATAACTCCTTAATATTTACTTTTTTCACAAAGGAATAACACTATAAACCGGTTTAGAATTTCTTTGTATGATTTTAACATATACCAGTACATTATCGCTGTCCGGCAGTTCAATGTCAAATGTTTCGGAATTCAAGGGGGTTATTTTAAGTATTTTATTGTGGGGTTTGGGAAATCTTGCGATTTGGAAGTCTTTTGGAAGGGCAGTCCAGATTCTAACATCCGCAGCATTGGTAGCAAATGAATATGCAGCAATCATTATGGAGCCAATAGTCGCTGCGGTGGAATCCTGGCTCGATAAGACATATTGAGCGGCAACCTTTGCGGTTGTTGAAATTATTGCTCTCATTAGGATGGCTTCAAAATCCTTTTTGAATTCACTGTGTATTACCCTGTCCATACTGCTGACAACGATGGTGTTGTAATGAGCTCCGTCGGCTTCGATTTGCAGACATGGAAAGGCGATATCTCTGTATTTAAGTTTTGGCAGTGCAATACCGGCATACAGCACTCTGCTGGTTGCTACGAAAAGCGGCAGGTCGATTCTAAATTCTTCCTTAACCGGCCCCAGGCCATTCTCGAAAATAAGCCAGACAGTATTTTTGAAGGTTTTATTCTCGCCAAGTATTTTTTCTGTTTCCTTAAATTCCGCCTCTACATATTTATTTTCAGGAACAAGACCGTAAGTTTCCTTCAGTAAATCTCTTGCGGTTGAAGGTTCGCCTGTGGCGTTAAAATATACCGAAGCGAGGTAGGTTACAAAAGGATTGGTATAATCTTTATAGGCCTGGTACTCATAAAGTTCCGGATATTTATCATGGAGGGTTTGCCCCATATTCGGGTCAGAAATGGTTTGATTAATCAGGTTGCCATACGGCATTTTATCAATTTTTTCTTTTGTCTCTTTGATTTCTTTTTCAAATTTTTCCTTTGTTCTTCTTTGTCTGTCTAAAGCCCTGTTGAATTCAACTCTTGCCAGGTCAGATTTACCTTCCGACAGGAAATTTAAGGCTTTGTATGCGTTTGTCATTACGCCATCATATTCTTCGCCTTTGTAAGGCATAACGTTATCGTTGATGGCTACGGCGCTTATTTCATCGCCGAGAGAGGAACGCCTGTCGTAATACTGGAGATGTTTTTCGGCAGTATCGAAGTATTGTGTGCTGGAGTTGTAGTCTTTCAGTATTCTTTTTGCGGCAGCGGCCTGAAGCGTCCAAAGCAGGTCTTCGCCGGCAGGATTTTTTCTTTTTTTGATATTCTTTTCTGCAAATGCTGAAGCTGAATTAAAATCTGATGTTTCAAAATATTTGTTGAAGGTGAGCAATTGCTCTCTGGGAGTATTGCAGCCGCAAACAAAAGGCAAACTTAGAACAATAGCAGAAAAAACAAGTATTGAAGAAAGGATTCTTTTGCTCATCAAATTAAACCCGCATTAAATAATACAAGTTATACTAAAACAAGAAAAAGATATTTCAATACAAAAATACTATTGACAGTTTATATGGTATTGAGCTACTCTAATATGGATATACTTATTCGAACTATAAGTGTCTTATTTAATTAAGGTTAAGAGGTAAAGAGACATGAAAACTTTATGGTTGCTGTTAATTGCGTTAAATTTGGGGTTTATCTGTGCCGGCTGTCAGACTAATCCTGTAACAGGTGAGGAGCAACTCATACTTGTAAGTCCCGAGCAGGAAAAGCAGATGGGAAAAGATGCTGCACAGCAGGTTGAAAAAGAGCTCGGCCAGAGCGTTAAAGACCAACAGCTTCAGAATTATATAAACTCGGTCGGCCAGCAAATTGCCCGGATAAGTCATACGCCGGACGAAGGTTTTTCCTACAAAGCCATCGACCATCAGTCGGTAAACGCATTTGCTCTGCCGGGCGGATATATCTATATCACTACAGGTTTGCTGAAAGAACTTAACAGCGAAGCTCAGCTGACATCTGTCCTGGCGCACGAAACAGCACACGTTACAGCAAGGCATATTGCTCAACAAATTACAAGGAATATTATAATTGATGTCGGTTTTGGTGTTGCCGGTTCGCAGGCGACATCATCAGCGATGAGGGTCGCAAATATCGTCAGACAGCTTGAAGGAATGTCTTTCACCAGAGAACAGGAAAAGCAGGCCGATGAAGTCGGTCTGGATTATCTGGTCAAGGCAGGTTATACGCCTTATGGAATGATTGAAACAATGGAGATATTACAAAGACAGAGCGAGTTTCGGACTATAGAATTCTTCTCAACACATCCGAGTCCTGAAAACCGTACCGGATATCTGCAGGAGCGTATCTATAATCGGGGTTATCGCGGCGAGGGGAAAACGGGCCAACAGGAATACGCCACGAATGTCTTAAGCCGACTTGGAAAGTAATATTGCTGCGACGAGCGCAATACAGCTGATAGTATGCAGCAGAATTGTTGTTTTGCTTAACTGAATATAGCCTTTCTGTGCGAGTTTTTCTGCATCTGCATTTTTGAAACATATAGCGCTGATACTGATTATTGGTATCAGTAAAACTGCTGACGCAAGCGAGTTAAGGTTGGCAATCGAATAAATAATCAATAGTACACAAAGTACTATGAGTATTGATTTGTAAAGGGTCGCTGCATTTTTTATACCGAGGGTAACTACAAGAGTTTTTTTGTTGGCTGCGCGGTCGGCATTAAAATCGGGGAATTCATTTGCAAAAATTACGAGGAAAATCAGAACGGCGACAATTGCTCCCGGCGGTATTGGCAGAGTACTGAACCTTAGTGTCTGGACATAGAAAGAACCATAGATTGGCAAAATGCCGAACAGAAAGCCTATCGTTATTTCTCCTGCTGTTCGATAGCCCAGTTTAAGAGGTGTAGCTGTGTAAAAATATCCGCCGAGTATGCCGATAATACCCAGCAAAAGTACAAAAAGACTTTTTGTTATTATGACAATTACAAGGCCTAACGTGGCGCCGATTGTCAGTGCAATCCAGGCTCCGACGATGACTTGGCCAGGAGTAAGGAGATTTTGCTGAATTAGTCTGCTGCCGCCTGAGAAAGGTGTTTTATTGTCGTTGAGCCGGTCATTTCCGGAGATGTGGTCGAAATAGTCATTTGTGATGTTTGCGCCGGCGTGAATTGCTACCGTTGCAGAAACTGCGAGAATAAATAGTGTTAGGTCAAAAGAATTGTGGGCGGAGTACGCAAGAGCAGTGCCGATGATTACAGGCAGGATACTTGCGGTTAAAAAGGGCGCCCTTAATTCCTTTAGCCACAGAGTAAGTTTTAACGAGGATTTTTTTATAGCCACAGAGGACACAGAGACCACAGAGAATTAAGTAATATTTTAATCTTCCTTTAAAACGACTTCATCATATTCGAGCTCAAAGTGGAGCTTGTGTTTAGCTTCCTGCTGAGCGAGCGACTGAAACAGTTTCCTTGCTATGGGGTCTTTTGCCGCTACTGCGAGGTCGGAATAAAGCTGAAAAGCTTTTTTTTCTTTTTTCATCGCAAGGATAAGTGCAGCCTGATAGTCCATATCAGGAGTCGGCACAATATCGACGGCGTATTCTGCAATTTTCAGGTCTGCGATTTTATCGCCGCCGATATTGACGGTCTTGCCTTTTCTGGCTTCTTCGAGCAGTTTTCTATGCCCCTGTTCTTCAGCGGCAAAGTCGAGAAAAACCTGCTTTATCGTGGGGTTATCCATTTTTGAGGCAAGGTCTTTATAGAATTCATAGGCCTCGATTTCTCCTTCAATCGCAAAATCAAGAATCTTGTTTATTGAATCGTTTTTTGCCATAATCTCACCTTCAGGTTAAGTTGCCTTTACTCATCGAAATTATAAGGAAATTTAGCTGTGAGGCAATAAAAAAGGCCGGTATTACAGTCCGGCCTTCACGCCTGAGGCGGATAAATGTTTGAATTGATTGTTTTTTAGCGTTTTTTAATCAAGGCCAAACCGCCGAGAGTGAGTAAAAGAATCGTTGCCGGCTTGCCCGCCGACTTGTCCGTCGTAGCTTTAGCGAAGATGGAAGCTTCGCTATATTTATCAACCTATCGTTTTCTCCGTTTCAAGGCAATGAATAGACTTGCCAGAGTCATTATCGCTGCGGAGGCGGGTTCGGGAATTTCGGCGACACGGAATCCTACATCGCCTTCGAAGCTCGGGGTGCTGCCGTGCCGTAAGGACGACCCGCGGCCGTCGTCCATGAAGTCGTACGACCCACCGCGAAAGAGACGATAGGAATCAAAGCTATAAAGACTTTCGTTCCATTCCCAGACATTGCCCATTATATCAAAAGTGCCATTCTGCTCTTGTGTGCCTGTACCTACATTCCAAGGGGCGTTGTACGAACCACCATAATAATTCCAGCCATTGTCAGCAGCAGGTAGAGTATTCTGGCCGTTGGCATACTTCGAATAGCCGCTGCCGTTTGGTTTATAATAAGCAGCCTTGTACCACTCATCTTCCGTTGGGATAAAATAAGCCGTTCCATAAGTCGAAATTGACGAAACCCTGTTGATTCCCAGAAAATTACCTGGATTAGTATTGTTGCCGTCGAACTGATACGCACCTTTACTCTTATCACCGCTGGTCAGATAGTTGCAGAACTGGGCTGCTTCGTACCAGCTTACACAATCGGTCGGTCGCTGGGCGCCGGTCCAATATCCACTATTGTCATAGGCGCTGCTCGGATTGCCTGTTGGGGCACCGGCGGCGGCTGTAAAAGTGTTCCACTGAGCATTGGTCACCTCGTATTTGCCTATACGGTAATTATAACCAACTGCACCATAACCAGTAGTGCCGTCATTCATCACTACAGTATCAGCCGTATTGCCCGCATTACCTATTGTTACAAAATCAATCCCAATTCCGCGTATGATTTCAGCCGAAGTGAAATTTGCCACTGCCAGTACACATACAACCACTGCCAAAATTCTTGTTTTCTTCATCTTCCCATCCTTCTGCCTAAATAAACAAAAAAACCCAGTTCCTATAGAGACTTAATCCCTACGGCAACTGGGTATAATTATTCCTATATTCCTTCTCCCGTAACATCTTTCTTCTATCTCCAACTCCCAAGAATTATAAATTATAGAGAAGAGGTTTACCCTGAACGGGTCAGATGTGTATTCCTCTTACTCCATAGTCTCCATAGTCATTTAAGACATAGAATAGAGTATCTATTCTGTCTGGGATTGTCAAGGGAAATATAATTTAAGATTTAAGATTGCAGATTGAAGATTTAAGAAGTCCGCATAAGCAAAAGCGCGCAAGTTAAAACTTGCGCGCTTTGAAATTTTTTAAATTTTTTTCTCCATATCCTGTAAAGACTTACAAAGTCGACACAAAAATTTTTTGTTCAAAATTCGACAAAAATGCGCAAGTTCTCTGTAAGGGTGGAAGGACATAGAAAATTAAAAATCAAAAATAAAAAATCAAAATTGTGGAACGCCTTCGGCGACGTTTCTTATTTTTATGGAGTAATTTGATGGCGTTTGATTTTGCAAATTTCAAAACCGATGGTCTTAATGTCGATTTCGTTGACTGGCTCGTTGATGAGCAGTGGGTTGATATGCAGATACACTTCGGCAGGTTGTGGGACTATTATCAGAATCCGATGTATTCGACAACAGGCCTGTCTGCTGCAGATGCGAAACTCAACGAATCAGCACGAACTTACATACAGGCACAGGAGATGGGACTGCCGGCAAGGATTACCGGCATAAAAAGAAGTGAAACAAGCGGTCTTTTAGGCGGCAAAGCTGTTGCTGATATCGAAAGAAAGGAAGTTGTAATAGAAAATGACATCAGCTGGCGAATAAATGCAATGGTGGATTTCCTATTTGGTAAAAGCGTCGATATCGTCAGCAGGGCAGAAGATAAAAACAGGCGCACTGAAATAGATAAAATTCTAAAACAGATATTCAACGCCAACGGCGGGGTAAGGTTCTTTCAGGATATGGCAGTGCTCGGTGCAGTCTATGGTTTTGTGGACTGTATTGTTCGGCCGGGGCAGAGAATCGCAGATTTTGCACAAAACCTTTCCTTCTCATCCTCCAATACTTCTTCATCCTCCAATGCCTCCTTTGGGCGGGCAATGGAACTTGCTGGCGACTGCGCTCTGGAACTAATTGAAGCCCCAAGAGCACTGCCTGTCCTCGATGAAAGAGACTTTAGAAAAATCAATTTTTACATTCAACATTTTATTGAACAGAAAAATGATGTGGCCGTAGAAGGAAATTTCTTTCGTAGGTTACTTGGGGGTAAAGGCAGCAGTGCAGCGAGACGCTCGACAGCAGTTACGGAAATAATCGCTCCAGACTGGTGGCAGAGATATGAAGATAAACAGCTCACTGAGGAAGGACCGAATATTATGGGTATCGTTCCTGTTGTGCATATTCAGAATATCGCACAGCCTTTGTATTACGAAGGAGCCAGTGATGTTGAACCTTTAATGCCTTTGCAGGATGAACTTAATACACGTCTTAGTGACAGGGCCAGCAGAATAACTTTTCAGGCATTCAAGATGTACCTTGCCAAGGGTATAGAAGGCATTGAAAACAGGGCTGTTTCGCCGGGCAGAATGTGGTGCACAGATAATCCGGATGCGAGTATTGAACAGTTCGGCGGTGACAGTACCACGCCAAGCGAGGATACGCACATTGTGGAGATAAGAGAGGCACTGGACAAGGCCAGCGGTGTTACGCCGGTAGTTGCAGGAGTGCTGAAAGACAAAATTGGCAATCTGACCAGCGGAGTCGCTCTGCGAATGACGTTGATGGGAATGCTCGCAAAGACTGAACGGAAACATTACGCATATGGCCAGGGTCTTAGAGAAATTGCTGCGACGATAATGCATCTGCTCGATGTTACAAATATTTATCCGAGTGCAAAGGATGAAAGGATATTTGATGTTATTTTCCCCGGTCCTTTGCCGGAGAATATGCTTGAAAAGCTTAATGAAGCGAGGCTCAAAAAGGAGCTTGGAGTATCGACAGAGCAGGTGCTCAGAGAACTTGGTTATGAAATGAATTCTTAAGAAAGGTTTTTTAATGAGTCAGATTGACGCAGAAAAGATTGACGGTTCAGAAGAACCGCAGCAGCGGAGCGAAAGGCTTGTAGATGTAAGCGAAGCCATTCGCTATCGCAAAAGGGCGCAGAGCGCCGAGCAAAAACAGGCTCAGCTTGAGCAGGAGCTTGTCGAAAGCAGGGGTGAAGTGGAAAGACTGAATAAAAATCTTTCACAAATGACGATTGAACGACAGTTGATAGAAAAGCTTGTTTCGGCAGGCGTGCGCGACTTGGATGCCGCTGTGATTATCGGCAGAACCAGGCTTGAAGATGACAAAAAGGCTACAGCAGCAGATGTTGTTGAGCAGTTAAAAAAGGAAAAGAGTTATTTGTTTTCTGATGCCGGTCTTGCTGTTGCAGCCGGTACAAAGACAAGCGGAGTCAAAGACAAGTTGTCCGGCACAACAGGTGTGCTTGAGCGTGCAGCCAAAAAGGCTGCAAAAAGCGGCTCAAGGACAGACCTGCAGGAGTACCTGCGGGCAAGAAGAAATTTTGTGTAAATGGTCACTAAGGCACTAAGACACGAAGAAATTAAAAATTGAGAAAGATAAGAAAGAGAGGAATAAACTATGGCATTTACAGGTAAAGCGACATATTCAGCAGGGGTTACGCTGCCTGAAATCGCTGAAGATGTATCAGACCTTGTCGGGATTATCTCGCCTTATGAGACTCCTTTGCTTGACGCAATTGGCGATCCATTGCGCGAGGCAAAAAGCACATATCATGAGTGGCTGGAAGATTCACTTGTACCGAACAAGGATACAATTGACGACAGCTCAATCAGCGACCCTGATGGCGAGACCAGCTTTGATGTGGCAAACGGCGATAGATTCAGAGCAGGTGACCAGATTCAGGTTGCAGATTCCGAAGAGCTGATGTTAGTAACCGATGTTAGCGATGATACGATTACCGTGGTTCGCGGCTATGCGGGTACTACACCCGAAAATATTGCTGACGGTCAGGTGATTAACATCCTCGGCAACGCTGCTCTTGAAGGCGGAGATAAACCTGCCACAAGGTTTACCAATCGCGTACGATGCGGCAATTACACGCAGATTTTCACCGTAAGCGTTGAGGTCAGCGGCACAAATATCGCTGCGAGTCATCTGGGGATTTCAGATGAGATGGATTATCAGAAGCAGGAAAGACTGCGCGGGCTTATTCGCGACCTTGAGAATACCATCATCAGCGGCGGTCAGCCTGCGGCAAATCCACAGGGTTCGGCTTCTGTTCGCAGGAGCATGAGGGGGATTATACCGCATATCTCGACGCATGTTTATCGTCCAGGCGATTCCGGATTTCCATCAGGCGATGACCTTGATGAGAGCAAGATTAATTATGTGCTGCGGCAAATATGGGAAAACAGCAGTGGAAATATCGACCTGATTGTTGTCGGCGGATACCAGAAGCGCAGAATCAACGCGTTTCTAAGCGCCAGCAGAAGTTTTGGACCAACCGACAGAGCATATACCGACATGGTCAGTATTTATGAGAGTGATTTTGGTGTGTGCAGGATTATAACCAGTCGGTGGGTTCCACAGGATGCGGTGCTGCTGCTGGATTCATCGCGAATAAGCGTGCTGCCTCTTGCCGGCAGAAGCTTTCACTTCAAGCCTTTGGCAAGCAGCGGTGATTATGAATGCGGACAGTTAATCGGCGAATATACGCTTGAATTCAGAAATGAAGCTGCGCACGGTCTTATCAGAGACCTTGCTATGAGCTAATGTTTACGCTTTTTTCGGCCGGGCATGGAAGTCTAAAAAACAGTTGAAGTATTAAAGGTTAGAGTGTTCCGGCCCGGCCGGAGAAAAGAGAGGGTAAACCAATGAACAGTTTTTCAAGTGATGTTGATATTTTGAGGTATGAGCCGAGCTTATTTGGCGATTTACACTTTGCCAGCCAGGTATTGACAAGCGGCACAGGCGGAGAAATTTCGGGCACAACCTTCAGTGCGGCAAGTGCAAATTTCGACGCTGCAAAGATTACAGCGGGGATGGTTGTGTACCTTAAAAGTGCAAATGATGCAATTGACGGGACTTTTGAAATTGTTTCGGTTGATAGTGTAACGCAGCTTACGATTTCAGTTTTAAGAGCTGATGGACAGGCAGAAGCGATTGCTCTGCACGATGCAGATGATGTAAGTTACAGAATCTGCACTTATCGACCGCAGAGCAGCGAGGTGTTTTTGCAGCTTACTCAGCATTTCGGACTAAGGCCGGGCGTTGCCGACGGCATGTACAGCGCCGATGATATTCTTGATGTTTCGGTTTTGAGGCAGGTTTCGGTTTACGCGATTCTTTCGATGATTTTTGCAACACTTGCCGGCAGGGCTGATGAAAATGAAGAAAATTTCTGGAAGAAAAACAAACATTACAGGCAGCTTTTTGAGAAAGCTTTGCAGCGATGCAGAGTTTGTATCGACCTTGGCGATGACGGGGTTACCGATTCAGTTCGCAGCGGCTCAAGTGTCAGACTGCTGAGGGATTAAGAGATGAAAGCTGCGATTGATGATAAGATAATTTTTTCTGAAGCACCTTTTGAGCTTGAGATTAAAAGCTGCCAAAGAAGTACTATTCAAAGAGCAGCGACCGGCCTCGATGGGCAGGTCAGTATTGATTTAGGACTTCGTGGAAGAAAAATTGTGCAGAAAGGTGTGCTACGTGCCAGAGGACAAACAGAACTTCAGCAGCAGATAGATGCAATAAATGAACTTATTGACGGCAATTTACATGTTTTAAAATGTCCGGATGGAAGGATTTTTGAAAATCTACTGATTGAGGAATTTCAGACCGGTCAGATAGTAAGCGGCGGGGCGCATGTCAATTGTGAATACCATATAACATATACACAGCAGGTCTATTGAGATGGCAGTAATTAGTGAAGGAATCAGCAGAGTGAAAGCATTTGCACTTCCGGCAGGTGCGAGCTGTGATGGACAGGCAAATCAGCTTACAGGTGTGGTGCTTGTCAGGTGGCATTCGATATATAACGACATGCTGCACCAGATTTATGTTAACAGCAGATTTGCCGGTGTAACTGTTGAACCCGGCCAGCGACAATTGATTGTGCCGATACCGCTTTCTCAGAAAACCGCTGTACGGATTGAAGTTTTTGCTGTTGAGCCGGGATATGCTGATGCTGATTTTTCTGATGAGTTTAGTGCAGGACAAACTCAGACGGGACGAGTAAAACTTGAGTTTCCTCGAACAGATAATTTGCCGGTGGATGGTACTGTTGATTATTACCTTGATAATGGAAATGGCACAGTTGATTACGAAAACAGGTTAAACAGGCGTTCGATAAATATCCTGCCTGCTGGCCAAGACAAGGGTGGATTTGGCTTAAGCAGTTTTGGCATGAGTGATTTTGGCTACGATGGCTCGTCTGCTGTTGGTTTCGGCAAAGGCAGTTTTGGCTTCGGCTGGTTTGGTTTTGATACGGATACGCTCTGCTGGCAAAGCGAGCAGCTTGAAGCGGGAAATTACAAATTCGGCATTAAAATTACTGATAATTCGGGTAATGAGCCCCAGGAGATGGTTGAGACAGAACAGATAACGGTTATTCCTTCTGCCAGACCTGCTGAAAGGCTAAAAATAGAATCTTTTGATAAGCAGAACGGAAAATTGATTTTGAAAGTAGGATAGTTTTTTCATAAGAGGTTTAAAAATGACTGAAGTTTATCTATCTGACAATGAGCTTTTGAATATTGTGAGCGACGGCGAAACAGGCGTTGAGTATATTACAACCGGCAAGGCGCCTTATTATCTTGAATTCCGCAAGCTGCTTTACAGACTGCTTCTGGCGGCAAGACGTGCAAATGATTTACGAGTTTTTGACGAAGGTGGACTGGATATTGGCGTAAAGAGCGGCAAATTCTGGCTGGGAACAACACTTATAAATTATGCCGGCTCGAGCGGTAATACTCTGGCCGATGACAAGAACAATATCTATATTTATCTTGATTCACAGGGTAACCTTGTTACAAGTGAATACAGCGGTTTTCCCGATATGAAAACTACCGCGCATCTCAGACTGGCAGTTGTAACTACAAGTGGAGGTGATATAACATTGATAACAGATGCCAGGAGTCATCATAACTTTTGCGTTCCTTCCAGTGCCGGTGGTATAAAGCAGACGATAGAAGCCCACACTTCAGACGATACCTTAACTGTTTCTGAATCCGGCAGCGTTCACACCAATCTTGGCGCAACAGGTACAGTTAAACTTACTCTTCCGGCTTCTGCTCCGGCGGGGACGGTGTTGACCTTTGCGGTTCAGGCAGCACAGCAATTAAGAGTTGACCCTGGCTCAGCAGCCATCAGAGACGACAGCGGACAGACCGCTGATAAGTACAAATATGCAAATACAATCGGGGCATGCTTAACTTTAATTGCTGATTCAAACAGCAACTGGGCAACGATTGCCAAATATGGCACATGGACCCAGGAGGGATAACGGAAGATGGCTACAATAATATATGTTGATGGCACTCTTCAAACCGGCAATAATGACGGCACAAGCTGGGCAAATGCCTATCGGGGCTGCGCAGGTTTGCAGACAGCATTTGATAATGTATTCACTGGTAGTGATACGATAATCTATATTCGTAATTCCTTTGTCGGGAGCATTTACGGATTGGACAATGGAGGTTCACCTGTAAATAACAACTGGCTCAGGATAATAGGCTGTGATAGTGTTACTGGTTTGCCTTTACCGCTCGGCCAGTATGTTATTCTTGACGGTAATAGTTCTTCAAACCCTCTTATGTCTATTTGTTGTTCTGCAGTCCGTTTTTGGGGTGTACGATTTACACACGTAGCAGAGATAGGTATTGAAATATATGAAAATACCGATTTTGTTTTTGATAATTGTCAAATGGATTACCTAAGCACTGGAATACTTATGCAGAGTGAAGCTAAGAACCTTCATGTTATGAATTGCAGATTTGCTACTCCTATAAGCCAGTTCATGCAAATAGAAGGTAAGAATGTTTCTATTATCAACTGTCTTTTAAGAGGAACTTCTGTCTCAAACGGTATTTATTTGTATGGCGCGGAACTTATTGTTTTAAACAATGCTTTTTGTCAATGTAATGAAGCTATTACTTTTTCTCAAGAGGTTGATATAACCAAGGCATTTGTATTCAATAATGTATTCTATCAGCAAACTTCTGAATCAATTCGGGCAGAGCAAGGAGCATTGGTGGCTGTAAACAATATATTTTATTCTACTGTAGAGAATTATGTCCCGATTCACAGAACAGGTGGTATTATTCATTATGAGGATTTCAATGCCACCAACAAATCAAGCGGTCTGACCGGATTAAATAGCCTGCATAATGTTGACCCCCTGTTTGTTAATCCGTCAGTATATGATTTCCGACCACGGAATCCTTTGGTTTTGCGAGGCGGTATGCCGGACTTGGCGGGTAATCCTACTCAAATTGGGGCGATTCTGCAAAAATATCAGTTTGCAAATCGGGCGAGATCAGCAAATCTCGGCAGGCTTTCAATATTCAGATAGGAGTTCTAAAGATGGCTAATACAGCAATCGAAATACCTTTTTATGTTGCAAAAGACGGCGTACCTCTGACAGGCGCTGCTGCTGAAATGAATTTTGAGTATTTAAAAACCCTTGGCGGTACAGACAAGAGCGGTTCAGCTCCGACAATTAATGAAATCGGTGGCGGCTGGTATAAGTTCGGCGTCGCTTACGGCACAGCTCCTTTTGATTCAGGCGACCTTGTTGGTGTTATTGACGCAGACAAGGATGGCGACAACAAACTTGCAAATGCTGAGCGATATATTCCTGTTGAAGTAAGGCTTGATTTTTATGCTTTGATGAGAAGCGTATATAAGATGTCGCAGGATAAACTCACAGGCGATATGGAAATAAAGAATTCAGGTGGTAATACGATATTGAAGCTAGTGCCGTTTCTAAAAAATTAGTATAACTTTTTAATGTTTTCATTATGTATATTCCGAATCAATGTAGAGATACAAATACTTATCAAAATACCAACTTTTTACAAGGAGGTTACTTATGTGT
>Ga0315291_10002712_pt1 | contig 23041 bp, 21 predicted proteins | sample YL17G12_20_MG_FD_203070 | JGI IMG/M metagenome (GOLD analysis project Ga0315291, IMG submission 203070) | Sediment microbial communities from Yellowstone Lake, YNP, Wyoming, USA - YL17G12_20 | ecosystem: Environmental > Aquatic > Freshwater > Lake > Sediment | place: USA: Wyoming | collected... | reverse complement strand
TGAGATATCGGTAAGGTCATTAAGAAAAAGTTTGTCTTTCATAGCACCTTTTAATTTCCTAATCTTCTGCTTGAATCTATCAGGTTTTTTTTTGATAATTAAAATCATCTCTACTACCTCATTTTCAGAGATATAGGAGGGGACTTTTACTTTAATTTCATGATTTTTGGATACTCTCACAATCTGTTTAATTGCTTCCATATGCTATTCCTCCTTTAATTTTTTACCTATATCTTGCCTTGAACATACGTGTAAATCTCTGTTACCTTAAAATAAGATTATAATAAAAATACTCTACAGATTTTTATAATGTATATTTCGGTTTTTGGTAATTTTTAATAATATAATCATACTGAGAAATAAAGTCAATGTGATAAATCGGGCAAAATGTGAGCTGGGGCTAACAGAGTAACTATGCTGCTGGTAAACAGTGGCACCTTAACACGGCAAATCCGTGAAGATTCCGTTCTTCGTAATAGAATAGAAAAAACGCACACAAATCCCGAGAATTCGGGATGGGTGCCACAAGTCTTTATAAAATGCTCATCAACCGAGCTTTTTCAGCCCTTCTTCAAACCTTTCCAGCGCCTTTTTCAATAAATCTGTATTGATTGAATATGATATGCGGATGTAATTGTCATCTCCGAATTCTCCGCCGGGGACGGGTGAGATAAGCAGTTCCTCAAGCATATACTGGCAGAATGAAGCGGAATCGGTGATTGTATGGTGTTTGTATTGTTTCCCGTAATAGGCAGAAACATTGGGGAATATATAAAATGCGCCCTGTGGTTTTATTGTTTCAATATCCGGCATTTTACTCACCCGTTCGTAAGCAATATTCCGTCGCTCCTCAAAGAGGTCAAAATACTCCTTGAGCTGTTCACGGTTTCTGGAGAGCGCCGTAATACCGGCATATTGCCCGATACTTGAGGCGTTTGAGGTGCAGTGCCCCTGTAAATCGGTCATTGCTTTGATGACGTCCTTTGGTCCTGCGCCAAAGCCAATCCGCCAGCCAGTCATAGAGAATGCCTTTGATAATCCGTTTACGGTGATGGTAATAGCTTTGAGTGCCGGATCTAATGACGCTAAAGAATATGCAGTCAGATTGTCATAGACCAGATATTCGTAGATTTCATCAGATACAATGGTGATTCCCCGCTCAGCGCAGAGTTGCCCAACAGTATACAGTAGTTCTTTCGGATAAACTGCACCGGTCGGATTGGAGGGTGAGTTAAGAATGATCGCTTTTGTTTTATTCGTTATTGTTTTTTTCAGTTTATCCGGATTAATGAGGAATTTTTCTTCAATTGTCGTATTGAGATATATTGGGATTCCACCTGCTAATTGTACAATTTCTGGATATGAAACCCAGTATGGTGAGGGGATAATTACCTCGTCGCCCGGGTCAACGAGGGCAAAAATAGCATTATAGAGAATCTGTTTGGCGCCCGTTCCTGCAACGATTTCATCAAGATTATAGTGAAGGTTATTATCCCGCAGGAATTTTTGCTGGATAGCCTTTTTAAACTCGATCATTCCGGCAATGGGGGTGTAAAACGTGATGTTTTTATCAATGGCTTCCTTACCGGCTGTTTTAATATACTCCGGTGTGTGGAAATCGGGCTGACCGGCAGCAAGTACAATGACGTCCTTGCCTTCCCGTTTGAGGGATTCTGCTAATGCAGTGATTTTCAATGTCGCCGATGGTTTTACACTGCTTGCACGTTGTGATAGTTTCATTGCAGATACCTGTTTTAATGGAGACTTATTGCATCATTAATTTGGAGAGACGGAGTCCCGAGTACTCGGGACTCCGTCTCTCCATTTAAATAAATATTTATGTGGTATAGTATTTCAAAATATTTTTATATACTGCTTAAGACAATACTGCAGGCGGCAACCTTGACGATGTCATCAGCGGAGCATCCGCGTGAGAGGTCATTTGCCGGTTTTGCCAGTCCCTGCATAATCGGACCGACTGCCTGTGCTCCTGCTAATCGCTCGGTCAATTTATATCCGATATTGCCTGCGTCCAAATCAGGGAATATCAGCACGTTCGCTTTTCCGGCAACTGGACTTCCCTTTGCCTTTTTTTCGCCGACTTTCGGAACAACTGCGGCATCCAACTGCATCTCACCGTCAATTAATAAATCTGGTGCCTGCTGTTTTGCCAGCTTGGTTGCTTCTATTACTTTGTCCACGTGCTCGTGCTGGGCAGAACCTTTTGTTGAGAACGACAACATTGCAACTTTTGGTTCTTCTCCGGTAAAGGCTTTGTGCGCCCGTGCAGAACTGACAGCGATAGATGCTAATTGCTCTGGTGTCGGGTCGGGAACAACAGCACAGTCTGCAAAGGTGAAAACCCGCCCGTCAGGCATAATCATCAGGAAAAAGCTTGATACAACGTTTGAATCTTTCGCAAGCCCGATGATATGGATAGCGGCACGGATGATATCCCCGGTTGCGTGTGCCGCACCGGCAACGCTGGCATCGGCTTTGTTTTTCCGAACCATCATTGCCCCGAAATAGATCGGATCAACAATTATTTTCCTGGCTTCTTCGATTGTTAATCCTTTATGTTTCCGCAAGTTGTAATATTCCTGGGCATATTCTTCCTGCTCAGGAGCAATTGCCGGGTCAATTACCATTATGCCGAATAGATTGACCTTGTTCTGTTTTGCTAATTCGGCAACCTGATCAACATTCCCAAGAATAATAGGGTTTATAATCTGGTCGCGATGGAGTACTTCTGCCGCTTGCAGGGTTCGGGCATCATCTCCCTCCGGAAACACGACGGTTTTCTTAAGCGCTTTCGCTTTTGAGATAATTTTGTCTATCATTGTATCAACTCCCTCTGTACACGTAAAAATTATACTTTTGTATTTTTTTCTTACTTCTAACCGCAGAGACCCTCCAAAAAGACGGAGGGTGCTCTCCCCTGAGTACTCGAGATTTTCGTCGTGCTGTGTGTCTTTTCTGTTTTTATCTCTGCGGCTTATTTTTTATTGTAGTGATTCTGTATAAAATCATAAAAGTTATATATTATACTTTTTCCGTAATTGTTCTGCGACCACTGGCGAAACAAAGTTGGATACATCTCCGCCTAACCGCGTAATCTCGCGAACAATTGTTGAGTTTAGATACGTATATTTTTCATTGGGCATTAAAAAGACAGTAATAATATCTTGTTTTAATCGGCGGTTCATTAATGCCATCTGCAGTTCATATTCAAAATCGGATACTGCCCGCAGGCCCCGGATAACTGCTTTCGCTTTTTTCTTTTCGGCGTATTCTACCAACAGCCCGGAGAAGTGGTCTACCGCTACTTTTTTATACGGTTTGACAAGCTCCTTAATTTGTTTTTTTCGTTCTTCTACGGTGAAGAGCGGTTTTTTGGCGCTGTTGTCGGCAATGGCAACGATTACCCGGTCAAAAAGGGACGCCGCCCGTTCAATAATATCTAAATGACCATAGGTAATTGGGTCAAATGACCCGGGATATATTGCAGTAACCATTATGATTCCTTTTGAAAAATTGAAATTCTTGTTTCGCCGAAGTACTTTTCCCGTAACAGCGAAAGCGGCGGTGCAGAGGATGTTTCATCCGGTTCTATCGTGAATGAGTGTTTGCCTGATTCAAGAATGAAAAGTCCTTCTTCAGCAAAAATTTGCGCTGTGGCAATTATTCGAATCAGCTCAAAAAAGTACGGGTATTGATACGGCGGGTCAGCAAATATAATGTGAAACATCATTTTTGCCGGATGGCGACGGCGTAAAAAATGCAATACATCTTCGCTGTAGATTTGTACCGGTATTATGTTATTCAGAATCTTGAGGTTTTTTCTTATTAAAGTCTCGGTAGCGTTATCAACGAACGCAGTGAACTGACAGCCCCGACTGATGGCTTCAATCCCGATATTGCCACTGCCTGCAAATAAATCTAAAAAGCTTACGCCTGAAAGGGAGGGGTCAATTATCTGAAATATCCACGATTTGATTGAGTCTGTCGTCGGGCGAATCAGTAATGGGGATTTTGTCCGTAAAACTGTTCCTTTATATCGCCCTGCTTGTACTTTCATTATTCCATTACTGATTAATTTCAAAATTGAAATACAACACGGCACTCCCGGCAGTCTGGCTCCGATTTGTACTCTTTCCGCGAATCTCTATTATATTAAGAGAAAGTCCGGTTGAGCGTATTTCCTGTAAAAATGCCACAAGATTTTTTTCTGTCCCGGAAAGCTTCATAATTACCGGGAGCACTGTTGCGGTTCCCCTGGGTATGCTGACGGTTTTTCCGCGCACCGGAATTTTTAAACTGTGTTTTTTTGCAATTACATCCAGTGCATTAAGATTCTTTTCTGCGGATGTATATTCAACAGAGGGCGACGCTGAAGGTAATTGAGCCTCGGCTTTTAATGCCCCAAAAATCTGAAGTGTGTCGTTTTTTATTGTAAAATCTAATAGATAATTTGGTAGCGATTTTGTTAATGTGTCTTTTACTGCCTTTATGTCGCCGGTTACGGTAATTTCAGCGGTAATATGACCATCGCTTACAGACAATACAGTAATGTCAGTAGTGGTATTCAAAGCGCCAGCAAATGCCGTGAATGCTGAAATATGCTCAATGCTTTTTCTGTAATCAAAAGTAACAGACTGCGGCGGTTTGGGCTGTTCGGCCGGTTTTTGCTCTACTGCTTGTGTTGGCGGCAGTTGTACAACCGTCTTGTGTGTATCAGGGAGCTGGGTAACCGGTGGGACAACCTTTTTTGTTGTATCCCGCGGTTGAAACGCTCTTGGCTTCGGGATTGGCGTTTTGTGGACAAGTGAAACCAGTATGTCGCTATAGGTATAAAATGCAACGATTACCACTACGGCAAGCAGAAGAAGAAGGAGTAATCGAGGGAGATTCCGACTATCTGCTTTCGGTGGTTTTTCTGGTTTTACTGCAGCCTGTTTTTTGCCTAATAGATTGATGTCTATCATAGTATATACTGTAAAAATAATGTGCGCCTATATATATGTTTTATTTATTTTGTTCACTGGGTATTGTACCGTTTATCCAACTGCGAGTCCAAGTGCCTCGACAAATTCCGAGTTGTCGCCGGTATAGTCAATTTTATCCTGAAGTTCAGTATCCAGACGAATCTGCTCGAATGGATTAAACAGTTTCCAGTTTTGTTCCGATGCTTTTATAAGCTCTAATGTTTTTAACTGTATGCTGGTACGATAGAGAAATACGTAATCAAAATCAGATTTGTCAGTGCCAAGCTCATAATCAGTGAAAAGCGTTTTTAAATTAAGTTTGATGAGAGAAAGAATATCATCGCTCTGAGTGCCTTCATCGAGGATTGTATAATGGTATCCGATAAGATTATTGCCTTCCAAGACGGTAATTACTATTTTGTGGAGACCAATTTCAACGAGCGCAATCTTTTCTTTCGGATGAAATTTATAATTAATATCAAACGCATTTAAAGCTGATATGAGGTCAAGACTGACCCGCATCAATTCAACTCCTGCATGCCTGCTCATTTCCTGGAAAAAAGAAATTACTTTCTTCCGAGTCCCGACAAGCAGAAGCTCTGAATACCGCATACTCGGTGCTTTGGCTAATTTATAATAATCAAATACAAACTGAGAAACATCATCGTCAACATATTGCTGATATTCCCAGGTGAGGTGATTGGCGAGCTCTTTGTCAGAAAGAATTTTTGAATACGGGATTTTAATAATATTCCCGATTGTTAAATCTAATGAAATTGCAAGATGTTTTGCAGTAATGGTATTCTTTTTTAAGACCGATTTCAGCTCGTTCCCGACCATTTCAGCACCTGATTCCTGAGTAAGGAGATCAGTACTGAAAGGAATATCGCCTGTTATATTCAGGAGAGCAGTGACTTTGTAATTATTGGCCGCTTCTTCAGCCTCAACTAAAAACAAATCTTCACTGCCGAAACTAATACCGAGCTTTTTGTTTTTTTCGGCTTTTACCATTTATTTTTTCTTCCACGAAATCTCTCTATTCTGGTTAACCGTCCCATGGTTTATGAAAATTTTTTTGAAAACAATGTACACCCGTACAGTGTCAGGTTGAACAGGACACTTTATTACATATCTATTCGTTGAATCCGATAGTAAGACGTACGGTTGTCCATTGGTCGGGCAGTGAAAAATAGAATCTATGCTGATAGGGGAAGTTAAATAAAGACGCAGCGGGATACTCAGTTTCTTTTTCTCGCTGGTATCCTGTCTGCTGATAACCATCATCAATGTATCTAAAATTTGGGCTTCCTGCGGGTGACTTGCATAGAATTGTCGAAGTGTATCAAGGTTATTAGCATATTTTTTGTTTTTCATATAATACTGTTGTTGTGCTTCCATCAGTGACAGCATTCGAAAACGGCATTCGCCTTCTTCACGTGCTTGCCGTGTCCACATTTTGCCTGGATAATAAAGAATAAGTATCAGCACACAGACGAGTACGACAATCAATATTTTTAATATGATTGACCCCTTTGGTGACGGATAAGCCATCGCTCCTCCCATAACAATAGCAATCTGTTCGGATATTTAGAATTGTTGATTAAAATCCAATTACAATTATGTAGATAATAAGTCTATATTTTTTAACTATGGTATACTCCTTACTTCTTAAAATAAATAACATAGTTACTTATTATTAAAAAGTCAAGCGATTTTCACCATTTTGGCGGATACCTTTATATTTTCCCAATTTTGTTCTTGTAATGAAAAACAGATGTTCCATTTTTGATAATACTCTTTTTCGTTCATCAAAGACAACGTTTGGCGTATTAATTCTCTAAAAAAGAGAAGAAATTATATCCCCTTATTTCTTGAGATCTTTGATTTAATGCAGGCTATCCGCCCATATTAAATGGGCGTCCGCCCCTTGAAATAGAGGCGGATAGTTTGCGTTTTAGTAGATTTTTTCAAATGCCTCATTTTATAAAATGAAACAGCAACTGGTAACTATTACAAAGCAATTCATTTCGCTTTATCCATGAATCGTTTACCAAGCTCAGCTCCGCGGTCAAAAGCGGCAAGGTTCATCGTAATGATGTCTTCTGATTTGCGCGCAAACAGTGTTCGGATGCTATCTTTTAGTAATGTTTCTTCAATGGAAAGAAGCGGACTTGATGCTCCCATCATAACCATATTTGCCGTGAGCGGATTGCCAACCTCGTGTGCTATCTGCCGGGCATTCACCCAGATATGACGCGGGTATTGTTCAATTGCCGCATCTATAGTAGTTTTATCATACCCATTGACCAGTATATAATGGTGGTCAACGATAAGATTACCGCCTTTTTTGAGAAATTGTGCGTATCGGAGAGATTCCATTGCTTCAAGTCCGATGATCATATCGGCTTCACCGGTGGGAATTAAGTCGCTGTATATAGTCTCATCAGAAATCCGCACATAGGCGAACACTGGTCCCCCGCGTTGAGACATCCCGTGTACTTCGGATTGCTTGCTATTGAGACCTTTGAGCATTGCGCTATTTACCAGCACAAATGCAATTGACAAGATTCCCTGCCCTCCAACACCTGCAATGATGATATCCTGTTTCATAGTGCCCCTAAAGGTTAACTGCTTTTTGCTTTTTATGTGTTTTTCTAATGATTTGGATGCATTCTCTGCGAGCGATAATGACTGACACACCCCGATATTCAAGCTCCTCACGGATAATACGGAGGTTTTTGTCGTAGTGAATACGCCGCGGGTCAATAACACGTATATGCTCCTTCGGGATGCCCAGTCCTTCTAAAAATAGTTCAAACCGGTTTCCGGAAATAGGCAGTTCCTGACCACCGGTCATACCAGTTGTTGAGTTGTCAAGAATTATAAAGGTAACCGGTGTATTATCTCCGGCGGCTTTAACAAGTGTTGGAATACCGGAATGAAGAAATGTTGAATCACCAATAACACCAACGGAATATTTCAAACCGCCATTTGCCGCTCCTTTTGCCATACCAACGCTGGCACCCATACAAACGCAGGAATCAATTGACGGCGGTGTTTTGAGCGCAGATAATGTGTAACAGCCAATATCACTGAACGCCTCTAAATCGGGCAGTTCTTTTCTGATTTCATCCAAAACACTAAATACGTCACGGTGACCGCAGCCTTCACAAAAGACCGGCGGCCGATTCAGTACCGTGTCCATCGGCGGTGTAAAAGCAGATTCTTTGAGAGTGCCGCCGAGTGCCTTCCGAACGATATCAGGATTCAATTCACCCGATGCCGGCAAATCGCCCGTTAGTTTTCCCCGGATTCGCAAATCCCCGTTGCATACAATCGTTTTAATTCGGGTTTCAATATATGGATACCCGTCTTCGACAATTAATATGTCTTCCAAACCTCTTGAAAATTCTTTTATGAGAGTTTCCGGCAGGGGGTAAACATTTATTTTAAGAACCGGGACGGTATTTATTACATCACGGTTTTCCATACAATAATTATATCCGATGCCTGAAACGATTACGCCTTTTTTACTGCCTCCATTATCCGGTGATTTCATTTGAAACGGTGTGCTGTTGGAATATTTAAGGAGCTTTGGCTGGAGTTCCAGCAGTTTATTAAACATAATCCGTGCATTAGAAGGCAGGAGCGTCCATTTTACTGTATCCTTTATCTTTGGCATCGGTTGATATCTCAAAGGTCCGCGTGTAATGACTTTTGCTCTGCTGTGGGCTAACCGTGTAACCAGCCGGATTACGACCGGGAGTCTTAGTTCTTCCGATAATAGAAAGGCTTCAACGGTCATATCATAGGCTTCCTGCTGATTGGACGGCTCAAATCCGGGAACGCGGGCAAATTCAATATAATACCTGGTATCCTGTTCGTTCTGTGAGCTGTGCATTCCGGGATCGTCCGCAACAACGACAACTAAACCTCCGTTCACTCCGGTAATTGCAGAATTAATAAATGAATCAGCGGCAACATTTAACCCGACATGTTTCATTGAGACGATAGCCCGCTTTCCGATATACGACATACCCAATGCCGCTTCATAAGCGGTTTTTTCATTCGTAGACCATTCAACATACACGGCGGGGAACTTTTTTTTCATTGAAAAAACATATTCGTTCAATTCAGTTGCGGGTGTTCCGGGGTAGGCAAAAGAGCCGCCAATGCTTGAATGCAAAGCCGCCAATGCAACCGCTTCATCTCCTAATAATATTTCTCCGCCAGAAGCGGATCTGTCGTTGACTGAAATTCCCATAGCTTTTCCTGATGATTTATGTGAAAAGAATGTGTGTTATTATTTTTGTTCTAATCGGCGGCGATAGTTGATATAGAGCCCAAGTCGAAGTGCGGCAATATCAACACTTCGAAATGTTGGTATGTTGTGCTTTTCAAAGAAGCTCACTAATGGTTCATATCGGTAACCGGATTCAACACTGACTATCCAGGGCTTTTTTATCCGGCTTCTGAGCCGAGCTAAAGCGCCGCCGAATGAATTCTCAGCAGAAAAATCTTCGTTCTGGTTCTTGAGTGTGTTGAGCATATTTGTTTCAGGCACTGCGGCTATCAGTCCGCAGTCAACTTCTTCATCGGATAAAATTGCTTCGGCTAACTGTGCGTAAACAATGTCATTCGCCATCGGGGTTAAATCAAGAATTTTTCCAATATCAATGATTGAAAGTAAACCATGCTCGGCAAAGATAGCTTTGATTTTTTCGTTTGTCTCGTTCGAGTACTCGGCAAGGCTGAGTAATTGTATTCCATTATAATAGAGATTATCGCCGACAGCGCACTTTTCGAAGCCGGCATTTGACAGTGCGGCTACCTGCGGGATGGGTCTTTTCCAGAAGGGATGGATTCCCGGCGGATTAATAGTCGTATCGGCAAGGAGCGAGAACATCTTTATAATGTCCTGAAATTCTTCAAATGACTCAGCAACATACGCACCAGCCTGCCGAAGAAGCAGCCGGGAAACGATGTAATCACCGGCAATACTTGCAGTATGTCCTTTAGCGGCATCCTGTCCCTCCGGTGTTCTGCCGGCTTTATAAACAATGACCGCTTTGCCTGCAGAAGTAATCGTTCGAACAGTATGGAGAAATGCTGCCCCGTCGCCCTCTTTTAAGCCTTCTATATAAACTCCATATACATCAATGGATTTTGATTGCTCATATTCCCATACATAATTCAAATAGTCTGAAAACGTCAAGTCTAGCTGATTTCCGATTGAGATACCGATGGCGGGGTAGACCACGCCGGCAAGATTGCTGAGGCGGCAGATAAGGTATGCCCCACTCTGACAAATCATAACGGCATTGCTTTTGCCGGTGCCGTCGGCAGAGGATTTATGACGAGGGACAAAACGAGTGTCAATAATTCCATAAATATTACCTAATGTATTTGGCCCGCAAGCGATAGGACCTTTGCTCGGAAATGACCGGGATGTGAAAAAATCATCACGCAAACGGTTTGCCGCTTCTTTTCCCTGTTCAGTTTCGTCAAATCCAGCGGATATGATAAGCAAAGACTCGCTAAGGTCGTTCTGAACAATGTGTCTGATAACGTCCTCAGCGGTTTTCCCGGATGCTCCCACGACCGGTACTGCAACAACAAAGAGGTCTATTTTTTTTCCATTCAAATGTTCTTTAAGCTCATCAAGTGACTGAAAACACCTACAGCCGCTTATTTCCCGCTCTTGTGGATGAACTAAATAGAATTGCTCCCGTGTCAATCCTGCCTCAAAAAAGTTTTTTAAAATAGTGCCGGCAGGGGAAACCCGGGTTGCAGAAATGCCTATTATTCCCACCGTTCCTGGGTCAAGGAGTTGTTTAATCTTGTAATAAGGTCTCTTCGGGGGGAGCGGTTGTGCCGGAGCAAACCGTAGAAATCCATCAAGCGGGTAGATGACGCCGTTTGCACATACGCAGGGATTTGCTTCAACTTCCAAAATATGCCACCGAGCATCGGGATTATAGAATGAATACAGATGAGTTAATTTCTGGAATGCACGAATTACTTTTACCAGTTCGCCAATTTGTATAAGCGCATTTTCTCCCCGGATTGCCCCGGTCATTGCTTTTACAATTGCTAACGGTTTTAAAATATCCCCGATTATGGCTTCATTGTCTGTGTCGGCTGAAATCAACGAAACCGCAACCTCCGGCTTGAATGCAGATGCATAAAACTCACTTCCAGTTCCGCCAGGACCTACCATCACGACCGGACCAAATGCGGGGTCTAATTTTGCTCCGACAATGCATTCTTCCCCAAAACGGCGGGAATATTCAATATGTTCAACAAGTAAGAAGCCGTGGATATCTTCAGCAATTTGGTTTTCAAGATTAATTTTATTATTAAGCAATTCTCGATAATGCGTTGGCGTCTGGGCTGGATGCTTAATCAGCCATCCTGCAAAACGCTGGGGTATTGTCGTCTGCATCGTTTCAATAACTGCCGGAATATCTGCCGCTGGAACACCCACCTTCACACCGCCGGCTTCGGTTTTATGCGTTATATGCTCAGAAACAACCTTTATGACATAGCTTTTATCCAATGCAATGCCGGTGATGGTTGTATGTATCCCGGTTTCCGTTTTGCAAAACCGGTACTCAGGAACCTGCATCCCGGCAATTTTCAAAAGCTCGTATACTTCATACTCGAACAGGACCGAACGCCCTTGTGCTTCAGCTGTTGAAAACAGTGTATTCATTAATCCATAATCTCGCTCCATTATTCCCTCATCAGTATCTATAAAAGACCATAATAAAAACAATACAAAGAGACTTTTTAATTACAAAAGGTTATAAATATACAATTCATTTTAATAAATGTCCAGATTTATAATTATCTTTATGAATATGTCGGAAGTTTATACAAATTGCTATGAAAAAACGTCTAAACCATATCAACTGTCTTCATAGACTACGTTTCCGTTAAATATGGTAGCACAAACCCGGACTGTTTTAATTGTTTCCGGGTTTATGTTGAAAATATTTTCTGAGAGCACAACGCAATCAGCATATTTTCCGATAGTTAACGAACCCTTGCAGTGTTCTTCAAAAGCGGCGTATGCAGGTTCAGCGGTATATGCTTTGACGGTTTGTTCAACCGTGATGCGTTGTTCAGAATGCCACGGTTTTTCAGCATCAATGGGAATGCGGTTCACAGCGGCGTCTATACCTGAAATCGGATTTAACGGCGCCACCGTCCAGTCAGAGCCAAATACCAGCCGAACACCGTTTTCTGAAAATGTCTTGAATGCATACGCCGTATTGCACCGTTCACTGCCGATGCGCTGTTCACACCAGCGGGCATCATCAATGCAATGATACGGCTGCATAGATGCAATGACATTAAGCGTATGAAATTGTATAAAATCATCCGGATGAATATGCTGTGCATGCTCAATGCGCCACCGACGGTCACGGTATCCATTCATATGAAGAATCTGCTTGAAAATGTTCAACACTTCTCTGTTTGCCCGGTCGCCAATTGCGTGAATACTTAAAGAAAAACCGGCTTTATCGGCATCAGCCGCTAAGCGGAGCAGGTTCCCTTCTGGAAACATAATTTCATTTGGCACGCCGGATGAAGCAGGATTATCAGAATACGGTTCCAAAAACCATGCAGTGCTTGAACCTAATGAACCATCGGTGTACGCCTTTAAACCGCCGATTGTTAAGAGATCGGGGTTTGCGGAAAAATGTGTTTTTAATTTGCGCGCGGTTTCCCATTCGGTGAGCGGCAGCCGCATCAGAACACGCACAGTAAACCATTTTTCCTGTGCCGCTTTTTCAAGATGTGCTATATGATACATCAGAGTTATATCGTGGATACTGGTAATACCAAATCGAGCACATTCAGCGCAGGCAGATTTGATAGCGTAGAGAGATGCGTTAATATCCGGTTTGGGAATAACACGCTCAATAAGTATCATTGCCGAGTCGCGGAGAATGCCAGTGGGAATTCCGGTATGAGAATCTCGGTCAATAATCCCGCCATCGGGATTGGGTGTTGTTTCTGTTATTCCTGCGCACTCCAATGCCCGGCTGTTTGCCACTGACGTATGCATATCCTGACGAATAAGATATACCGGACGGTCGGGGATAATTTCATCTATCCATACACGGTGAGGAAGTTCTGACGGTGTCCATCGGCTGTTATCCCAGCCGATGCCGGTTAACCATATTTCTGGCGGCAATTGTTTATGATGTTTTTGAAGTGCAGTAATGAATTCTTCACGGCTTATAATCCCGGTCAAATCGAGTGTTGTCAATGAGAAACCGCCCATAACAAAATGCGTATGACCATCAATAAATCCCGGAAGAACCAGCCGCTGCCGGGCATCAAATATTGTTGTATTACGATTACAGAGCGATTGAATTTCTTCTGTTGTTCCAATGGCTGTGATTTTTCCGTTCAGTGAAGCGAATGCCTCTGCTTGAGGAATTCTATTATCCCCTGTCCAGATTGTACCATTTAAAAGTGCAAAACCCGGAGACTGCATTTCAACTCCCATCGTATGGTTTGAGAAAAATACAAAAAGATACCGTTTTTAGTTAGAAAGATATTGATATTTCATTAGAAATTCAAGATATAAAAGAAGAGCATTAATTTTATTTTTGCGCATTTATTAGTGAACATTTTCTTTGTGCCGTGTGTATTTACTACAGAGAAAGAAATGTGAGCGTTTGCTCATACAAGTACAGAGTATCAGTGAAACTAAACAATGGAGGATTATATGAAACGTATACTCGTATGTGGCATTGCGTTGGTGTTTTTGTTTAATACTGCTGTGTTTGCGCAGGGGAATAATCAAAATCTCCAAATTCAGCAAATGGGGCAGAAAATACGCGATGTAATTATAAAAATAATGCAAGACACCACCATTGCACAGAAAAAAAACGTGATTAAGGAAGAATTGGAGATCCGTGAACCGCAAAAATTGGAGGTCCCTGAACAGCAAAAAAGTGTCATAGAGATTCGGGAAAAACCTGCGGTTAAAGTAGAACCGTTGACTCCTGAACAGCGCAAACAAATCCAAGAGCTTCGGGAAGAATGGCAAAAACAACGGGTGAAAATTGAGGCTGATAATAAAGTTGCTCATATTGAGTTGGATCAAATCCTGCGAGATTCTGCTGCTACCGAGAGTGCGATAAAAAGCCAATTAGAAAAAATAGCTCAAAATGAGGTTGCTTTGAAATTGGGTGAAATTAAATTGAACCGTGCTATTAATGATTTATTGACTCCTGAACAACGGAAGGCAAAGATTGGACTGCAGGCACTCGGTCAGTTAGGCAAACAAGTGATAAATATAAAACGCGGTCAACCCCAGCCTGCCCTCCAAAGAGGTGGGAGAAGAGGGGGTATTGGTATACAGGAGCAACCAGGACAGGGACAGCGAATGGGAGCAGGCAGAGGAATGCAGCAGCAGGGACAAAGAGGTAATCCGCAGCAGCAGGGACAAGGAATGGGTATGCAAATGAGGCAAGGCAGAGGTAATCAGCAAATGGGACAAGGAACAGCTAATCCGCAGCAGCAGGGACAAGGAATGGGTTGGCAAATGAGTCAAGGCAGAGGTAATCAGCAAATGGGACAAGGAACAGCTAATCCGCAGCAGCAGGGACAAGGAATGGGTATACAAATGAGGCAAGGCAGAGGTAATCAGCAAATGGGACAGGGAACAGCTAATCCGCAGCAGCAGGGACAAGGAATGGGTATACAAATGAGGCAAGGCAGAGGTAATCAGCAAATGGGCGGAGGAATGCAGCAAATGCAAATGGGTAGAGGAGGTGTGCAAGGACAGGGAGGACCCGGGATGATGGTGCCCGCTATGAATCGTATTCAGCGTGCTTCTGGTGGGTTTTTTGACCTTTTTATTCAGCGTGCTCCTGCAAGAGCTTTAGGGCTTAGAATTATTCGGAGAGACGAGTAAAATAACTTTTATTTGTCTTTGTAGGTGGAAAATTATAAAGAGCCAGTGAGTTACTGCACAAACAATAAACAATATAAGTGGAGAAGTATATAATGAAACGCCTATTTTTAATTGGAATTGCGGGAGCAGTTCTGATTTCGACTTCTGTGTATGCTCAAAACCAAGTTCAATTGAGACAGCAAATACGAGATAAAATTGTTCAGAAGCTAAAAAGGCAGATACAGCAGAAGGCACTTAAACAGGGCCGTGTTCTCACTCAGGAACAGCGGCAAAAAATAATCGGAATACTTAAGAATAATATTATGAACCGACAAGGTAACTCCCGTATTGGAAAAGGCGCCGGTATGCAAAATGTGCGAGTTAAAAGAATGATACTGCGGATAATACGGAATAGGATTGGCGGCCGCGATATCGGAATACGGTAGAGAATTCATAAAAAGTAGAAATTCAAAGCTATTTAAAAGGAATGGGAACAGAGTGCGCCGTTTGTTATATAATACATATCCATATAAAAAATGATTGACTAATTACGGAAATTGCAGTATACTATAGTAACTCGGTTATGGATGGAAAAGAAAGTTGAACATAGTGTGGATATTGTATTGGAACAAAAGGACAGCAAACCAACGGCGTCTCCATCTGCGGCAGTACAAAATAAAGATATATCGGATGAAGCACTGGTAGAGATGGTGCAGAATGGCTCTGAAGCTGCTTTTGCGGAGCTTATAAAACGATATATGCATAAAAGTTATTCTATTGCGTATCAGTTGGTGGGTGATAGTGAAGTGGCACAAGATTTGTCGCAGGATGTGTTTTTAAAGATTTACAAATCAATACACCGGTTTAAAAAGGATAACAAATTTTTCTCGTGGTATTATCGGATATTATTAAATCATTGTATTAATTATACCAGGCGGAGAAAAATATTATCGTTTTTGCCGCTTTCGCAGTTTTTAAACCATTTAGGGGAGATACCCGAAGACCCGAATGTAATGCAGGAGATGGGTGAAGATAGTGCCGAACGGCGGCGTATCGTCCATAAAGCAATAGACTGCCTTTCGGCAAAACATCGAAATGTTGTGATATTATGTGATATTGAAGGAATATCTCAGGAAACGGCAGCAGAAATTCTGGGCATAGCAATAGGGACGGTTCGGTCTCGACTTCATTATGCCCGAAAACATTTAAAACAATTGTTACAACAATATATTACAGAATTGTGATATGGATTGTTCAACGTTTTTAAAGGCATTAGCGAATTATGGGGCTGAAAAGCTTCCTCAGGAATATATTCAGCACACCGAAGGGTGTCATTCCTGCGCAAAAATACTCAGAGAGGAAAAGCGGTTTGCACGACTTTTACAAAGTGCCCATTCTCTGAAACGGGAAGACAAGTTTTGGGATGAGTATCTTGCAGAAATGATATCGAAAATCAGAGCAGAACCCGTTCCCGCTGAGAAAACAATTGGTTATATATGGAGAAAGCGGCTGATTATTCCGGTTGCTGCTGTTCTGGTAGTTGTTGCAGGATTGTTCATCGCAGACAATTATTATCACCTGTTTAATTCGCTTTTTAAGACGGAAGAAGTATATTATTCAACGCTGGATTTTATCTGGAGTGAGCATGAATTAGCATCGTCACAATATGTGCTTGATTCATGTCCGATTAATGCTGTTGACGAGATAATACTAGAAAATTGGGAAGTTGCACCAGTTGTTAAGAAGTAACGTCAGCCGAAATTGATTATCAATGAGAACCATCAAATCTCTATATCGTAAATATACGGTATTAATTGCTGTATGCTCATTTATATTTCCATTTTCTGTTATTGGACAGCCGCAAAGGATTATACCGCTGTTTAATAAAATGAGACAGGCGCGCAGCACGGTCGGGTACATTGGAGAAGAGCGTGTTGGGCGGCAGTTTGGCGATACAATTAAATTTATACACAAACGGGTTATCGTTAATCCTGCTCGGAGATTCATCTGGGAGGAAGCCATCCTCCAGCCTGAAGAAAGAAGTCAGCTCCAGATGCAGTGGGGACGAGGGATGAGGGGAAGGCCGGGAATGCCGCAGAGAATGAATCTCCGGTGGAATCAAGACTTCCAGCGAAATATTGCTTCTGAAGAACATTTTGCTGATATATTATTACGCCCCGACCTGTTACAAAGAAACTACTCCATAACCATTGCTCAGGGTGAGCAGGTGGCGGGCAGACAAACAATACTAATGTCAATTAGCCCTAAATATGAATTTAGACCCGGCAACCGCCTCTGGATTGATAGCGAAATTGGAATTATTCTCAAACGGGAAATCTATACTTCAAAAAATCCTGACATTCCGCTCTATCGTGAAGAAATGGTCTCGCTTGAATTTAAAAGGCCTAAAGAGCTTGATTCTCTTCGAATAGCATTGTCTCCGCCGCCAATGCCCCCTCCATTTCCACCAATGCGGCCGCCAGGTCCTGTTCGACCAAATGAATATATGTCGTTGAATGATATCCCTCCTCAAGACAAAATAATGATGTATCTGCCGGATTCTTTGCCGCCGGGATTTGTGCTTGACAAAATCAGCATAACCCGTGAGCCTCGTAATACCGTTTATCATCAGATATACACCGATGGCTTGATTATGTTTTCACTTTTCCAGTTATCCGGAAGAAATGCAGAACAACTGGTAGAAAACGACCCGCGAGCCGCTTTGTTTCTGCCAGGGAATAAAAATCCATACGGGAGTATAATGCTCACCCGCCGTGTTGATAATAATTACTTTGTTATTATCGGTGCCGCCCAAGAAGAACTCCTTCAAAAAGTGCTCAACAATATCCCTGAAAAACGATAATATCTATACTGTACAATTCAGAATCTGTACGGTCTTTAGAAATTATCCTTGCTATTATCCCGCAATTTGATAATATTTTATTGGTATGACTTTTATTTTTTTAATGCAGAGACGCAGAGAATTTCAAAAATATAAATAACGGCTTTTATTTTAAATATATTTTCTCTATGCTCCCTGCAGTGAATAAAAAACACAATAGTTCTGTAAGATTATATAGTTTAACCAAATACATAAATATAAATCTCTGTGTCTCTGTGTATAAATAAAGATATAAAGCTAATAAAAAACGCAAATGTTTTTTGTTGTAAATACTCCCTGCTGAAATCGGTGTTATAGAACATAATGAAAAAGATTAATGTTGCAAAACACTCCGGCTTCTGTTTCGGTGTAAAGATGGCGGTTAACAAGGCTCTGAAAGAAGCAAAAAAGAGCACAAACGTGGTTATGTTAGGGGATATTGTCCATAACGAGCACGTTGTTAAAATAATAAATGAAGCTGGTGTAAAAGTCGTGGAATCACTGAATGTTGATAATCCCGGAATACTTTTGCTTCGTGCACACGGCACCGTACCGGAAATTTATAAAGAAGCCCGGAAAAAAGGTTATACAATTGTTGATGCAACCTGTCCATTGGTACTGGAAATACACGAGCGGGCACAAACATTAGAAAAAGAAGGATATACTGTCGTCATTATCGGCGACAAAGACCACGATGAAGTAACAGGTATTGCTGGATATGTGAAGCAATCCATTATTATTTCAACACCTGAAGAGGTGAATAAAAAAATCCCAAACCGTTTAAAAAAAATTGGTGTTGTTGTTCAATCAACCCAGAACATTGAAAATGCACTGAATATTGTTAATATATTGATGCTTAAATGCAAAGAATTGCGGTTTTATGACACAATATGCAGACCGACGAAGCTGTATCAAGCTGAAATCCGCTCGATGCCAAAAGAGAACGATGTAATGATTATTGTCGGCTCGTTTACCAGTGCGAACACCAAGCGACTCACCGAAATTTCCCGCCTGATAAATCCCTGTACCTATCAGGTCGAATCCGCAGAATATATTAAATCCGAATGGTTTGATAATGCCGAATCTATTGGCATCTCCGCAGGCTCCAGCACCCCCGACTGGATCATTAATGAAGTAATTCATCGAATCTCCGAAATTGCAGAAAAACAGTAAATAGTGCAAATGCGAAAATTTCCCCCCTTATTTCCCGCATCCTCACGCTTGTGGATTTGAAACTACTATAACCTCTTATCAATAGTATGATTAAACGATTAATAATTTTCTGCTATATGTCCAATGGAATGGGTATGCATATGTTTGGTTGCATCATTTTAAACTATATTTTCTTTGAAAAGAAACTTATTTATATAATATATTTGTTGCATATCAACATTAATTTGATATGAAATTATGATTGCAAAATGGTTTTTCAGAGTTTCATTATGTATGATATGTAACACAAGGAAGGTGCTAATCCGGGTATTTTTGGCGGACTTAGCTTTGATTGCCTGTCACGATGTTGTTGTTCCTAACTAATGAGGGGTGTCCATTTTTTCTATAGGTGTCTTCAACAATTCCAAGAGATTTATCAAGTATAACGTAGGAATAAACTTCGTTGCCGGGATTTACTAACGGGGTGGTGGATGCACTGATGATGAGCCCGGTTTCGGGGGCTGTGATGTGTTCGGTGTCTTTTCCGAATGGATGGGTTACGCGGGCGACGAGCTCTCCTTTGTAAATGAGGTCGCCGGCTTTTACATGAACATATAGGATTCCACCGGTTTGTGTTCTGAGAGAACGAGATTTCTGCACGATAATTTCAAATTCAGGTTTTTTTCGCTCGAAATCAGCCATCTCCAAATGGGAAAGGACATTGTGGATGCCGGTAACACCCTGCTCGGTCGTTTTTTCATCAAAACGGAGGATTTCACCGCCGGAATAAACAATTGTTGGGATACCAGATGAGGTGGCGGTATTCTGGAGGGATTTTTCAGGACCATAGGCATTGATAATGAGGGGGGTGCCGAACGCACGGGCTAACTGATGTGCCTCACGATTGTTCAAATCTGCTTCGATATGGGGCATTTCGAAGCGGTTTGCCCGGGGCGTATGAATATCAATGCCATAGTTACATTTTTGAATGACTTCTTCGAACAGGATTGCGGCGATTCGGGCAGCTGGCGAGCCTTTGGGGGAGCCGGGAAACGTCTCGTTCAGGTCTCGCCTGTCCGGCATACTGCGGGACATCGTATAAAAGCCGAAAATATTAATAATTGGAACACAGATAATGACACCGTTCAGTGTTTCCGGGTTGATACTGGTAATGAGCTGGCTCGCAATTTCGATGCCATTGATTTCGTCCCCATGCAATGCGGCAGTAATAAATAGGCGCGGTCCTTCCTCGTTTCCATTTATAACGACCACCGGAATATACACCGGGTTTGCTGTGTAATATTCACTGATTTTCAGTTTAATTTCGTGGATTGAGCCCGGCTGGATTTCTTTTCCGGCTATTGTTATCGTATTATTCATTAGGATTTATACTGTATAACTCTTTAAAAGACAATCCGTTTTATACCGAAATAGTCAAAAAGACGTTTTTGAAGCACTTTTCTGGGTTCTTCCAATTTTGATATGTGGCAGACACCTTGTCCAGGGTTTACCGTCGGGGTATTTGCAATACCAAGAATAACACCAGTAAACGGCGTATGAATCCGTTCAACTTCAATACCAAATGGATTGGTATTGGTTGCGATTTCCTGATTTTTTTTGACAATTTTTCCGGGGCGGGTATTGATTGAAAGGATTCCGCCGCGGTCAACGCGTATCCATGTGATTTCATTAACAACGAATTGGACTGGATTATAGAGCGGTTTCCCCGGGAGCATTTTCAATTCTTTCAGGATGTTTAATACCCCTTCAACGCCTTTTTCGGTGATTTTTTTTTCGAATTTTCTTGTTTCACCTGCCTCGAAAGAGATTGCCGGGATGTCAGCTTGTACAGCCGCCCGGCGAAGCGTTCCTTCATAACCGATGCTGTTGAGAATGACGGTTGTTCCAAAAGCACGGGCAATTTGTGCCGTTTCAGCGTGGGACATATCAGCTCGGACATGGGGAAGATTCACTCTCCCTTCGGAAGCAGTGTGCAGGTCAATAATATAATCACTTTTCAAAACAAGCTCGTTAAAGATTATATGAGCATACCGGTCCTGCGCCCATCCTTCAGGGTTTCCGGGAAAAGAACGATTCAGGTCTCTACCCTCGGGAAGATACCGGGTGAGATTTTGGAATCCGTAAATATTTACGACCGGGACACAAATCAATGTTCCTGAAAGGTTGGTAATGTCAAGATTATGGCTTATCAAGCGAACGATTTCTATACCGTTCAATTCATCCCCGTGGATAGCCGCAGTAATAAGAACCACGGGGCCTTTTTTCTTGCCGTGGAGCACTGTTATGGGGATATGCGTGGGATTTGCTGCAAATGAGGTGCTGACGCGGAGCCGGAGGTGTTTTCGCTCTCCGTGAGGAACTGCGGTGCCAGCTATTTCAACGTTCTGTATGGGCACAATTTCTCTCCGTCTGGAAATGATGGTGTGCCACAAGCCGCTTTGCATAGTCTATAATTGCACCGGCGACATTGATGTGTGTTATTTTTTCTATCCCTTCAAAACCGGGAGAGGCATTTACTTCTAAAATCATTATACCCTTAACTGACTCAACCATATCAATTCCAGCTACGCCGAGATTGAGGATATGTGCGGCGCGCTCTGCGATTTCACGGTATTCGGGATGCAATTCAACCAGTTCACCCACAGCTCCTTGATGAATATTGGAGCGGAATTCCCCCAACCGTGCGAACCTGCGACAGCTCGCTACTACTTTTCCGTCAACGACGATGGTGCGTATGTCTACTCCGCGGGATTCAATAATATATTCTTGTATCAGGATATGCCGTCCCATTTGCCAGAGAGCTTCAACAGCAGAGGTTGCAGATTGTTTCGATTCAAGAATAATGACGCCAATTCCCTGCGTTCCTCGGATTAGTTTGACTATCACCGGAACACCGCCAATCCGGTCAATCGCTTTTGAGATATTTGCCGGATTGCGAATCATAATCGTTGCCGGAACTTGCACCCCTCCCGCCGATAACACCTGAAGAGAATGAAACTTATCACGTGCAACAGCAATGCTACTCCATTCGGCAACAGAAGGAATTCCCATCTCAGAAAAATATCGGAGCACAGAAAGACCGTAGTGGGTAATGGATGATCCAATTCTTGGGATAACAACGTCAACGGCATTAAGGCGTTTTTTATTATAAAACAAAGAATGACCGTTATTACTGACAAGAATATCACATCTGAGTGGATTGAGCACTACCGGCTCGATACTTCGTGCTTTACATTCTTCAATGAGACGTCTCGTCGAATAGAGTGTTCGTTTCTGCGAAAGTATCGCTGCTTTCATATAGTATTTGAATCTCTTAAAATATTTTAAAATTTAAGAAAAGTTTTTATATAAAACAAGTGTTGAAATTAATCCAGCGGATTATTATAATATATAAGATGGGATATTAATTGTATAACTGAGGGGCAATTCGTTAATTACCCCTCAAAAATAATGTATTGTATCATTTAATTATTTCAAAATATGATGTTTCTTTATGGATAATCAGCAGATACTTCAAGAACTTGAGCAACTTGCTGCACGACTTAATATAACCGTGCGGTATGAGGAAGGCGACTTTAATGGTGGCTTATGCCGTATCAAATCCGATCAGATAATTATCATTAATAAAAAATTTCCTGTTGAAAAAAGAATTGCCGTACTTTCGCGCGAGCTCAGCACCCTCAACTTAAACGTTATTTATATTCTTCCTCAGCTTAGAGAACTGATTTTCGGTGAATTGGAAAATAAACCATAACGGTATAATGGGAATCCATCCGTGTAGGAAAAATATTAAAGAAATGTAACAATATGCCGATATTAGAAATGGGTTGATATAAAATTTTCGTTTAAGATTATTTGTTGTATTAATATGAATAAATTGATTATTAATACTCGCAGATAACGAAGGAGATAGAGAGCAATGAGGACTCAATTATTAAATGTAGGAACGGGTCAGCCGGTGAAGCCCGATTTTGAACCACGGATGCCGAGAGATCTTGTTGGTGATACTGTGCAGAGAGGATTTGTAAAAACGACGAAGGAGATGGAGCGAATAAATTTACAGAATTCTTCGCCGACACCGCC
>Ga0315291_10002711_pt1 | contig 23041 bp, 18 predicted proteins | sample YL17G12_20_MG_FD_203070 | JGI IMG/M metagenome (GOLD analysis project Ga0315291, IMG submission 203070) | Sediment microbial communities from Yellowstone Lake, YNP, Wyoming, USA - YL17G12_20 | ecosystem: Environmental > Aquatic > Freshwater > Lake > Sediment | place: USA: Wyoming | collected... | reverse complement strand
TGAGACCTTGTTCTTTCTTGTTCTGTGACGGCCCAACGAACGGCTTGATAATTGACAGGCAAGCGATCCACAGCTATGCTCACTTTGACTGATCTAGCATAGCGTGCCATCGCTCGGGGACCGCACGCGCAGATTAGGAAGATTCCGTTTACCCTTGACGCTGAAGGAATCCGATGGCCAGAAAAAGTCCCTCTGTTCTGGAGCTGACAACTAAAGCAGGAATCGATACAGATGAGGCGATTCTGATCCTTCTAGATGCGGGCCTAGAAATCTCCTCCGCTCGAGAGAGGGTCCCGCCCGGAGATGTCAAAAAAGTCTGCAAGCTGTTAGGCCTCTTTCCAAAGCCCTCGCCACGAGAATCCTCAGAAGTGGCGCATCTGGCTCTTCGTGCCGGGAGACGGGAGGCCGAGGTTAGAGATGCCTTGGTACGCGCTCGAATCTTGGAAAAGCGCTGCCTGAAGCGGGTGCCGGCATGGCGTCTCAGAAAGGCCGAGGAGTTATTGGGCCTGAGGGAACCACCGCGCCGCACCGAGAGAGCCCTCCTCGGACCGGAACATGCTGCCTCGGTTGCAGTCGAGCCCGAGACCAAGAAGCACAAGGTTAAGCCAACCTGGCCCACGATCGGACCCATCCAGGATCTGAACTTTCTGACCTCCGGCGACGTCCTGGATATGCACTTGGTTCTCGTTGAGGACTTCGCCAGGTCAAAGGACCCGATAGTCCCCCCCGGCCTGCGTGATCGGGCCCTGCTTGAGTCCGCCGTGCACCGGCCAAGGACGGCACTGGGTTTGAGCGATAAATATCCGACCGTGGCGATGGCGGCCGCTGCATTGCTTCATTCAATCATCCACGATCATCCCTTTCACAATGGCAACAAGCGTACGGGCTTGGTGTCAGTCTTAGTTTTTCTGGATAAGAACGGGTGGGTCTTCACCTCGGATCAAGACGAAACCTACGACTTCCTGCTTCAGCTTGCTGCTCACAAGCTCTCGGATCGCAACCTGAAGCCGGTTGTCGGGGCTGACCCCGAGGTCGTTCATGCGGCCAGCTGGCTGCAGACTCGCATTCGCAAAGTGAGTCTTCACGAGCTCCCACTTCAGTTTCGTCGTCTGCGTGTAATCCTTGAGAGTTTCGGGTGCGTGCTTCACTGCCCGAAAGGAGGGGGGAATCGTATCAATATCCGCAAGGGGAGGTTGCAGACCCAGGTAGCTTACCAAGATGATGGAACGGACGTTGAGAGGAACACGATCCACAAGATTCGAAAGGATCTGGATCTTGACGAGGCGCATGGGTACGACTCGGACATTTTCTACAATCGTGGGCCGAGAATTCCCGAGTTCATTAACAAGTACAGAAAACTACTAGACAGGCTTGCGAAGGTCTGACGGCTTTCCCCTCTGACTGCCGCTAGAGCCTGCGTCATGGGGCAGAGTGAAGAGCTTGTTCAGGTAGTTGTTTGCCTGAGATACGCGGTACAACCGAGGGGCTGGCTAGTCGCTGGCCCCTCTTGCTTTATTGGGTGCGCGCCAGAGTAGCTGGAGCGAGCGTGGATGCACCAGGCCTCATCGCACAAGCGCACGTCTAGCCTCGTCGCCGCGGCTGGCCCCCTGCCTGGACGATGTTCGAGCTTCTTGTGTAGGCATCTGGCCTGGTTCGAGTGCGGAGTGGCTCCCCGAACTGGTCAAAAGGTAGAACTTTCAGAGCGGTCTTCCGGCTCGCTTCTTCCGCGGAGTCACCTACAAAGCCCAAACCTCGCCCTCCCAAGGCCCGCCGTAATCCTATCTCCCTGGCTCGCGAGTGGCAGGGTGTACTAGAGAGCGGGGAAATCTCCTCTCGGGCAGAGCTTGCCCGTAAGCTGGGGGTATCTCGAGCGCGCGTGACCCAAGTGCTGCGGCTTCTTAGACTGACGCCGACGGTTCTAGATTCAATTGAAGCCCTGGGCGACCCGATTGTCTCCCCAGTAGTGACTGCGCGGAGGCTTCGGTCAATCGTCAACCTTCTGCCACGCGAGCAAGAGCGGAGGGTTCAAGGTATGCTGGGGGTAGGGAAGACGCGAAGGCGATGAGGCGTGCTGGAATCGGAGCCAAGCGGTATCGTCGATTCCTGACGGCCTCGGAAACGTGACGCGCAATGCGGAGCATTGACAACGCACTGCCCTTGTGCTATCATTATTGGGCCCAAAGTCAGGAGAGGGATCGGCTATGAGGCGAAGCACTACAGCCCGTTTGAAGGCAAGTGACCCATGTCGCAGTACGGCGGCGTGGGTTGTTTTGTGCGGCCAAGGCTAAGCCAAACGCTGCCTGAATAGAGTATTCCGCTTTCTTGAGGATTCTGCACCAAGGGGAGGCCAGCCATGAACCCGATCAGTCCTGCATCCAATGCAACTGCATACGTCTTGTTAGGATTGACTTTGCTCAGCGTGTATGTGTTTGCGGCCGAGGACGCTGCAGATGCCGGAGAGTTGGAGAGCGCAACGTGGTGGAGCGAACCGTGGCAGACCATCCGCCAGCAGCAGTATGAGGTGACTTGCTGCAATGAGTCACTTGATGGTGCACCACTTTACGGAGCAAACTGGGCTCAGGACCTGCGGGCCTTCTTAAGAGACAGCAGCGCGGAGGCAACACACTGCGCAGATGTCACCGACCGGAATTTGCGTTTTCAACTGAGGGGGTTTGGACGTGAGAATTTCCTTCTCCCTGTGGGGTGTGTTGAGTCGAGTGGAGAGGGGCGTCGTGTGGAGTATGCGCCCCCGAGGATCACCAAGGCCCACGACAACGAGGATGACTCGCATGATGGCCAATTGAAATTGCTGGACAAAGATGCGGGACACCATATTGAACGCAGCACAGAGTTTTTGTCTGCAAGTTGGCGGGATGCGGGTGTCACACATGCTGGTCCTGTCGCTGATTCTTTGGCGTTGCCACTGGCCAATGCCGAGCCGCAACTGGTAGTTGACATCCCTGCGTGCGTATTCTTGGTTGACTGCTATTCCGAGGGCGAAGGTCATGCTGCAGCGAGTTTTTGGATTCTTGAAACTGGCATTCTGGATTTTGGCAACGGGTCCAACACCTATTTTGTGGAATCGGGCGGAGCCATTCTACAGACAGGAGGTAGCTGTGTCAGTTACCTAAAGTCGGGTGGGTCCTTCAATTGTGGAGGGAGTGGTAGCCACGTCATTTACTATGAGCCCGGAGCAATCATCGAGTATGCCGGGGGGAGTGCAGAGCTAATCCCCTGCTCTAGCATTGATTTCATCCCTCCATCATACCAAAACCAAGCCCCCGTACCTGCCTTGACATACTCTCCTGAGAATCCTTACGTGGGAGAGGTCGTATGGTTTAACGCTTCTTCTTCATACGATCCCGACGACTGCACCATGTACTACTATGAGTGGAACTTTGGTGATGGGAACAACGCGCACCGAAGCGTACCGTGGGTGTCGCATACCTTCACCGAGGCAGGAACATATACTATTACTCTTACCGTTGCCGATAATCTGAAGCTTACGGCTACTAAAGACACCACCTTGACTGTGGGGGGCACAATAATGGAGATTGTCGAAGCTCGAATGGTAACGCCAGATGAGTTAGGAATAGGGATCAACGTCACGTATCCGGCAAGTTGTGAAGAACAAACACCTCGGAAGGTAGTGTTCAATGCGTTAATAAATGGCACGCATGTCGAAAGTCCTATTGACATATCACAATACACGACACCGGGCGAATCGTGGGGCTGTCAGCCGGGTGTAGAGAATGAGATGTTTGACGTAAATGGCAATCTCAAGCCCACGACTCCCCTTCGGATAAACCTTGCATCAAAAGGGGTGAGTAGGTTTGCGAAAAACGAGAGCTTCGACTTATCGGCTCGAGCCTCCTGCGGAGAACAGTCGTCTCCTCTCAGCGAAAAACTCGTCGACATTCCGCTGCCTGTTGTGATTCTCCATGGCTATATACATCCTTGGGGATACCCCTTGCCCTGGTGGTTGGGAGGGAACCTCATATCTTACGAAGTCGCTTACAAGAGCTTGACAAACTTCTTGGTAAAGAATGGCTACGACAACGAGAACCAGTGGGAACTCTATGGTATCGATAAGTACAGAACTCTATGGGATCCGCGCGATTTCAGTTACAGCAATCCCTGGTTGTCAACACCAGCAGTTATCAAGGCAGATTTGGATCAATTGATGGAGGAGATTTCCGCCCACAGCTATGCGTGCAAGGCCAATCTCATAGGTCATAGTTTCGGTGGGCTAGTTGCTCGTTATTATGCATCGTTTGGCGATGTGAGCAAAGTCGTAACTGTTGGAACGCCCCATCAGGGAGCGACTTTCTTCTACGAAGCTTTGTTCAATGAGTTCAGCAACAAGAAAAAGGTTGAAGATAGACTTACGATCAACGAGGGACCGTACGCAGGCCAAAAGTGCATCATTCAATGGACAGCCCCCACTTATCCGTGCCTCTTTGATGAAAGGGGAAGTGGAATTTTGCCCCCGTTCCCGAACACCTTTGCGGCGCAATCATCGGCCAATACAGAGTATTTTAGCATCTTTGCTCAAGACTCTCCGACGAATGAGAAGCTAGTACTGCAACGGAAGGGTGGTTGGTACAAGATTATCGATGAGAAAAAGGGAATGGGGGATGGCTATATCCTGGGAAAAAGTGCTCGAGCATTTGGCCAGCCTTTGCCAACACGTGGTAGCATGCACGCCTTTCTTTGTAGCAACAAGCAGAGTCAGGACTGGATTTTGGCTGCGCTGCGTGACGTATCATTCGGTCGTGCCTCTTGTGATGGCCGCGAGGCTATTTGGTACAGGGATACGATAGCGACATCAGAGACCAAGTTGCATGGTGTGTCCATCGATCCTGGAATGTCCAGAGCAGTATTCGACTTGACTTGGCAAGGAAGCGATCTAGATCTAGTAGTTTGTGACCCAAGCGGCGACGAGATAACCAGTGAAACTGCCTCGGCCTATCCTGGGGCCGATTTTGTCGAAGGTGACAGCTATGAGGAATGCATCATTGCTAACCCGTCCGCCGGGGACTGGGTCATGAAGATCAGAGCCATAGACGTTGGCGAAGCAGGCGAAGGCTATATGGCCATGTTTCATCTCTTGCCTAGCGAACCATCTCGAGTGAGTGCCGTCATAGACGTCGATCCAGACACATTGAACCTGGCAAGTTTGGGCAATGACGTTACTTGCTACATTGAGTTACCCAGCGGGTATGATCCAGGAGATATTGTCATCGGTACAGTTAAGATGCAGGACTCAGTTGTGGCAAAAGGGAATCCATCTGCCGTTGGCGACTATGATTGCGACGGAGTACCTGATCTGATGGTCAAGTTCGATAGACAGGAGTTAATTGCATCGGTAGAACCTGGCGAGCAGATCCTGGGGGTCACAGGTCAATTCACTCAAGAAGGGGAACCGATGTCGTTTGAGGGCTCCGATACAGTTACAGTAGTCACTAGTGACGGCGCACAGCCGAACTCGGGAAAGTCGAGGATTCCTTTCGCCTTTGTCCTTTCGCAGACCCAACCGAATCCCTCTCGTGGTGGAACGAGTGTCTCCTACACTTTGGCGATGCCTGCTCGTGTCACTCTGGCGGTTTACGATATCGGCGGAAGGAGGATCAGGACTCTTGTTAACGGCTGGAGACACTCTGGGTTGTACACCGAGACTTGGGATGGCAGGGCTGATGATGGCGGCGCGCTGCCCTCCGGCGTCTACTTCTATCGCCTCGAGGCAGGCGACTTCGTGGCCACGCGGAAGATGGTGCTGCTCCACTAAAGGCGCGCTTCGCAGCTGTGAACGCAGTGCACAGTGGTGGGAACGCGGTTAGCGCTCGTGACGCTGGCAGACGAGCCGAAGACTCGCGCTCGCTATGTTTATCTGATTACATAGACGGAACGTTCCAGCAAATGAGGCAATCAAGACGAGGCGTTTTCGGAATGAAACTGTGATATACCGGAAGGGTCGGTCGGTGTAGTATGTTGCCTAGTTCCGTATACTATGAGTTCGGCAGAACAAGATGAACCAAGTACGAAACAAACCAAGAGTTTTCTTGTCGCACTGCAAGCGCGATATTGCCTTCGTGCAGCGTTTGTACGACGATCTGCGACACTGTCAGATCGACCCATGGCTTGACTCCGAGGAAATCCGACATGGCCAGCCTTGGCTCGATGCCATTTTCGAGAGCGGTATACCGACATGCGATTGCGTGCTTGTGTATCTAACTCCCAATTCCCTTGAGTCAGCTCTTGTGAAGAAGGAGATCGACACATCGCTCATTGCCAAGCTAAGCGACAGCCACATCTTGTTCTTGCCGTACGTGTCGGACTCCACCCTTCGATCTAAGCTAAGACCGGATATCCAGGCGCTTCAAACTCCAGAATGGAATGATGCGAATTATCAGATCCTGCTTCCTCGAGTAGTCGCGGAGATCTGGCGAGGTTTCCAGGAGCGTACAGTACTTGCCGCGATAAGTGCGGAGAAGGTACGACGACTTGAAGCTGAGCTCGAAGTGACCCGCCTTAGGAGCCAACGGGGTGGAGTCTTCGCCGAGGGCGAAGACAGAGATTTTTGTTACATCTGGGATACGCTTGATCGATGGGAACCTTTCGTTTTTGCTCAGTTTCAGAACGAGGGGGGCCACAAGAAGACCCTCCTCGAGTTGCGACTGCTGGCCCACATTCGAAGCATAGTGCCTTTCCTGGCAGAGCCGGGCCAGTTCGAGTACTATCGATGGTCAGTATCTCGCGTTCTCGGCGAGCAAGTCCAGCCTGCGCTCCCCATCAAGGCGAGTGCGGACGACAAGATCAGTATCGAGCTCATCCGGTATCCAGACTTGAGTGAGGAATTACTCATGTTCGGGCTTATCGAACGGCAGGAACGGCCTCAATCTCGGCTTCCAGAGATTTTTCGCGGCGTCGGCCCGACGGCGCTTTACACACATGTGTACGCGCAGAAGATAGAGCGATTCAAGTATTGGCTGGCTTTCAACGGAATAATGCCGAAGGAGATCGAATGGTCTGCCGAACAACCTGCTCCAGGCGACGCGGGCAAACCGCGCGCCTGAGCCAGTCCGTTGGGGTTCGAGTGGGTAAGAGAATGGAGTAACTTCACAATGGCAGTCCCAGACTATCAGAGCATAATGCTACCCCTGTTGCAGCTCGCCGGTGACGGCAAGGATCATACCCTGCGTGAGGCCATAGACGGATTGGCCAAACAATTCGGGCTGACAGAGGAGGAGCGACGCGAGCTACTTCCGAGTGGTCAGCAAGCTGTCTTCGACAACCGGGTTGGATGGGCCAGAACCTACATGAAGAAGGCTGGTTTGCTTGAGTCGCCGCGCCGGGGCTACCTCAAAATCACGACGCGCGGTCAGGAGGTCTTGTCCTCCAACCCGCTGAAGATAGACGTCGGGTTTCTAAGGCAGTTCCCTGAGTTTGTGGAATTCCAGACAGTGAAGAAAGACAGGTTCGAAGGTTTTGAGTTAGAACCCGGAGAGACTCCAGAAGAGGTTTTGGAGAACGCTTTTCAAGGCATACGGCATGGCCTCGCGAGCGATCTACTTCAGCAAATTAAGTCCAGTCCCCCTCGCCTTTTCGAGAAGATAGTCGTAGAGCTTCTTGTCGGTATGGGGTATGGCGGAAGTTTGAAGGACGCAGGCAAAGCGATCGGCAAGTCAGGTGATGAGGGTATTGACGGAATCATCAAGGAGGACCGCCTGGGTCTTGACATCATCTACATCCAGGCAAAACGATGGGCCAATACAATCAGTCGTCCCGAAATTCAGAAATTTGCTGGGGCTCTTCAAGGTCAGCGAGCGAGAAAGGGTATCTTCATCACGACCTCTGATTTCTCCAAAGAGGCCCGCGAGTACGCCGCTCGTATTGAGACCAAAATTGTTCTCATAGATGGAGGAGAGCTGGCTCAACATATGATCGACCACAACATCGGTGTTACAACAGTTGCCAGCTACGAAGTGAAACGTGTAGACTCCGACTACTTTGCTGAGGAATAACGGCCCCTCATCTGTCAGTCGCCTTCGGCATCTGCAGGTGAGACACATTGCGTCAAGGGGATGGCATTGGGGTCCGGTGGAAGTATGACCCAGATGAAACATAGAGAAAGCCAGGTGCCGACCTACCTCCTGTGGGTAGCTCAGAAGCCCTCCAAGGGCAACAAGGGCAAAGCTGCCTATGTGTCTGCAGTGAAGAAGGCCGCGGCTCAAGAGATTCCCGCGCCAATCCGGACTTCTGATATAGGCGTGGAGGTTGTCTATTCTACCCAGCTGAGTAAGGGCATTCGGCTCGATATCGATAATGTACTTAAGCCTACGCTTGACGCTCTTAAAGGGGTTGCCTACGTGGATGACAGTCAGACTCGCTGGGTCTCGGCTACCCTGATTGATAGGAATCAACCCGGGCTTCTGTCCGGCCGTGTCGAACTCGTCGGGCGGCTACTTGATCGCACGAAACCCGACGTTGTCCTTGTTGTCATATACTCTGATGAACGGCTTCGCGAGCTCGGCGGAAAGAAGCTCGTCGCTCAGAAACGCATGAACTCGTATCTCAAGGGCGAGAAAGCCGACAAGAAGTGAACCTGAAGGCCACGCTGCCCTTGAAGGGCTGGTAGACATGGAAAATGTACTCTACTACGGTGATAATCTGGACATTCTGAAGCGATACGTCAAAGACGAGTCGGTTGACCTTGTCTATTTGGACCCGCCTTTCAAGAGCAGCCAGAACTACAACGTCCTGTTTCAGGAGAAGAACGGGAGCGGGGCCGCTTCACAGATTCGGGCGTTTGAGGATACGTGGACGTGGAGCCAAGAGGACGAAGCTATCTTTGCGGAACTTGTCACCGCTGGCGGGCGGGTCGCGGACGTTATGCAGGCCTTCCGCGCTTTCCTTGGGCCTTGCGACATGCTTGCCTATCTGGTCATGATGGCTCCGCGTCTTCAGGAATTGCGCCGCGCGATGAAGTCCACAGGGAGTATCTATCTGCATTGTGACCCGGCGGCGAGTCATTATCTGAAAATGCTCATGGACGCCGTGTTCGGGCCGCAGAACTTCAAGAATGAAATCATCTGGCAACGGACGAATGCGCACAACGACGCGGGGCAGTTTGGACGTATTCATGACGTAATTCTGTTCTATGTGCGATCGCAGGTGTACACATGGAACGTGCTCGCAACAGAGTATTCCCCTGAACAGTTGAGGCGGTACAGGAAGGATGAGAACGGGCGGCTCTATACTTCACAAGATTTGACGGCGAGTCGGCCTGACAGTGATTCAGGAAAGTTCAACTGGCGCGGCACTATGCCGCCGCCAAGTCGTGGTTGGGGGTACACGCAAGAACAGCTTGAAAAGTGGTGGGCAGAGGGTCGGATACTGACTAAGAAGGATGGAACGGCACGGATGGACGGGCTGAAGAGGTATCTCGACGAAATGCCGGGCAAGCCGTTGCAGTCGGTCTGGTATGACATTCCACGGATAGGCAATACGTCTGCCGAACGTCTCGGATACCCGACCCAAAAGCCAGAAGCATTGCTGGAACGTATCATCAGGGCGAGTAGCAACGAGAGTGATGTTATCATGGATCCGTTCTGCGGGTGTGGCACCACTATCGCCGTCGCCCAGCGTCTGAACCGACGGTGGATAGGAATAGACATCACGCACCTTGCTATCACACTAATCAAGCAGCGTCTCAAGGATGCGTTCGGGATTGAGACGCCCAACATGTCCGAGTCGGTTGGAAGCCGTGTTGCTGAGGCACACGCCGAGTATGCGGGTACGAAGCGACCTTACCAAGTTATTGGCGAGCCGGTAAGTGTGCCGGACGCTGCGGCGTTGGCCGCATCGGACCCGTATCAATTTCAGTGGTGGGCGCTTGGCCTTGTTGGTGCCCGTCCGGTTGAGCAGAAGCGGGGGGCTGATAAGGGCATTGACGGCAAGATCGTTTTCCTGGGCGACAGCGCTGGGAAGTTTGAAACGGTCATCATGTCCGTGAAGGCTGGGCACGTCACTGCCAATCACGTCCGCGACTTGCGGGGCGTGGTGGACCGGGAAAAGGCAGCGATAGGCGTTCTGATTTCCATGGAAGACCCTACTGGACCGATGCAGACTGAAGCCGTCACAGCAGGATTCTTTGAGTCGAAGACGTGGGGTCGGAAATATCCCAAGATTCAACTTCTCACGGTGGCTGATCTCCTCTCAGGAAAGAAGATAGAGATGCCTCCAATCAAGCAAGTGGGCGCGACATTCAAGAAAGCACCGAAGGCGAAAGGCAAGACGGCGGAGAATCAAGAGCTGCGATTTGACACAGGGCTTCCCGACAAGTGAAAGGATTTTGAGCGTAATCCTCATCGATTCGCCAGTCGGCAGATACAAGATGCGAGACCTTCCTGAGCGGCTATGAACGCAGTGCACAGTGGCGGGAACACAGTTAGCACCGTCTCACCATCTTGAAGAACAATTCAAAGGGTTATCGCGGGCTGGTGGAGCGACGAGGCCGTTGCGACCTGTTGCGCTCAAGCATAGCAATATCTTCTTTCAATACCTCCCTCACGCTTTTCCTTTCATCCTGCTCTACGTATGCTAGGGCGTCCGGGCACAATTCCGTACATACCGACCACTTGGGGCAGGGCTCGCAAAATCCGGACATGTCCCTCCTTTTCGGCGCGGTTTTTGGTCTACGACGATATTCTCTCTCATAGATCAGCCGGTAGGCAGCCGCAAATTGCTTTTTAACCCTGTCCACTGCTCTCTGCCGCCTGGTCTCATTCCCATACTCTCTCGGATAGACCTGCCTCGCGATTTCTTCAAACGTCAGTCGCTTGACACGAAGATCCCACACCTCGAGGTATCTCTCGAAGTTCCGAGCATGGCTACGCGGAATACGAACGTCTATTCCCTCGGCCTTCTTTGCCTTGCGAGCGACCTTCACGATGTCGGACACATCACGCCATATTTCCGAACTTGGTCTGGATGTATCAATCTCCACCGCAAGCCATGGACTCAACTCCCGCTCAATCAGAAATAGTCTTGCTTCCTTGAGTCGCCACTCGCGTCCTCTCGGTCTCTTTATCCCATATCTGAAGGGGAAGGAAGAGTAGCCCCTGAAGAACGAGGTGCGAAGCCGCATGTAGTTACTAATCGAATCTAGGAGCCGGGAGCTAAGTGCGCGTAGCTTGGGGTGAGCTGTTGTATCCTCCGGCAAGATCCTTACGAGTTCGGCGTAGTAATCCGATACTGCCTCAGAACCCTGTTTCTTCGATTCCGCTTTCAGATACTTGACGGGTTCACTTAATGCCTGTAGCAGCAACTCTTCGAATTTCTTTGGCGTGATGCTAATCCTGGGCTCTGGCGACGGTGATAATACTACCATAGCCGCCCGACCAGGCTTGTCATGTTCCGGTGGCTCCTGTTTACCGAAGTACTCCACAGCCCACTGCGTCTGCCTGATTCCCCAAAGATTCTCCACTCTCTCGATCAAGTCTGCTAGACGGTCAATCGCCGTGCCCATGCCTTCCTCGGACGTTTTGCGGAAAGCGGCCTTGGCAATCGCCTTTTCCTCCTGTCTGTTGGGCTTACGGCCATGAATCTCCTGAAACTTGGCCACCTCTCTCCGCTCGATCTCGACCATGTCACGTAACCCGTTCCGAAGCTGTTGCTCCACTTCTCTTTGCTGCTCAATGTCTGCAGACAACTCCTTATTACGTTTCAAAAACTCCCATCTGTAGTTCATGTTTCGAACCCCCACGCAGATGAAAAATACCGGCCGCAATCCGGAAGGGATACCCCCATGCTAGTACCTGTTCTCTACACAATTGTCAACGTGGTTCCGTGTAATCCCGTTTTGCTGCTCGCTTTACGCGTTGCGGCGATCGCAGAAAATAAGCACGTACCCTATTTTCACTTTTCTATTTGTGGAGGGGCAACGAGACCCCGTGTCCACTGTTTTTGCAGAAATCAAAGCTGGACGTGACATGAGGGGGTGCGAACTAGTGAAGGTGGTACAAGCAGCATGAAGATCGTTGATGCAGCCAACTTGGACGACAGACGTTCAAAACGAACAGGTCCTCAGTTGGATTTAGGAACCACATCAAGGCTAAACCAGAACACGTTAGAAGAAACGCGAAGACTCTGGCAGCCAAAGTACCGAGGGAAACTATCGGAGCGGGAGACAGTGGAGATATCGAGCAATCTGTGCCTGTTCTTCACAATACTCGCCGAATGGGAGGAGGCCCGGGTCGCGTTGGAACAAAGAGGTGAAAACCAGAGAGGGAGAGAGGATGCGGGAGCCTAGCGAAAACATCGAAAACCTGATGCCCACTCTAGCAGACCGCGCAGAGCGTGCACTTGTCGGAGCATTGCTCGACTGCTCCCAGAAGAAGCCCCACATCCTGGCAACTCTTGGAAATGGCCAGTGCTTGCGTAGCGCAAGCCTCCGCTTAATCTACTCGGTTTGCCAAGAGATGCAGTCCGAAGGGGCGCAACCGAACGCGGGGTCCGTGGCGGATTGGCTTGAGCGAAGGGGACGGCTGGAAGAAGCCGGGGGTTGGAGCTTCCTCGCCTCGCTCGTAGCTGACTCCGCCATCGATGCGAATGTTGAGCAACACTGCCGCGAGGTGCAAAGGGCATACAGAGGCAGACAAGCCCAGGAGGCTATCCTTGGAACACTGAAGAAGTTCGCTTCTGGCGGCGATTCAGACTGCGTGACGATGGAGCTAAAGGACAGGCTGGATCAGCTATCAAAAGATGACCATACCACTACGCTGGCCGTCCTCTCGACCTCAGAACTACTAGATCAGGAGGTACCTTCCAAGAAATGGCTGGTTGAGGGGATTATCCCATCTAATGGCTTTTGCATGATTGCCGGAGAAAGTGGCGTCGGAAAGACGTGGCTACTGCAAGAGCTCGGACTGGCAGTGGCTTCTGGCAGATCCTGGCTGGGCAAGTTCGCTACTACGAAAGGGAAGGTTCTCTTCATCGATGAAGAAAGCGGCATCGCTTTACTTAAGGAGCGGCTGCTCAAGCTAGGCGAGCCCGAAGACCTTCGGAACCTACCTATACACTTCTCTGTCCTCGCGGGTCTAAAGATTGATACAGCGGAAGGCAGAGAAAAGCTCAGAGAGGCTATCAAGAAGACAGAGGCCAGCTTGGTTATCATAGACTCTTTCGTAAGAATCCACAGTGGCGAGGAGAACTCCGCCACGGATATGAGCAAGGTGACAGAGGCGCTATCGCGAATGGCGCGAGAGCTCAATTGTGCCATTGTACCAGCCCACCATGCTCGCAAGAAAAGCCTCGCCTCTAACGAGCCCGGGCAAAGGCTCAGGGGCACTTCTGAAATCAAGGCTGCGCTTGACGTGCATCTGTTTGTGACAAAGTGCAAGAATGGCGCAATCCGCATCGAACACGAAAAGGCTCGTTTCGGCAAGACCCTGGAGCCAATGCTCGTTCAGCTCCAAGAGGATGCGGAAGGAAGAATACAGCTAACATGCTCTCAGGAATCTGTGGTCAAAGCAGAAGACGCCGGGAGAGTAATAGAGGGCTGTTTGAGGGGCAGAGACCCCGACGAATGGGTATTCAGACGTGACTTGGAGGCCGCGTGCGAGGAGGAGGGTATCTCAAAACGCATCTTTGCCGAGAAGTTGAAACAAATGGTTGCGGAGGGGAAACTCGAGAAGTGCAAACAATCCCAGCCTACCGAAAAGGGGGGAACGAGGACACTGAACGCCTACAGGTGGAAACGGGCGGTCTTGCAATGATCGCCGCCCGCATAGCGCAGACTTCGAGCGCGGCGGCTGAAAGCCGCGCGCCGAAGGCAAGCGGGTTGCTTATAACCTTGCAAAAGAGGTTTTGCAAACCTCTCTATATATATAGAGAGCGAATTTTGCAAAACCTCCCCAGACGGCAAATCGGGTTATTAGCCGGTGACGAAAGGAGCGTTACTGAATCATGGAGGAACCCAATGAGGTCACTGAGAAGAAACTGGCCGCAAACAGGAGAAACGCCCAGCTATCCACTGGCCCAAAGGACACTTCACTAACTCGCCACAATGCTCTGAAACACGGCATACTGGCCAAGGAGGTGGTAATCGATATCGGGGAGGGCCTAGAAAACCAGGAGGAGTTCGACCATATGTTCGAGGCCCTTTGGGAGTACTTCAAGCCAGAGGGGCCTCTGGAAGAGATATTGGTTGAACGGATAGCCGTGTCCTACTGGCGGCTCCGACGGGTACTTCGCTATGAAATTGGCGAGATTAGGAGCAAACTGGATACGGCAGACTTTGATCTCTTTTGCAAGTGGATTGAGGATGTCGAGAGGAACACGGGGCTCGGCATACCGATGCAGTCGAAGAGGACGCTGTTGAGAAGTTCCTTCGGCATCCAGCAGTTGCTAAGGGTGCTGGCGGATGTGAGAGGTGACGTGGAGGAAAACGGCTTTCTGTCGGAGGCAAGCGTGGATGCACTTATTTCGAGCTTTCCCACACGCGAACATGGGTTTGCCCACTGGCTCTATACCCTGAGCGGAATGGCTACAGAAGGCCCAAAGATGGCACAGGAAGAGCCAGAACAAGTTGATGATACCCCACCTCCTGAGAAATGCAAAGAAGCCATGCTCAAGGAAATCGACGAGCAGAAAGAGTGGCTTGAGAGACTGGCAGAGAGCGCTACAGAAAACGAGGGTCTCAAGCTAGAGAGTAACGCCGCCAGCCTAGCATTGCCGTCGAGGGAGGCCGTGGACAAGATAGTGCGCTACGAGGCGGCAATCGAACGCCACTTCTATAGGGCACTCGCCCACCTTGAGCGCGCCCAGAGGGCCAGAAAGGGTGAGCTGGTGCAGCCGCCAGTGAGCATTGACGTACAGGTTGAGGGGAGGTAGAGAATGGCTTTGTTTGGAAGTTTGGTCTTGACAAGGTTGCCAATGTTGTATATGTTTAAGATGAAGGTTAGATGCTTGTTAACCAGGAGGATTCTTGGACGCCTTCAAGGATTTCGTGACAATCAAGGAAGCTGCAGAGTTCCTGGGCGTTACAAGTGCCACCTTGAGGAACTGGGACAAGCAGGGTAAGATCAAGGCCTATAGACATCCCCTGAACAGGTACAGACTTTACAAGAAATCGGAGCTTGAGAAGATCAAGAAACAGCTTGTGCCACGAAAGGAATAGACTCAAGACGTGAGAAGAAAACCCCAGGACGTAACCCTAAGCCAGGCGGCTAGGACCAAGGCCGTTATTTACACTCGGGTCTCCTCCAAGGAGCAGGAGAAGGAGGGTTTCTCCATACCTGCCCAGCTCAAGTTGCTTAAAGAATACGGCAAGGAGAAACGATTCGCAGTTACTCGGGAGTTCGTTGACGTAGAGACGGCAAAGCAGTCAGGGCGTTCTGGTTTCCGAGAAATGGTGAAGTTTCTAAAGGACAATCCCGATGTAAAGACAATCTTAGTTGAGAAAACGGACCGGCTGTACCGAAACTTCAAGGACTACGTGATACTGGAAGAGTTCGGCGTCGAAATTCATCTCGTCAAGGAAGGCGAGGTCATTTCGAAAGACTCCCGTTCGCATCAAAAGTTCATCCACGGCATCAAGGTTCTGATGGCGAAAAACTACATAGATAACCTCTCAGAGGAAACGCGCAAGGGTCAGACTGAGAAGGCGGAACAGGGTATCTATCCGTCGTATGCTCCGCTAGGCTATCTCAACGTTGAACGGGATGGGGACAAAGTCATCGAGCCGGACCCCGATCGGGCGCCACAAGTCAGGCAGCTCTTCGAGTGGTATTCGACCGGGCAGTACTCGCTCTCTGACCTCGTCCATAAAGCTGCTGAAGCGGGTTTCACGTTTCGCAGGACCGGTGCGCACATATCAAAGAGTACCGTTGCCCGTTTGCTCGGGGATCCGATCTACTACGGCGACTTCGAGTGGGACGGGAAGATGTATCGAGGAAAGCACGCTGCCATTGTTTCGAAGGAGCTATGGCTAAAAGTTCAGAATGTCCTGGCTGAACGTGAGAGACCGCGACCCAAGAGGCGCGAGTTTGCTTTCACGGGTTTGCTGAAGTGTGGGCATTGCGGCTGTTCGATCACCGCCGAGATAAAGAAAGGCAGGTACGTTTACTATCACTGCACAGGTCACAAGGGCAAGTGTCCTGGGCCATACATTCGAGAGGAAGATCTTGGCAGACTACTCGGCGAGACGCTCAAGGCTGTTCGTATCGACGAGGATGTCTTGGAGTGGTTGGTAGAAGCGCTTCGGACAAGTCACGCCGAGGAAAAGGTCCACCACGATCAGATGATCTCCGCCCTGCAGACTTCATATAGGAGAATCCAGGACCGCTTGGACAAGATGTACGTCGACAAGCTAGACGGCAACATCACAGAAGAGTTCTATGAAAAGAAGCGGGCCGATTGGGTTGCGGAGCAAGATAGGATCATGGCAAACCTAGATGCCCACCAGAAGGCAAATCGCAACTACCTCGATAAGGGAGTCGAGCTTCTAGAACTCGCGCACAAGGCATACTCGCTGTATGTTACGCAGACTCCGCACGAACAACGGCGTCTGCTCGACTGCGTATTATCGAACTGCACATTTTCGGAAGGTCAGATCACGCCTACCTATCGTAAGCCCTTTGATTCTCTTGCCGTTACAAACGCTGCCTACCAAAAAGAAAAGGCCATCTCTCCTCAGAAAGACGACCTTCTTGATATCTGGCTCCCCGGATAGGACTCGAACCTAAGAATACGATTCGCACGTGTTTTCCCACATAAACCACGTATTTCTTTCTTCTTGACATCGGGCTAATCATCCCACCCCAACCGCACCCTAGCCCCGCGTCAGCCCAACGTCAGCCCCACCTCGACCCCACGTCAGCCCCTCCTCAGATCCGCCTCAACCCCACGCCAGCCCCGCCTCAACCCCATCTCGATCCCACGTCAGCCCCGCCTCAACCCCGCGTTGCCTTCTCCTTGACTTCGATTGGCTATCTGGTAGCATTGCCGCGGACCAGAACGTCGACCATTAACGGGGAGCTTTTCGATGCGGTTCATAGCAGACCTCCACGTTCACTCGCGCTACAGTCGTGCCACGAGCGCAGACATGGAAGTCGAAACCCTGGCTCGCTGGGCCGCCCTCAAGGGGATCAAGCTCCTGGGTACCGGTGATTTTACGCACCCGACCTATTTTGCCGAGCTGAGTGCAAGGCTTGAGCCCGCAGAAGAGGGACTGTTCCGCGTCAAGAAGGGCGAAAGCTCTACTCGCTTCATGCTGACTGGAGAAGTCTCCAACATCTACCACCAGGGTGGTAGGCTCAGAAAGATTCATACGCTCATTTTCGCGCGCAGCCTTCAGGACGTTGAGAGACTCAACGGAAAGCTTCAAAGGTATGGGAAACTTTCAAGTGACGGCCGACCCATCCTCACGTTCTCGGCAAAGGAATTGGTGAAGATGGTTCTCGACGTCTCACCTTCGTTCATCCTGATTCCGGCCCACGCATGGACCCCATGGTTCAGCGTATTTGGTGCGAATTCGGGGTTTGACTCACTCGAGGAATGTTTTGAAGAAACAGTCGGCAGCATTTTTGCCATCGAGACAGGACTTTCCTCTGACCCGCAGATGAACTGGAGACTCTCAAAGCTTGACCGCATAGCCCTGATCTCCAACTCTGACGCGCATTCACCTTCCAGGATTGGAAGAGAAGCAAACGTCCTTGACTGCGAACTCTCATACTCTGAGATACGGGACGTGGTCAAGAAAAGGGACGGCAAGAGGTTCCTTTTCACGATTGAGTTCTTCCCGGAGGAGGGAAAGTATCACTACGACGGACACAGGAAATGCGGAGTCCTGTTCTCACCCGCCGAAAGCAGGAAGCACTCCAACGTGTGTCCTGTCTGCAAGAGGTCCCTCACCGTGGGGGTCTGCCACAGAGTCGAGGAGCTTGCCGACAGGGAACTGGGATTTGTTCCCGAAGGTGCCATACCGGCCCGTCATATGGTACCCCTTGAGGAAATCATAGCGGAGGCGCTTGGCGTAGCTCCTGGCGCTACCTCTGTCGAGCGAGAATATATGAGAATAGTCCAAACCTTTGGGAGTGAGTTTGAAGTGCTTCTCGACCGCTCGCTCGAAGAGCTTTCCCGCTACGTGCCAAAGAACATCGTCGAGGGCATTCGGAGAGTCAGAGAGGGAAAAGTCAAGATCGTGCCTGGCCACGACGGCGTTTTTGGAAAGATAAACATCCTTGGAGAAGAGGAATGCGGAGCGGTGGCGGCCACCGAGCAAATGAACCTTTTTTGACAGGCACTTTGCGAGAGGAGGCTTTGCGATGATTGATTCTTACGAGTTCGGGGAGATCATCGTTGATGGCAAGTCTTATACCTCGGACGTCATCATTTATCCTGACAGAATCGATGACAAGTGGTGGCGAAAGGAAGGTCACAAGCTCTCGGCGGAAGACATCAAAGACATCATGGATGCCAAACCCGAATTGCTCATCGTCGGAACCGGCTATTCTGGCTTTCTTGAGGTTGCCTCGAGGACAAAGCACTTGCTTGAGACCAACGGCGTGGAGCTTCTTGCCGCCAATACCAAGAAGGCTTGCCAGAAGTACAATGAGCTCTCAAAGAAGAGGCGAGTTGTTGCAGCGTTTCATCTGACCTGCTGAGAAGTGGCGCAGGGCTTTGACGCGGCGCAGGGAGATGCCACCCGCACAGAGGAGGATTTCATGGCGTACGAGAACATTCTGTATGAGAAGAAAGACAGGATCGGAATCGTCACCTTGAACAGACCCAAAGTCTTGAATGCTCTCAATATTGCCACGATGGACGAACTCCGCCGTGTCGTGCTCGAGATAAGGCGCGATGACTCTGTGGGAGCGGTCATATTCACTGGCAGCGGTGAGAAGGCCTTTGTGGCAGGGGCAGACATAAAGGAGTTTCTCGATCTTAGCCCCGAGGGCGCCCGGCGATTCTCACTTGCCGGGCAACACGTATTCCGACTGATCGAGAAACTTGGTAAGCCTTCCATAGCCGCCATAAATGGTTTCGCTCTGGGAGGAGGCTGCGAGCTGGCGCTTGCATGTACCGTGAGAGTCGCTTCCGAGAACGCAAAGCTTGGTCAGCCTGAGTTGAACCTCGGGCTCATTCCCGGATACGGAGGCACGCAGAGGCTGGCGAGGCTTGTTGGCAGAGGGGTCGCGATGGAGCTAGTTCTGTCAGGGAGATTTGTTGACGCCCAGGAAGCTCTTCGCGTCGGGCTCGTCAACAAGGTGACACCGCTTGACAAGCTCATGGAGGCGTGCGAGGAGATGGCAAAAGCGTTCATTTCCAAGGGAGCTCTAGCACTTCGTTATGCCATGGAAGCCATCGACGAGGGGCTACAGGTGTCACTTGATGAAGGAGCCTACGTCGAGGCAAACTTGTTTGGGCTCTGCTTTGCCACGGAGGATATGAAGGAAGGCGTCGCAGCGTTCCTCGAAAAGAGACAACCGAATTTCAAGGGAAAATGAAGCCGTACGGAATTGAATCGCACCCGGTGAAAAGAAGAAATGAAACTGGGAGATTGCGATTGGGGAAACTAAAACCGGAGAGACCTGAGCACCGTCTTGAGGGGAGGGAGCGATGAGGGCTTGCCTTATCTCTACACTTGTGATTATGACTTTCTTTGTTGTTATCCTTCTCTTGGCCGGATGCGGTGGAGAATCTACCAGGCCACGCGCGCAGGGCGTTGTGTGCGTAAACTCTCTTCCTGAAAGAGCGCTGATACATCTTGACGCGCTAAACACCGGGAAGCTCACTCCCGACACGCTTCTTGTTCGTCAAGGTATGCACACGTTCACGTTGACGCTTGATGGCTACAGGGACTCCACCGTTTCTTTTTCGATAACTCATTCGGACACGATTAGTTTTGACATAAGACTAGTGCCATTGGAAGGAACCCTCAGGTGGAGTGAAGTCCCAGACGTTGGTGCCACAGTCTTTGGCGTCGATTTCGCAACGTTGACTTACGGCTGCGCGGTCGGGGAAAACGGCAGAGTCTTCAGGACTTCCGACACCGGTGCAAGCTGGGTCGAAAAATCTGCTGGAACACTCGAGAACTTGTTGTCTGTGAGCTTCATCTCGCCCGCGGTTGGATGGGCCTGCGGAACGCACGGTGTAATCTTCAAGACGACCAATTACGGTGACACCTGGGATCCGATGCCCAGCGGGAATAGCCGGGACCTCCACGACATCTTCTTTGTTAATGCCAACAACGGCTGGGCGGTGGGAGATTCCGGGAAGATTCTCCGGAGCACCGATGGCGGCCTTTCCTGGAACCCCCAGAACAGCGGTACTACTAAGAGTCTCTCAGCGGTCTATTTTTCTAGCAGCACACTCGGTTGGGCCGTAGGGGGCTATTTGCCGGGCGAGGGGCAGGTCATCCTCAGAACAACGAGCGGCGGCGCCATCTGGTCACCGGTGTCCCCGGTTTCAACTGCTTGCCTCAGAGACGTGCTCTTCATCACGTCTGAAATCGGTTTCTGTGTTGGCGACAATGGTCTGATACTTCGTTCCACCGACGGAGGTATTTCTTGGGACCCCGTGGGTAGCATGGGGCCTCTGTCCTTGCGTGCTCTTGCAGCGTGGAGCAACGTTGATTTCTGGGCCGTGGGCGACGAATACGGCGCGTTCGGCCATGTGCTCAGAAGCATTGACGGCGGTCTCACCTGGTATCAGTTTGAAGAGACCCCGCAAACCCTCTTCTGTGTTGATGCCATCAAAGGTGCGCCGAGTGGTTGGGCGGGGGGCGTAGGCGGGCTCTGGGAGTATAAGTAGAATTGGGTCAGAGACGGATAAGCCTGGGCAGCGTACTGCGAGTCAGAAGCTTTCTTGCCTTGAGCATCGGGCAGACAATCTCCCAGTTCGGTGACAGGCTCAACCACATGGCCCTCATCGCCCTCGTCTCCGACCCCACTTATGGTGTGCCCAACTCTACGTTCCAATTTTCGAAACTCATGATCTTTGTTACGCTGCCGGGTCTCATATTCGGCCCTGTCTCCGGCGTTTTCGTAGATAGGTGGAACAAGAAGAAAGTTCTATTCTTCTGTGATTTGACGAGGGGGGCACTGGTTCTCCTCATACCTTTCATTCCTTTCTCTCACGTGGTCTTCGCCGTCGTATTTCTTGTCTTCTCCGCCGGCCTATTTTACTCGCCCGCAAAGAACGCTCTGGTTCCCAGCGTCATAGCAAAGAGAAAAATACTTATGGCGGGTTCCGTCACGACCTTCAGCGCAAGAGCTTCCACAGTAGTAGGCGCCGTCGGAGGCGGAATCATAGTGGGCTATTTCGGCTGGAGGACGAGCTTTTACCTCGATTCTCTTTCTTATGTGTTCTCTGCAATGATGCTGCTTTTCGTTACGTATCGTCCTGCGTTGCGTCCAGAGGGAGAAAACGAACCGTTTGTTCCTCCTCCTCAACAGGGGGGATTTCAGGGGTTGTTGAGAGAATCCAAGAAGCTGTTCGTTGAAGTATGGGAAGGTATCAAGTTTGCTTTCTCGCACAGACCCACGGTGTTTGTTTTCTCGAGCGCGATTGCGATGGCCCTTGCGGGGGGTAGCCTCTATGTTCTTGTCATCGTCTTGGTGAAGGAGACCCTTGGTAAAGGAACGGAGGGCCTCGGAACCTTGATTGGTTCCCTCGGGGTCGGCATGATACTGGGCTCGGTGATTACCGGTAGATTCGGCCATACGACAACCCAGAGACGCATCGTTCTTTGCGGACTGGCCATGTTCGGGATTCTGATCGTCGTTTTTGCCAGGGTCAAAAGCCTGGTGTGGATGAATTTTCTGGCAGGCATCTCTGGAATTTCCTTGTCACCTGTTCTGATCTGTCTCGACACGTTGCTCCAGAGATCCGTACCCGTACAATTCCGCGGAAGAGTCTTTAGCGCACGCGATGCCATTCTCAACGGAGGGTTTCTCCTTTCCAGCGTGCTGGTGGGTCTACTTGCTGAGAATCTGGACAAGGCGAAGACATTGACTTTTGTTGGCATTGCGTTATTGTTGGTTGTCGCTACGATAAGGCAGACGTCTAGAGGCCTGGCTGAAGAATAGCATTGTATAAAGAGTAGTTTTCTCGGCGGAGAGTAGTACTTCTAACACGAAAGGGAGTGGTTTGCATGAGTCGCAACGTCAAGATTCTCGCTTGGATACTGGTGGCGTTGATCATCGTCCTCCTCGCGGCATCGTTTCCGAACTTCTCGAAGATGAGGGACAAAAGCGAGAAAATTGCCCTCAGTGCGGCCAGGGAGGAAGTCGACCCCGGCAAGAAAATTGAGAAGCTCGAAGCCTTTCTTAAGACGCACCCGAGAAGCAATTACAGGGGGTATGCCCACGTTTACGTCTTCGATACGTACCTGAGTGACTTGAAAGACACCACGCGAGCCATCTCGTACGCAGAAGGAATCCTCTCCTCTGGCGAATCACTTGAGGGCAAAGGGCCCATCTATCCCGAGCTCTTTAGCTTCTGGAGAAGCGTAGGTAAGGCAGACAGCGCGCTTGCAGTCGCAAAGGGAGCGTTGGCTCTGAAACTCAAGGATTCTTCTATCTACAACGATATGGGATACGCACTGGCTGAGGCCGGCGAGCACCTGGACATGGCAATAGAGCTTTGTAAGAGGGCGGTCGAAGTAGCAAAGGATGACGCTACCAGATCCTATGCCTACGATAGCCTCGGATGGGCCTATTTCAAATCGGGCAAGACTGCTGAAGCCGCAGACGCGCTTAAGCAAGCGGTGAAGTTGGCCGGCGAAGAAATAGATGAGTCCGTGCTCAAGCATCTTGGCAAGGTCGAGCTCGCCGCCGGCAAGACGGAGGATGCGATAGCAACGTACCTGGACGTGATGGCGAGGGGGCAATTCGAAGACATCCGAGTCGAACTTGATAGTCTCTACACGGCCACGAGCCGCTCTCTTGCTGACCTTGACAAGGACATCAAGGCCAGGAGAGAGCGCAGGATGAGCCCCGCTCCTCAGTTCTCGCTGCGCGACACGCAGGGCGCC
>Ga0315291_10002710_pt1 | contig 23045 bp, 23 predicted proteins | sample YL17G12_20_MG_FD_203070 | JGI IMG/M metagenome (GOLD analysis project Ga0315291, IMG submission 203070) | Sediment microbial communities from Yellowstone Lake, YNP, Wyoming, USA - YL17G12_20 | ecosystem: Environmental > Aquatic > Freshwater > Lake > Sediment | place: USA: Wyoming | collected... | reverse complement strand
AGATCCCGGTCAAGTACCTTGGCCTGGGCGAATCGCTTGAAGATATAGTGGAGTTTGATCCGCGTCAGTTTGTCGAGGCGCTGCTGTGCGAAGATAGCGCTGACCGAATGCGCGCGAGGGCATTGTAGAAGTATGTTCTCGGTCTCAACAAAAACTGGAGCCGCGGCATTCTCTATTGCTTCCAATGCGTTCCTGGTCGTAATAAAGGTGTTGGTGGGCCTTTCTACTGGAAGCATCAGCGTGCTGTCGGAGGCCGCTCACAGCGGTATAGACTTGATCGCCTCCGTGTTTGCCTGGGCGAGCGTGCGTGTCTCGTCAAGACCGCCGGATGAGGGTCATCCTTTTGGGCACGGTAAATTCGAGAGCGTAAGCGGGAGCGTCGAGGCGGTTCTGATTTTTGTTGTTGCTATTCTCATCTTTCGAGAATCCAGCAAAGAGCTGATGGGTAAGCCCGGAATCAAGTCCACGGACACCGGTCTTATCGTGATGGCGATTTCGGCCATCACGAACTTCTTTATTTCGAGATTTCTGTTTCGGATGGCCCGCAAGACGGACTCGATAGCGCTCGAAGCTGATGCTCAGCATCTTTCTACGGACGTTTATACGTCCTTGGGAGTCTTCGTGGGTCTGCTTCTTGTCAAGGTCACCGGTCTCAGAGGACTTGACCCCATCATCGCAATGCTCGTCGCCGCGTTCATAGTCAAGGTGGCATATGATTTGACCGCTCGAGCGATGCAGGAGTTGGTCGACGCGCGCCTGCCCGAAGATGAGAAAAGAAAGATAGAGCTTATTCTTTCAGAGCATCAGAAGGAATTCGTAGGTTTTCACAAGTTCAGATGCAGAAAATCCGGTAGCACTAGACACATTGACCTTCATCTCGTGGTGTGCCGCGACAGAAGTGTGGACAAAGCGCATCAGCTCTGTGATCATCTTGAAGTTGACATCACGAATACGATCCCTCTGGTGAGCGTTACGATTCACGTTGAACCGTGCCAGATAGAAATCGAGAAGTGCACCGAGGAGTGTCCCGAGAAGAGAGCCTAGTTTCAATCATCCCCGGTGGCCCAATCCCGGAAGCCGCGCTTCGTACGAGTGCGGGGCGTCCGAGCTGGTGCTCTATACTCCAATCAAGGCGATACGTGCTCAGCCCTTTCCGAGGGATCCCTTATTCTTGAGCAGTTCAAGATAGCGTTTCACTGCGGGGCTTCTGAGTCCTTTCTTACCCCTCCCGTGGGCATCTCTGATGTGTGTCAACACGTCATCCTTACGGCTGCCACAGATTGGGCACGTGTCCGCCCTGAAGGCCCTTATTGGTGTCTCAGAGAATCTGAGGAGATTCGTAGGGAACAAAAGTACCCAAAGGATCACTGGGAAGAGTATGCCAGCAGGGACAAAAAACCTGACCAGGTACGCGTCAGCCCCCCGGAAACCACCGGGTGCAAAAAGCAAGACCCTGATAGAGAGATAGAGAACGTGGAAGCACATTAGAAAAACCAGCCCCAAGCCGGTGATCTTTAGACGCCGCAACACGGCGATGGGTGACGTCGAGAAGGCCAAGGAAAGGAAGACAATGAAGCCCATCGGGGCAAGTTCGACATCGCAAGTGCAAGTTCTACCTGGAATCGCAGAGACAAAACGGATAGTCTTGCCGATCACTTCGACGTCCGTCGGTCTGTAACCGAGTAACGTCACTGGGACAAGAACGATCTTGGCCAGGGCAGAAAGAGCATATTTTTCAATAAATATCCAAAGAAAAAAGAAGCCAATCGATAGCGCAAAGAACTTAAGAAGAAACAGGAGCAGCCTTCTCACGGTTTACCAGCTTTTCTATCCAAAAGATGACAACGGCAACCACGAATATTATTAGGGCCACCTGCCATAAGTAAAGGTGCGCTAACTCGAAGTACTGGGGCCTGTGCGCTTGTATGAAGGCCATAACGACGAGCCTGAACATGTTGAACGCAAGGATCAGCGGTATGCCGATGGCCAGACCTATCAGCTTCTTGACGATTGACGACGGATACGCGACTACAACGCTGAAGAACAGAGCCATCGCCGTGTATCCTGTGCACTCCGCGATTATTGTGAATCCGGTTGACGCAAAGCTCACTGAGACGCCGTCCACAGTCGCTCGGAATCCAAGAAGGGAGAGGATGTGACCCAACCAGGTCGCCGTTATTGGACAGAGCTTCTTTACCCCCGGCGGAAAGGTCCCAAGCATGTAGGGGATGGCCCAAAGGAGGGTCCAGAGACCGAAGAAAACGATGAGAAATCTTGTTACTTGTCTCCTCGGAGATAAGGATTTCTGCCTTTCCTTGTGTGTCATCAAAACCTCGGGAGAAACGCAGGAATCTACGGAGACTTTGGTATATCTATGCCTCGCTTAGAATACATCATCGTCGAAAACGCGTCAAGCATATCCGCCGGGGCCGCACTAGCAATGTTAAAATGAAACGGACAACTTGAATGCAGCACGGCAAGAGGACCCTTGACACGCACGGTTATGGGTGTCCTATTCTTAGCAAAGTAAAAATGTCCTATTATCAGCAAAGCAAAAATCTCCCATCTTGCGGTTGCCAGCGTGTGACTTTTCCCATTCGCCTGGCCGCGCTGCATCTCTACACTCTTTCGCCAGAGATTGCAGCTTTTCTCGCCGAGAACCCCCTTTTGTGATCGGATAACCTCCGCTCATCAGTATAGAGCGTCTCAAGTCAGACAAATAAGTGCCGATAGTTTCATAGAGGTAAGGGGTGGAGGCTTCTGGACAGGTTCCAACGGAGGAGGTTCATTTGCTGCAGAACACGACGGAGAGCCTTCTTTCGCCGGATCAGTTGCTTGACGTCCTGAAGAAGGCGTCAGAGGCACTGGTTCTCACGGATCTCGACGGTAACATTGTGGAGGCCGGCGATACTGGTGAAGCGATCTATGGCTACTCTGCCGACGAGCTGATTGGCAAGAATCTCCATACCCTGCATGCTCACAATGATCCTGTGGGCCGCAAGCCTCAAACCCAGAGGCAAGCTCTTCTCGGAGGCTGGCAAGGGAATCTCCTTGGCGTGAGGAAAAACGGGGCGAAAGTCTCCGTCATGATGACGTCCTTTCCTATCAAGGACGAAAAAGGCAAGACAATCCTCCTGGCTAACTTCATCCGCGAGATAACGGAGGAGAGACGATCAGAGAAAGAACTCTTTTTGCTTGAGCGCCAGCTCAGGACTCTCAACGATTTGACGTCAGTCACGGGCCAGCTCACAAATCCGGACGAACTTTTGCAAGCCTTACTGGAACAACTGGTCGAAGTCAGCGGCATGGACGCTGGTTCAATTCTGGTGCAGGAGAAGAACGGCGGTTTTGTTCCGGCCTGCTCCAGAGGCATGGATCCTGACTTCTGTCGCGCGCTGGCAGGTCACATTGGCGAGGAATCTGGCGCGGAGGCGACGGCTCTAAAAGCTCCGTGGTTCCTCGAGGATATGGCTTCCGAACATACGTTTGTTCAGGCAAAGCAAGAAGGATGCTGCAGTGCGATAAGACTGCCGTTGATTGCCCGCCAGAGGTTGGTGGGCCTACTGGTTCTCTCGTCCGCGAAGAAGATCACTTTTCCAGAAGAGGAAAAGGAGCTTCTCGCAGCCATGGGGCGAGAAGTTGGGATTCTCATAGAAAATGCAAATCTTTTTCGTGCACTCAGGGAAGCTTACGACGAGCTTCACACCACGTATGAGGTGAGCGTCGCAATAAGTCAGAGCATTGATCTGGAGAGAACGCTAAAGCAGATCGTCGGGAGCGCTCAGAAAGCCCTCAGCGCAAGCAATTGCTTTCTATTCCTCCTCGAAGAAAAAAGAAACGAGCTCGTTGGCGTCGCGACCACTGCCCAGGATAAGGACTTCAGAGACCTGCGTATCAATATGCGCGAGACGGTTGCAGGGGTCTGGGTCGTTAGAGAGAAACAACCCCTCAGTATCAGTGATCTCTCCAGCGATCCTCGCGCCTGTTCAGCTCTGAGAGATAGGTATCATCAGAAATCCGCTCTGTTTGTACCACTCATCGTGAACGACACCTCCATAGGAACGATTGTTCTCGACGACACAGAGAACGAGCGCGTTTTCTCCGAAGGAGAGGTCAGAAGAGCTCAGTCGATCGCGAATCAAGCGGGGCTTGCCATCCAGAGAGCAAGGCTGTATCAAGCGGTCAAAGAGAAAGTGCAAGAGGTGACGGTTCTCTACGAGGTGGGTCGCGCATTGACCTCGACGCTTCGACACGAAGACGTTCTAGACCAGATGATGCACATCCTGAGGGAGTCCTTTGGCTATGTTCACTGCGCCATCCTTCTGGTGGACGACAATGATAACGAGCTCTATGTAAAAGCAGCGAGCGGTTACGCCGGCGAAAGCGTTGACAATCTTCGGCTCAAGGTTGGGAACGAAGGAATAACGGGTTGGGTCGCGTCAACAGGAAGGCCTCTCTACGTGCCTGACGTTCAAAAGGACCCTCGCTACGTTCCTGGTATGAAAGAGGTGAGATCGGAGATAGCCCTGCCGCTCAAGATTGGAGAAAAAGTGCTCGGAGTCCTGAATGTTGAGAGCACTGAGCTGGGGGCCTTTCACGAGAGAGACGTTCGAATACTCTCTTCGCTCGCGGCTCAGGCAGCCGTTGCCATTGAGAATGCGAGGCTTTACGAAGAAATCGAAAGAAAGGCAGAGGAGCTGGATACGGCTTGTAGAGACCTGGAGAGCTCCAGGCAGAGCATTCTTAACGCGAACGAGCGCTTGCAAGAAATGGACAGGCTGAAATCGGAATTCCTGGCAACAATGAGCCACGAGCTGCGCACGCCTCTTACGTCCATAATCGCCTACAGTGAGCTTCTCAGGGACGAAAGGGTCAACGACTTCAAGCGCTCCGAGTTCCTGGAAATCATCAACGAACAAGGCAATCGTCTTCTTCAGCTAATAACCGACCTACTTGATCTTTCCAAGCTGGAATGCGGAAAGATGCAGCTCAACCTTGAGCAGGCTGACTTGAACGAGATTGCCCTCTCCGCAGTCGAAACCATAAGACCCACCGCAGAGAAAAAAGGTCTGGATATTCTCACCAACCTTGCACCAGTCTTGCCCCTGGCGCATATGGACACCAAGAGAATCAGACAGGTGTGTTGGAATCTGCTTTGCAATGCCGTCAAGTTCACGGATTCCGGAGGCAAGATCACTGTTTCTTCCGAGGATAATGGTGAGGCGCTCCTTGTAAGGGTTTCCGACACAGGCATCGGGATCAAACCCAACGACATGGAAAGGATATTTGACAGGTTCGCACAGGTGGATTCCTCCGCGACAAGGGCACATGGCGGGGCCGGGCTTGGGCTCGACCTGGTGCGCCGTTTCGTGACGCTGCACTCTGGACGTGTCTGGGTGGAAAGCGAGTACGGTCACGGGAGCACATTTTTCTTCACCCTACCGAAGGAAGCAGAGCTTTCTCGCAGCGAGATGGCCGACCCCACCGGCTCGATTGACGAACGGGCCTAGAAACGACCCACACCACGCCACGAACTCGCCGAAAATGGCGCGCACAACTTCCTGTCTTTCATTAAATTAGCGCCGATGTCAAGAAGTCCCGCGTCCAGTGTCGAATTTTCGCCAGGAAAAACGAAGCAAAAAAGCTCTCCATCTGTATTCTCTTGTTTTACAAGAAGTTATGGCGCGTGCAAACAGAGGGTTGTGGCACGAATCTTGATGAAGGAAATTACATCAGGGAGGGACTACAACGAAAGCAATCGCGCTAGAAAAGGAAATCCTGAAGGGAAAGACTCGGCCGTTTGAGTTCGACAGATCAAAGGCTTCCACGCCAGCGCGTGCGACCAGAAACGAAACACTGGTTGCTGAGGCCGCTAGGTACGTGTCAGAGAACTTGCCCAGTATTCGAGCGGTAGGTCAGGTGGCAGGGGCCTTAGGTGTTTCCAGGGAACACGTTTCGAGGAGCTTCAAGAGACATCTGGGATGCTCTCTTTGGTCTTTTGTTATCGCTCTGAGGGTTGAACGGGCGCAGAAGCTCCTCGGCGGCCCCCTGCTCATAAAGGAGATCGTTAAAGAAGTAGGATTTGGCTCAGATTCGAGTTTTCTCAGGGCATTTGTGAAGCACTTTGGTACGTTGCCCTGCGAATACAGGAAGAGAGTCCACCAGGAAGCCCTGATGGGCTCTGGCCGTCAATACCTCCGTACGAGCAATGAACCGCAGGCACACCTTGGGGAGTAGGTGCCCTAGAAGGGACTAGGGACATCTGCCGCGCCTACTCCCCGCGAGGTCCAAAGTCTACATTTTGAAAGATACGGAGGGGGAACCTGCAATTCGCAGTTCCCTTGAGCCTTCCCCATTTCTTCTTCATTTTCCACACTGGTTGCGAAGCCTCAGGTTCCAGTTGACAGGAGAACCCCAGGTCTTCATAATGCGTTCGGGGGAATGGGCGGCCTTCTCGCGGGCAGTGAGGAGTGTGGTAGTGATGAAGAGAAAGCCTCAGTTTGTAGGTGACCTACCTAGGGTAGACAGACCAAGAGAGAAAATGGTACAAAAAGGAAGCTCGGCTCTCAGCGATGCCGAGCTTCTTGCTGTTATCCTCGGAAGGGGAACCCATGGAGCAGGCGTTCTGACAATAGCCGATGAAATAGTCAGACGTTACGGCATTGCCAGACTTCCTTCTGTCGTGCTCAGGGACTTTGAGACGATAAAGGGAGTAGGCACGGCAAAAGCTTGCCAGATGCTTGCGTGTGTGGAACTTGGCCGAAGAATCTTCCATTCTGAAGACGAACCCTCTGTTATGATAAGGCGACCCGAGGACGCAGCCGCTCTTGGCAAGGAACTTTCTGGCGCCAGAAAAGAGCACTTCTGCACGCTTTACCTTGACACCAGAAATCGCGTGATAAGAAAAGAAACAATCTCGATCGGGACCCTGAACGCGAGTCTCGTACACCCCAGAGAAGTCTTCCAGCCAGCCGTAGAATGCTCTGCCGCCAGCGTCATTCTCATGCACAACCATCCTTCTGGTGAAGCTGAACCCAGTAGAGAGGACCTACTACTTACAAAGAGATTGGTCTCGGCAGGTGAGATAATGGGTATCGACGTACTCGACCATGTTATAGTTGCGAGACACTGCTTTGTGAGTCTGAAGGAGAGGAAACTGATGTGACAAGGCGAACTGCCATTTTTCTGGCCGCAATTCTTCTGTTCACTGCCTGTCAAGGGTGTGCATCACGCAAGACCGCCCTTGTTCCTGTATCCGACAAGAAACTCGGCTTCACCCAGCAATACGATCTCGCAAAGTATCTGATTTCGACCGGCCAGTTGGACAGAGCGACCTCGCAGCTAAAGAAGCTCGAACGAAAGGCCAAGTCGGACGTTGAAAGAGCGATGGTGAGCGACACAAAGGCCTCACTTCATCTGGCACGTCACGAACTCGTATCCGCAGAGGAGGATGCGTCAAGAGCGATAGAAGTTTTTCCCTCTCTTGCCTCCGCACACCGCGTTAGAGCGTTTGCTCGCAGGGAGCGTGGCAATCTGTCGGGAGCAGTCGAGGACTTCAGATCTGTGCTCGCTATCGAACCCGGTGACACCGAGAGTCTTCGCGGACTAGCAGAGATTCTTATTGCACAAAACAGGATTGTCGAATCTGTGAGGATTCTCGAGCGATTCCTTCAAGTGGACTCCCTCGACGCAGAAGCACAGGAAGCATGGTGTAGCTCGATGGCATCGCTTATTGGACTTGATCGCTTTCCAATTGAGTATCTGCGTATGCTGAGAACAAATGCCCTGACTCGTGGCGAGCTTGCGGCTGTGCTTGTAGTGGAATTAGAGATGACTCGTCTTGAGTTGGAAGGGTCAGGCAAGTCCGAAATCCACACGCGAGAACTGGTGGATATCAGACCGAATCGAGGAACCACTTCCTCCACGTCCATGACGCAACCTATTGACTCCTTGAAGCCGGCTTCGGAGGCTTCTTACGCTCGCTTGAATAGTACTTCTGAAACGTCCGTTCCCGTTCCTGACTGTGGGCAGTTTTGGTTTGCTCCATTTGTAGAAAAGGCGGTGAACCTGGGACTATTAGACGCTTATCCAGATGGTACTTTTAGACCTTGGGACATCGTCAGGAAAGGCATCCTTACGCTTGACCTTTACTCTTTTCTCAATCGGCACTGTGAGAATGCACTGACAGACGTCCGGAGTGGGTTGAGAGAATCGTCGCTCGGTATTGGAGATCGCGCTGCGTCTAGACCTGACTTCGATCGAACCCGAATACGCGAGTACTCTGATCTTGATGATTCAAGCTATCTCTGGGGACCGGTGATTACGCTCACGGCTCTTGGTATTGTGACCCCCGCTTCTAGCGACAGCTTCGGAATAGATATCCCGCTGAGCGCCGAGGAGACGAGAGTTATTGCCAGGAATCTCGCGCGCGTCATGCTTTCACGCGGGTGCAAGGTGAGTGATTGAGTTAAGATCCGCTTGACCCATGACCGACGTGGGTGATAGCTTTGTTACTTCCGGGGGCGACATTGTTGCAGGGAACGAAACCAATGCAGTCAAATCACAGGCAACCAGACCGGCTGGATGAGCTTCGCAGAATAGCGCTGACGTTCGGAGATCACTCAATCCTGGTGGTGGGCGATGTCATGCTTGACCGCTACTTATGGGGCACCGTGAGCAGGATATCGCCGGAAGCGCCAGTGCCCGTGATAGAGCTCTCCGGAGAGAGTACTCGCCTTGGCGGGGCAGCAAATGTCGCCACCAATATCGTTTCTCTTGGAGCAAAAGCAAGAGTGCTGGGTGTAGTCGGTGATGACGAATCTGGAAGGCAGCTCGTTTCGGAGATAGAGAAACGCGGGGTTTCCAGAAGCTCGATTCTGACGGACCCGGGTAGACCCACGACCGTCAAGACCAGAATCATTGCTCACAGCCAGCAGGTGGTACGCACCGACCTTGAGAGGCGCAAGGATGTGGACGAAACCCTCGAAGCCAAACTCATCCGTGCAATCAGAGAAAGCCTGCCTGGCTCTGATGCAGTTGTTGTCTCCGATTACGGCAAAGGCGTGCTTACGGACAGAGTACTGAAGTGCGTAATTCAGGAGGCCGGCGCTCTTCGTGTTCCGATTTGCGTCGATCCAAAAGAAACGAGACTCCTTTCCTACGTCGGTGTCACTGTGATTACACCAAACCAGCACGAAGCTGGCTTCGCCTATGGTAGGAGGATAGTCGATGAAGAGACACTTGCGGAGGTGGGGTGGGGTCTCAGCAAGAAGTTGAATTGCGACGGAGTCCTAATCACGCGCGGCGAACGGGGCATGAGTCTTTTTGAGAAAAGTGGAGAATACACTCATTTTCCAACGGTCGCGCGTGATGTGTTTGACGTCACGGGGGCAGGCGACACTGTAGTGTCTGCATTTGCCCTTGCTCTTGCCGCCGGCGCGAGCCTCAAACAGGCCGCTTTGATCTCTAACCATGCTGCCGGCATTGTGATAAGGGAGCTGGGTACCGCGACCGCGACAGTTGAGGAACTCATAGAGTCATTTGAAGAAAACGGGCAGTGAGCGCTTGACACAAGGGAAAGCAAGGCCGCAGGTGGTAGCTCCTGAATACGCAGGCTTTAGATAACCTAAACAGCCTGAGCCCTCGGAAGCTATGGACCTGCTCCCGGTGTCCGTTACTCTCCGAGTGCGTGTCATTTTTTTAGAAATGGAGCTCTCGGGACGACTGGTGGACTGAAACATGGGAAAGCTCGTAGACGCGACCGAACTTGCGAAAGTGCTGGAAGAGGCAAGAAAGAAGGGTCTCAAGGTCGTTTTCACGAACGGCTGCTTTGACATTCTGCACATGGGACATGTTCATTATCTCTCCTGCGCTCGTCGGCTCGGCGATATGCTTGTGGTCGGTCTGAACAGCGATGCCTCAGTAAGAAAGCTCAAGGGCGAGAGACGACCGGTTGTGCCGCAGGCTGATAGGGCTGGCATCCTGTGTGCTCTTAGTTGCGTGGACTATGTCTGCATTTTTGACGAGGAGACGCCGGATAGAATCATCCGCGAGGTCGCCCCGGAAGTTCTTGTGAAGGGAGACGACTACAGACCCGACCAGATCGTCGGTGCAGATTTTGTGAAGGGAAGGGGAGGAAGGGTAGTTGTCATAAAGGCGCTGGAGGGGCGTTCGACCCAGTCGCTGATAGATGCCATTCTGCAGAGGTTCGAGTCCTGAGATAGCGTCTAACAACAGCTCCGACGATTCCATTTTGCTCCGCTTGACCCCTGACCCTTTTCTATGACCTACCCCCAAAGACAGCCCGCAACTTCCCGTATGAAGCGCTTTTTCGTCGCGTCCCCGTTGGCCTCGCGCCCTTTTTCTTTGAAGAAGCTCTGGCTTGACAGGCCCGGTCGCCGATGGTATTGTTGACGGTTCGAGCTAAGCGCTGGTATCGAGCCCCAGACCCCGGTCGAACCATGCGGACCGGATAGAGGCCTGGAAGTACTTTATTTTTGTGCAGTTGCGCCATTTTGGAGTCCTTTGAACGAAACGGGTCGCCTGACGACTGGAGAGCGCCTACTGGCTATGCAGTGCCAGGCGGATGTGCAATTGTCAGGCAGATTCCAAGCTGGAACAATAGACCGCTTGTTCTTCGGGAGTTGAACATGAAACCAACCAGAGTCGTCATCATGGGTGCAGGCGGCAGGGATTTCCACAATTTCAATATGTACTTCAAGGACAACAAAGAGTATGAGGTTGTTTGTTTTACGGCCACTCAGATTCCCAACATAGAGAACAGAACTTATCCTGCCGAGCTAGCCGGCGCGCTCTATCCTGAGGGCATTCCCATCTTACCCGAGGGGAAGCTCCCTTCTATCCTGAAAGATCAGGACATAGACGAAGTAGTCTTTGCGTATAGCGACGTTTCCCACGAGTATGTCATGCACGCCGCCTCTGTTGCTCTCGCTGCAGGCTGCGACTTCAGACTCATTGGTTCAAAGAGAAGCATGATAGAGGGAAGGGTCCCGGTTGTTGCCGTTCTGGCGGTCCGTACTGGTTCCGGCAAAAGCCCCGCCACCAGAAGGGTTACGAAGCTGCTGCGCGACATGGGCAAGAGAGTGGTGGTCGTGAGACATCCGATGCCGTACGGGGACTTGGCGCGCCAGAACATTCAGAGGTTCGAGAAGATAGAGGACCTCGACCTGCACGACTGCACAATTGAGGAACGAGAGGAATACGAACCGCATATAGAGAACGGAGTGGTATTGTTTGCCGGGGTTGATTATGCTCGGATTCTCAAGGCTGCCGAGGCAGAGGCCGACGTCGTGGTATGGGACGGCGGCAACAACGACATGTCTTTCTACAAGCCTTCTCTGACAATAGTTGTGGTCGACGCTCTTCGACCCGACCACGGACTTCGGTATTACCCTGGCGAGACAAATCTCCTTTGCGCGGACGTAATCATAATAAACAAGGAGGATTCCGCCTCTCCTGAGACCATCGAAACCATCAAGAAGATGATAACAAGCATCAACCCCGGAGCTGAAATTATTGATGCGAATTCGCCGATTCTGGTTGACCATCCTGAATTGATTAAGGGCAAGAGGGTCCTGGCCATTGACGATGGTCCAACGCTTACGCACGGCGGTATGAGTTTCGGCGCAGGCGTAGTTGCAGCTAAGAAATACGGCGCGAAAGAGCTTATCGACCCCAGACCTTGTGCAGTTGGAGACCTGAAAGGTACATTTCTGCGTTATCCTCACATGGGGTCTGTACTGCCCGCAATGGGATATGGCGAAAAACAAGTAAGGGACCTCGAGGCAACGATAAAGGCGTGTAACCCGGAAGTCGTTATAATAGCAACGCCGACGGATCTCAGAAGGATATTGAATCTTGACAAGCCTGCCGTAAGAGTCCGCTATGAGCTCGAGGAGATAGGTACCCCGAAGCTTGCTAGTATTCTGGCTCGTGTCGTTAAATAGGTGCCGATAGGCCAGAGCGTGATTCCATTTGTTTCTTGTGTTGCGGCGGCCACGCACGACCCGAGCCGCACGCTGTTCCTAATAAAAAAAGGAGGTCGGTTTTGAATATCCACGAGTATCAGGCAAAGGAGATATTTGCCCGCTACGGAATTCCTGTGCCTCCGGGCCGAGTTGCCACCAGCCCAGCAGAGGCAAAGAATATTGCCTCGGAGTTGGGCAAGCCCGTTGTCGTGAAAGCCCAGGTACATGTGGGCGGTCGTGGCAAGGCAGGAGGAATCAAATTCGGAGCCACCCCTTCCGAAGCTGAAAAAGTGGCTTCCCAAGTGCTGGGAATGAGTATCAAGGGGCTTAAGGTCGAGAAGGTTCTCGTTACGACAAGCATTGACGTTGCCGCCGAGAGCTACCTCGGCCTCGTGGTTGACAGAAGGTTCAAGAAGCCCGTGTTTATGGCTAGCCCAGCCGGAGGGGTTGACATAGAAGAAGTTGCTCGCACCACTCCCGAGAAGATTTTCAAGATGCACGTGGACCCATGCATGGGGCTCCTTCCGTACCAGTCGAGATTCCTTTCCTCCAAGTTGGAACAGGATTCAAAGCTGAGAGGCCAGATTGCTTCCATTGCCCACAAGTTGTGGCGAGTGTTTTGGGAAATGGATTGCTCCCTTGCGGAGATAAACCCTCTTGTAAGAACCAAGGACGACCAGATAGTCGCCCTGGACGCAAAGATCAATTTGGATGATAACGCTCTCGACCGCCATGCCGACTTGGCAGCAATGCGTGAGGGTGAATCAGAACACGATCGGATGGCGAGAGAGATGGGACTCAGCTATGTGAAACTGGATGGTTCAATTGGCTGCTGTGTCAACGGCGCCGGTCTCGCCATGGCCACAATGGACTTGATAAAGCACTACGGTGGTGAGCCAGCGAACTTCTTGGATATCGGAGGTAGTTCAAGTCCTGACAAAGTTCTGACCGCGATGAGAATCATCTGCTCGGATCCAGGAGTCAAGGCGGTTTTCTTCAACATTTTTGGCGGGATTACAAGGTGCGACGACGTCGCCACCGGCATAGTGACTGCCTTGAAGGAAATTGACGTGAAGGTCCCGATTGTAATCAGACTTACGGGAACCAACGAGGAAAAAGCCAGAGAGATCCTTGGCAAAGCAGACCTTAAAGCGACCACCTCTATGGATGAAGGCGTCAGACAGGTGCTTGGAATGGCGCAGGAGGGAGTAAGTTGAGTATTCTGGTAGGCGATAAGACACGAGTTATTGTTCAAGGCATAACGGGCCGCGACGGCTCTTTTCATGCGAAGGCAATGCTTGATTACGGTACAAAGGTCGTCGCCGGTGCTACTCCGGGTAAGGGCGGCACTGAGTGCGTCGGCGTTCCCGTGTTTGATTCCGTGCACGAGGCTAGAGAAGCCACGGGCGCTAATACCTCAGTTGCCTATGTGCCCGCAGCCTTTGCCGCTGACGCCGTGCATGAAGCCTTCGACGCAGGGATTGAGCTTGTGGTCTGCATCACTGAAGGGATCCCGACTTCTGAAGTGATGAGGATTTACGGCAAGATGAAGACGCTTGGCGTGAGAATGATCGGGCCCAATTGCCCGGGCATTATTTCTCCGGGAAAGTGCAAGGTCGGCATTATGCCAGCTCACATACACGGCCCAGGTAGTGTTGGCGTAGTCTCCAGAAGCGGGACCCTCACCTACGAAGTGGTAAACCAGCTTACAGCCGCGGGATTAGGCCAGTCCACCTGCATGGGAATCGGGGGAGACCCCATCATAGGTACGAATTTCATAGACGCACTCACGCTTTTTGAGGCGGACCCGGAAACCAAGGCAGTAGTCTTGATCGGTGAGATAGGCGGAACGGATGAGGAAGAGGCAGCGGAATTCATAAAATCTGAGATGAGTAAACCTGTTGTCGGCTTTGTTGCAGGCCAGACGGCCCCACCCGGCAAGAGAATGGGTCACGCTGGGGCGATTGTTTCCGGTGGGACTGGAACAGCGCGAGAGAAAATAGAAGCCTTCAAGAAGGCGGGTATCGCAGTCGCTGATATACCGTCTCAAATCAGTGAGCTCGTGGCCGGACTTATCAAGGCTGCATAGAAGGGAGATGTCCACGTCACGGTCTTGATCTTCGTCATTACCCGCATGGTGCAGAACGGGGATTGACTGTGGCCAGAGATCAGATCGGACTCGGAAGGAGAATCTCGAGCTAAAATGGAAGCAAGCAAAACCATGATGATCGTAAAGCCCGACGCAGTTGAGAGAGGTCTTGTGGGAAAGATAATCTCCATGGCCGAAGCAAAGGGTTTCAAAATCCTTGACTTGAAGATGCTCCGTCTGACCCTCTCCAATGCGGAAGTGCTTTACAGAGTTCACAAAGACAAACCGTTCTTTGAATCCCTGACAAGATACATGGCTTCTGGTTCTTGCGTTGCCGTCCTTCTTGAGAAAAACGATGCAGTGAGCCAGTTGAGAGAGCTTGTGGGTCAGGTTGATCCTGCCAAGTCTCCCGACGGGACAATTCGCAAGCTCTACGGTCTTGACGTTCAGCGCAATGCTGTTCACGCTCCAGATTCAATCGAGAATGCCCAGAGAGAAATAGGGTTGATATTCGGTCCTACTAATTTCGGTCAGGTGCATTAGGAAAGGCGCTCCACGAAATTGACGTAGAGATTCAAATCCTGAGGAGCGACCTAGGCATCACACAGGATTGGCATTGAGATTACAGTCGGAATTGTAGAATGAAAGTCAACATACCTGAACTCAGAGAGGGAGAGAATTTCTTGGAATTTCGGGAGGCTTCTGCCTCTCTTGACATGGGCTCTCTCTCCAGCGCTTTCAAATCAGAGATTCTCGTCAAGCTGAAGCTCCATAAGCGTGAGAATGAAATAGTCGTCTGGGGGTCTGCAAGTCTCGAGGTCACCGAGGAGTGCTCCAGGTGCCTTGAGACGTTTGATCGCAAGTTTGATGTACAGTTTGAGGCCTTCTGTGATAAGATTGGAACTCACAAAGGGGAAGAAGAGTCCAAGGAGGCTGAAGGCGAGACCTTCAATGTGTCTCACGATGGCAAGCTCCTCGAGCTTGGACCATGCTTGCGAGAGGCCATCGTCCTTTCGCTTCCGATAAAACCCCTCTGTAAAGAGGACTGTAAAGGTCTCTGCCCAGTCTGCGCCAAGAATCTGAATGAAGACACGTGCGACTGTCAGAGAGATGAGAGTGATGCTCGCTGGAGCATTCTTGAGAGACTCAAGAAGGAGAAGGAGAACTAGAGATGGCGCTACCAAAACGGCGACATTCGAAATCGAGAAGAGACAAGAGACGAACTCACTGGAAACTGTCAAAACCGGAACTCTCTAGCTGCTCTCACTGCGGCAATCCGAAGCTACCTCACAGAGCTTGCCCCAGTTGCGGTTATTACGGAGGCGTCGAGGTTACGTCTCCCTGGGTTAAGTCATAGAACCAGCAAAGTCATAAAACACTTATGTCTCAAACGCAGATTTCACGTATAGCCGTGGACGCAATGGGTGGGGACCACGGCCCTTCTGTTGTCGTGGAGGGAGCCGTTCAGGCATTGAGGGAACTCAACGGCGCGGCGCAAGTGCTCTTGTTCGGTGACGAGGCCGCGATAAAGAACGAACTTCTCAAGTTCGAAACCGACGGTCTTCCTCTCACCGTAGTGCATGCTCCAGAGCAAATCGGAATGGACGAACCTGCGATGGCCTTCAGGAAGAAGCGGAATTCCTCCATAGCCGTAGCCACGAGGATGCAGAAAGAGAACGAGACCGATGCGTTTGTAAGCGCCGGCAACACCGGAGTCGTGGTGGCCGCCTCTCTCTTAAACCTTGGTAGACTGAGCGGGGTTGCCAGACCCGCGATAGCCACGGTTGTTCCCAACGAGTTCGGTGGTTGCCTGATGCTTGACGTAGGAGCCAACTCGGAGTGCAAGCCCATACATCTTGTTCAATTCGGCATAATGGGAAGCATATATGCCAGGCACTTCCTCAATAAACCCGAGCCCAGGGTTGGGTTGCTGAACATTGGAGAAGAAGGGACAAAGGGAAATGATCTTGCGGTGGCGGCTCACAAACTTCTCTCCGAGAGTCCTCTCAGATTCGTGGGGAACGTGGAGGGTCGCGACGTTTTCAGGGGAAGGGCGGATGTTGTTGTTTGCGATGGATTCACGGGGAACATTCTCCTCAAATTCATGGAGAGCGTTATCGATCTTCTTGCCGGCTCGATAAGGGAGCAGGTTTCCAAGGCCTTCCGGGCAAAGGCGGGCGCATTTCTCATGAGACCCGCGTTCCGGAAGCTCGAAAGGATGCTTGACTATGCCGAATATGGTGGGGCGCCGCTTCTGGGTATAGACGGGGTCTGCATCATCGGACACGGCAATTCCTCCGCCAAAGCTGTGAAGAACGCAATAAAAGTCGCAGTGCGGTTCGTGGAGAGGAAAGTGAATGACAGAATCCAGGAGGAGTTGAGGCTTTATCCCGGAGGTCGAGTTGAGACAGCTTAGAGGGGCTCGTGTTGCCGGAACAGGTTCCTTTGTACCCCCAAAGGTGCTGAGTAATCGCGACCTCGAGCGGCTGGTTGAAACGAGTGACGAATGGATATATGCGCGCACCGGCATTCAGGAAAGACATATAGCCGAGAACGGCGTGCCGTCGAGCGACCTTGCCGCGGAAGCTGCCAGGCTGGCCATCAAAGAGGCGAGCATTTCTCCCCTCGACATAGAACTTGTCTTGGTGGCCACGGTAACGCCGGATAGGATGTTTCCCTCTACCGCGTGCAGCCTCCAGGAAAAACTCGGAGCACTGAATGCTGCGGCTTCTGATTTGTCTGCTGCTTGCTCCGGTTTCATATATGGCCTTACCCTCGCAAAAGGCCTCATAGGGTCTTCGATCGCCGACGTCGTGCTCGTGGTTGGCGTTGAGACGTTGTCAAAGCTAGTTGATTGGACAGATAGAAACACCTGTATCCTTTTCGGCGACGGCGCTGGTGCAGCGGTGGTTGTGCCGGGCGAGCCGGACGATGGGATTCTTGCGACGAGCATGGGGAGTGACGGAAGGCTTGGCTCGCTTCTGGAGCTGCCCGGTGGCGGTTCCCTGAATCCTGCCACGGAGGAGACTGTCCGAAATCGATTACACTTCATAAAGATGAAAGGTAACGAGGTTTTCAAGAACGCGGTCCGTGCAATGGGCAGTGTGGCAGAGGATGCGCTCGCGAAGGCGTGTGTCAAGGCCGAGGATCTCCAACTCCTGATTCCTCACCAGGCCAATCTGCGCATCATCGAAGCCACGGCAAAGAGGCTGGGTGTTCCGATGGAAAAGGTCTTTGTAAACGTTCACAAATACGGAAACACTTCAGCGGCCAGCATACCGATGGCTCTTGACGAAGCCCGAAAGCAAGGAAGAGTAAAGGAGGGAGACCTCATAGAGCTCGTTGCCTTTGGTGCCGGCTTTACTTGGGGCGCTGCGGTCATACGCTGGTAGAAGAAGATCGAACCAGGCGTCATGCCTCAAAACTGGTCAGGGCCGGCTCTCTCGTTCAGTCTAGAGTTCGGTTCGTATGGATTAGGATCCGGTTGGAGGTCATTTTGCAGTTCGGCTTACTGTTTCCCGGTCAGGGTTCTCAGCACGTGGGGATGGGTAGGGGTCTCTTTGAGACCTACAAACTGGCCAGAGAAACCTACGAGGAGGCTGATAAGATACTTGGTTACTCCATATCCGATATTTCCTTCAACGGTCCCGTGGAGATTCTCAAACAAACAAGAAATACTCAACCAGCGCTTTTTGTACACAGTATTGCTTCTTTCCGTGTCCTTTCTGAGTTGGGTCTTGGATTTTCGATGGCTGCCGGCCACAGCCTGGGTGAGTATTCTGCACTCGCTGCGGCAGGTGCATTGGGTTTCGCCGACGGACTTCTTCTTGTCAGACGCAGAGGGGAGCTCATGCACGAAGCAGGCCTGAAAAGACCGGGCTCTATGGCGGCCATCCTGGGTCTTTCCCAGAAGGAGGTCGAGACGCTCTGCAAAGAAGCCGCAAAGACCGGCATCGTGCAACTCGCGAATCTCAATTCACTCTCGCAAATTGTGATTTCAGGGGAACTGCTCGCGGTCGAGACTGCCGTGAAACTTGCCCAGGAGCGTGGAGCAAAGAAAGCTGTGATGTTACCGGTTAGTGGCGCATTTCATTCGCCATTGATGGAATCGGCTTCTGTCGAGCTCGCAAGGATACTTGCCGAGATCGACATCAAACGGGCCAAGTTCCCGGTTGTCGCCAACTACTCGGCCGCTCCGGCAAGGGAGCCGGAACAAATCCGAGAGAATCTTGCCAGACAGGTTCTTGGTGCGGTCAGATGGGAAGAATCACTGCGCCGAATGCTTTCGGCGGGTGTGAAGCATTTTCTTGAAGTCGGCCCCGGAAATGTGCTAAAGGGACTGATGCGTGGCGTTGATAAGGATGCCATGGTGTTGGGCACGGCCACACCCGATGACATTACCAGGGCCGCTGCTCTTCCGGAAAAACTGAAGGTGACGTGAGGTGTCTTGATGGAGCTTCTCGACAAGGTATCTGTCGTAACCGGTGGGGTTCAGGGTATAGGAAGGGCCATAGCTCTTAGTCTCGCAAGGAGGGGAAGCGACGTGGTCGTGTTGGACATGAAGGATGAAGGTTCAGCAGAACTACTTTCTGAGATAAGGAGCTTTGGGAGGACGTCTCTTTTTGTGAAGGCCAACGTTGGTATTCTGTCGGACGTGGAGGCTGCGGCGAAATCAATTCTGGATTCACTCGGAAAGGTCGACATACTCGTCAACAACGCAGGGATCACACGCGATGCCCTCCTTGTGAGGATGGAAGAGAAAAATTGGGACAGTGTCATGGAGGTCAATCTCAAGGGAACATTTAACTGCACTCGTGTTTTCGTAAGGGAGATGCTCAAACGCAGATACGGGAGAATAATCAACGTTTCTTCGATTGTAGGGATAATGGGCAATGCTGGGCAGTCCAACTATGCCGCCTCAAAGGCCGGTGTCATTGGTTTTGCAAAGTCCGTGGCCAAGGAAGTGGCTTCGCGTGGTATCACAGTAAACGCGGTGGCTCCGGGATTCATCGATACGGCCATGACGCAAGTTCTTTCTGCCGAGGCAAAGACCTCTTTTATGTCGAGTATTCCGCTTGGAAGAATGGGATCGCCCGAGGACGTCGCCAATGCAGTTGCTTTTCTGGCTTCCGATAGTGCATCATATATCACAGGTCAGACAATCCATGTCGATGGTGGAATGCTGATGTAGAGACAATCCAGAGGGGGTGAAAAAAAGTATGGCATTAAGCGAAGAAAGAGTGAAACAAATCATAATGGATCAACTGGGTGTGTCTGCAGAGCAGGTTACGCCAGATGCATCCTTTATCGACGATCTCGGTGCCGACTCTCTTGATACGGTGGAACTCGTCATGGCACTCGAGGAAGAATTTGATATTGAGATTCCTGACGAGGACGCCGAGAAGCTGAGAACGGTTCGGGACGCGCTCGACTATCTAAAAAAACACGTCACGGAGGAGAACTAGAGTCGGCCGGGCAGAGTTTGTTTGCATCAGGGCTGTCTGCGAGGGTCTTTGGGACCGTGCTTGGTGATTATCTTTGAGGCCTTGCGGACCGGGATTTGGAGCGAGAATAGGCATGGAACGCGTGGTGGTCACGGGATTGGGAGTAGTCTCCCCGGTCGGGCTGGATGTGCCCGACTTCTGGAAGGGTCTTTGCGAAGGACGCAGCGGTGTTGGTACGATCACAAAGTTTGACGCTTCAGGCTTTGATACCAGAATCGCCGCGGAGCTCAAGGATTTCAATCCCGAGAACCACATGGACAGAAAGGACGCAAAGCGGAGTGACCAATTTGCACAGTATGCCGTAGCCGCAGCTACGGAAGCCGTGCAGGACGCCAGACTTGACCTCGAGACCACGGACAAAGATCGAGTGGGTGTCATCATAGGCAGTGGAATCGGGGGGATGGGAACGTTCGAGACTCAACACGCCATTCTGCTTGAGAAAGGTCCATCGCGCGTAAGCCCTTTCTTTATTCCGATGATGATCGGAGATATGGCTGCGGGGCAAGTGTCCATGAAGTTTCTGGCAAAAGGACCGAATTTTGCCACGGTGTCTGCCTGCGCTTCGGGAGCACATGCCATAGGCGAGGCGTTCAGGATACTACAAAGAGGTGACGCCGACGTGGTCATGGCCGGTGGCAGCGAGGCAACCATTACTCCAATGGCGATGGCAGGGTTCTGCTCGATGAAAGCCATGTCCACAAGGAACCACGAACCCGAAAGAGCGAGCAGACCCTTCGACAAGGAGCGTGACGGTTTTGTCATGGGCGAAGGCGCTGGAATCGCGATTCTGGAAACACTGAAGAGCGCTTTGTCGCGTGGCGCGAGAATCTACTGCGAGATGGCTGGATATGCCGCTACCGCCGACGCCCACCACCTCACCGCGCCCGCGCCGGAGGGAGAGGGAGCGGCCAGGGCGATGAAACTCGCGCTTATGGACGCCGGAGTCTCTCCGGAGTTTGTCCAGTACATAAACGCGCATGGCACTTCTACTCCTCTTAACGACAAGCTTGAGACTATGGCAGTCAAGACCGTTTTCGGAGACCATGCACGCAAGCTGGCTCTGGTTTCTACAAAATCCATGACCGGTCATCTCCTTGGCGCTGCTGGTGGTATTGAGTTCATTGCGTGCACGCTCTCAATCAGAGACTCAATCATTCCACCCACCATCAACTACGAGTTTCCCGACGAAGAGTGTGACCTGGATTGCGTTCCCAACAAAGCTAGAAAACAGGAAGTGATCGTTGCCATGTCCAACTCGCTTGGATTCGGGGGCCACAATGCCACTCTCGTTATAAAGAAGTTTGAAAAATGAACCTGCTTACCAATCCTCTCAGGCTTTTGAGGAGAGTATTCTCTTCGCCTACCAGGTCTGAGGACATAATCGAAGAGCTGCAACAGCGATTAAGAATAAGATTTGACAACCCCGCGCTTCTCCGTCAGGCCCTCACTCACAAGTCCTACGTGCATGAGAATTCCGGTAAGGGGGAGGATTCCAATGGCCGCATGGAGTTTCTCGGCGACTCAGTCCTTGGCTTGGTGGTGAACGAATTTCTTTATCAGCAGTTTCCTCTTGCTGAAGAGGGTGAGTTGACCAAGATAAAATCTCTTCTTGTCAGCAAGGCAGTGTTGGCGAGGAGAGCAAGGGCAATGCACATCGGGCATTTCCTGTTCCTTGCCGACGCAGAGATTGAATCCGGGGGGCGGGAGAGGACCTCAATTGTTGCCGATAGCCTGGAGGCTCTGATAGGCGCCGTCTATCTGGACAAGGGTCTTGATGTGGCAAAGAAGTTTCTGCACGACAATTTGCTCTGCGATGCGGGAAAGATCATACGCGACTCAAAGCACACAAACTACAAGAGCATCCTCCAGGAGCACATTCAGGGTGAGTACAGAACCCACCCTGCATACAGAGTGCTTTCCGAACAGGGACCTGAACACGAGAAGCTCTTCACAGTTGAGGTGAGCGTGAATCGGAAAGTGCTGGGTAGAGGGATGGGAAAGAATAAGAAAGAGGCAGAGCAGGCCGCGGCTCGAGAGGCCGTGGCGAAGCTCGAGTTGCAAAATGGACACCCGGGCGCGAGGGGGTGAAGAAATGGATTATTTTCTGACAAAAGACCAGGAGATGATAAAAGAGCTCGCGAGGCAGATTGCCCAGGAGAGGGTATTGCCCGTACGAGCCGAGCTGGATGAAAAGGAAGAGTTCCCCTGGGAAATCATGCGTCTACTCGCTCAGTCTGGTCTCTTCGGTGTGTATTTACCCGAGCAGTACGGAGGTACGGGGGGTGGATGTCTGGATCTCTGTATTGCCACCGAGGAATTGAGTCGAGTCTGTGGTGGAGTTGCAGTCAGCTACGCTGCTTCAGCTCTCGGTGCGATTCCCATTCTTCTTTTCGGGAGTGACGCACAGAAAAAGAAATATCTCCCGTCTGTAGCAAGCGGTCAAAAGCTCGCGGCTTTCGCTCTCACCGAACCAAATGCGGGCAGCGACGCCGCGGCAGTGCAGACGTCGGCGATCAAAAAGGGAGATTCGTATGTTCTGAACGGCACCAAGCAATGGATAACCAATGGGGGAGAAGCCGCTATATATACCGTTATTGCGAGAACCGACAAGGAAAAGGGCATTCGCGGCTTGAGTGCCTTTATTGTAGAAAAGGACACCCCTGGTTTCAGCTTCGGAAAGAAAGAGAAAAAGATGGGGATAAGGGCGTCTGCCACAAGAGAGCTAATCTTCACTGATTGCTCTGTCCCCGCAGAGAATCGTCTGAGTCGTGAAGGCATGGGTTTCCCCGTTGCAATGAGGACCTTCGATCAATCTAGACCCGGCGTTGCGGCCCAGGCAGTGGGGATTGCTCAAGGTGCACTTGACGAGGCGGTACGCTATTCAAGGGAAAGACACCAGTTTGACAAACCCATTTCCTCTTTCCAAGGAATACAGTTCATGATGGCGGAGATGGCCACACTCGTTGAGGCGGCGAGGGCGCTCGTCTATGCCGTCGCCAAAGCCTTAGACGCCGGTGGCAAGGACTTGTCGAGAGAGTCCGCTATGGCAAAGCTGTTCGCCTCAGACGTGGCCATGAGAGTGACGACTGACGCCGTACAGATCTTCGGTGGTTACGGCTACATGCGGGATTATCCTGTCGAGAAGATGATGCGTGACGCTAAGATCACACAAATCTACGAGGGTACAAATCAGATACAGAGGAGCATAATCGCATTGAGTCTCATCAAAGACGCAGGTTCGAAGAAGCCCAAGTAGGGGGGAGTGGTAGGGTCTAGAGATCGGAACGGTGAGACTGCAAAGCCACAAGAACGACTGTCTGGAAGCGCAAAGGGCGGAGACGCAAAGGGCGGCAAACGGAGCCGCCCATATTTCTCTATCTCAACCCTGGCTAGATGAATTAGAAACGATAACTGGCCGTAACGAAAATCTTGTCAGTGGTTTTCTTCTCAGAATAGTCCGGTATT
>Ga0315291_10002707_pt1 | contig 23065 bp, 28 predicted proteins | sample YL17G12_20_MG_FD_203070 | JGI IMG/M metagenome (GOLD analysis project Ga0315291, IMG submission 203070) | Sediment microbial communities from Yellowstone Lake, YNP, Wyoming, USA - YL17G12_20 | ecosystem: Environmental > Aquatic > Freshwater > Lake > Sediment | place: USA: Wyoming | collected... | reverse complement strand
CGCGGGAGTCCTCCTCTACTACGGCTTCGTCTTCTTCTCCCTGAAGGACCTCAGGTTCAACGTCCCCTGGCTCGGCATGGGCATCGACTTCGACCTCCGCCTTTACCATTTCTCGAGCTTCATCCTCTTCGCCCTGGCCGGGTTCCTCATCCTGATCACGCTCTACTCGACGGTCAAGATGAAGGACGCGCCGCGGGCCCGGGAATTCTTCGCCTACGTCTTCCTGACCGCGGCCTTCGCCAACGGGGCGGTGCTGGCCAACAACTTCGTCCCCCTCGTCTTTTTCTGGGAAGGGCTGCTCGTCACCCTCTACGGCCTCGTCACGATCGGCGGCCGGCCGACGTCTGGCCGGACCGCGGTCAAGGCCCTCCTGATCGGCGGTTTCTGCGACTTCTCGATGATCCTGGGGATCGGACTCCTGTGGACCGTGAGCGGCACGCTGACCATGTCCCAGGTCTCCGTCGAGCCGACGGGGCTGGCCGCGGTCGCCTTCGTCCTGATGATGATCGGAGCCGCCGGCAAGGCCGGGGCCATGCCTTTTCACACCTGGATCCCCGACGCCGCCGTCGACGCGCCCGTGACCTTCATGGCCTTCCTGCCGGCCGCCTTCGAAAAGCTGCTGGGCATCTACCTCCTGGCCCGGATCTGCCTCGACTTCTTCAAGATCCGGCCGGGGAGCGGCCTGTCCGTCCTGCTCATGGTCGTGGGGGCGGTGACCATCGTCCTGGCCGTCCTCATGGCCCTCGTCCAGAAGGACCTCAAGCGGCTTCTGTCCTATCACGCCGTCAGCCAGGTCGGTTACATGATCCTCGGCATCGGGACGGCCGTGCCGTTCGGCATCGCCGGCGGCATCTTCCACATGATCAACCACGCCATGTATAAATGCGGTCTCTTCCTGAGCGCCGGCTCGGTCGAGCACCGGACCGGCACGACCGAGCTCAAGAAGCTCGGCGGCCTGCGCAAAGAGATGCCGTTGACGGCCTTCGGCTTCACCGTCTGCGCCCTGGCCATTTCCGGGGTCTGGCCGCTCAACGGTTTCGTTTCCAAAGAGATGGTCTTCCACGGCGCCCTGGAATCGGGCTACACGGTCTTCGCCATCGCCGCCTGGGTCGGGGCGATCTTCACCTTCGCCTCCTTCCTCAAGGCCGGGCATTCCGTGTTCTTCGGCGAACGGACGCGCGAGCTCCCGGCGGTCAAGGAGAGCCAGCCGGCCATCGTCGTCCCCATCCTCGTCCTGGCGGCCCTCTGCATTCTCTTCGGCGTCTACAACAAGCTCCCCCTGACCCTCTTCATCCAGCCGATCCTCGCGGGTCACGCGGAGGCCGGCGCCCATCTCGACTTCACGAGCCACGCCCTGGACATCTTCACTCCGGTGGCCCTCATCTCGATCGGCTGTCTCGTCCTGGCCTTCCTCCTCCACCGTCACGGCTTCCTGAAGTCCGGCCGCAAGCCCTACCTCGCCTCCGAACCCGTCCACAAGCTCCCCGGCGTCCACAAGCTCTACGATCTGGCCGAAGCCCGCGTGTTCGACCCCTACGAACAGGGCGTCAAGGTCCTCCAAGGGCTGTCGCTCGTCCTGTTCAAGGCCGTCGACCGGCCCATCGATTTCGTCTTCGAGAAGGTCGTCACCGTCGCCGGGGAGAAATTCACGGCCATCCTGAAGAAGGCCCACAACGGGCATTACGCGAACTACCTCGCCTGGTGCCTGGCCGGCCTGATCATCGTGGCGGGCGCGATCAGCCTGCTGATGAAATAGAGGAGGAGCGTTGATCATACTCTTCGTTGCGCTGCCGCTCGTCGTGGCGGGGATTCTCCCTCTCGTCGGCAAGGTCTCCCGGCGGGTCGTGCCCGACCTGCTGGCCAACGCGGCCCTTCTCTTTCTGCTCGTCTACGCCGCGATCACCGGACGTCACCTCATCGCCGGCGGGCCCGTCCTCCAACAGCTCTCCTGGTTCGGGGAGCCCGTCGCCATCCGGCTGGCCCTGGACGGGTTCAGCCTGTTCATGCTCCTGGCCATCGCCCTCGTCGGGCTGGCGGCCTGCCTGTTCTCCATCGACTACATGGAGCGCTACGGGGCCAAAGCCAATTATTACGCCTTGTTCCTGGTCATGGTCGCCGGGATGAACGGGCTCGTCCTGGCCACGGACCTCTTCAGCGTCTACCTCTTCATGGAAGTGGCGGCCGTCGCGTCCTACGCTCTCGTCGCCTTCGGACTGGGGCAGGACGAGCTCGAGGCCGCCTTCAAGTACCTCATGCTCTCCGTCGTGGCCACGGCTTTCATCCTGGCCAGCGTCGCCATCCTCTTCGGGATGACCGGAAGCCTGGAATTTGCGGCCGTGGCCAAGGCCCTCCAGGAGCTCAACGCCGGCGCCGTGGTCGGCGTCGCCTCCGCCTTCTTCCTCATGGGCTTCGGCCTGAAGGCGGCCCTCATCCCGTTCCACGCCTGGCTTCCGGACGCCCACCCTTCGGCCCCGGCGCCCATCTCGGCCGTACTGTCCGGACTCCTGATCAAGGTCTCCGGCGTCTACGCCCTGGCCCGGATCTTCCTCAACGTCTTCGGCCTGACGCCGGCCCTGTCCACGGTCCTGATGTCCATGGGCGCGCTGTCCATGGTCGTCGCCGCCTTCCTGGCCCTGGGCCAGAAGGACATGAAGAGGATGCTGGCCTATTCCTCGATCAGCCAGGTCGGCTACGTCGTCCTGGGGATCGGCATCGGGACGCCCCTCGGCATCGCCGGCGGGCTCTTCCACCTCTTCAACCACGCCCTGGCCAAGGGGCTCCTGTTCTTGACCAGCGGCTCCGTCCAGCAGGCTACGGGCACCCGGAACCTCGACGAGATGGGCGGCCTGGCCAAGCGCATGCCGGTCACGGCCGCGACGAACCTCGTCGGGGCCCTGTCGATCGCCGGCGTCCCGCCGCTCAACGGGTTCTGGTCGAAGCTCGTCATCATCATCGCCCTCGTCCAGGCCGGGCACCCCGTCTTCGCCGTGATCGCCGTCCTGACCTCGGTCCTGACCCTCTGGTACTACCTCCTCATGCAGCGGAAGGCCTTCTTCGGCAAGCTCAACGAGAAATGGGCCGCCGTCAAGGAAGCGCCCTTCTGGATGACGGCTGCGACCGTCCTCCTGGCCCTCCTCTGCGTGGGGATCGGCATCCTCTTCTCGTCGACCGTCACGACCTGGATCCAGCCCGCCGCCGACGTCCTCGCGGACGGGGTCCACGCCGTGATCGGATCGTGGGGATTTTAGACGATGATCGTGCAAACAGCTCTCCTCATCGGTTTGGTCCTGTTCTCGGTCCTGGCCATCCTGCTCCGCGACCTGCTCAAGTCGGCCATCTCGCTCGCCGCCGCCAGCCTGCTCCTGGGGGTCGTCTTCTTCCGGATGAACGCCCCGTACGCCGGCGTCTTCGAGATCTCCGTCGTGGCCGGGTTGATCACGGTCCTCTTCATCCTGACCATCGCCCTGACCAAGGCCGGCGACGAGGTCCGGGAATCCCGGGCCGTGAATTGGGTCTTCCCTCTCTTCTTCGCCGCCTTCATCATCATCGACGCCCTGGTCATGAAGGGGCTCCTCCAGAAGATCCCGGCCCTCGCCTCGGGAGCGGAGACGGGCACCTTCGGCGACGTCCTCTGGAAAGGGAGGACGTTCGACCTCGTCGGCCAGATCGCCGTCATCCTGGCCGGCGTGTTCGCCGTCCTGGCCCTATTCCGCAAGAGGGACAAACATGACTAACACCTGGTACCTCTATCTGTTTTTCGCGGCCGCCCTCGTCTTCGCCGGGCTCCTCGGCCTCCTTCTCCGGCGGAGCCTCATCAAGCTCTTCATCGCCATCGAGGTCGTCGCCAAGGGCATCAGCCTGCTCCTCCTGGGGACCGGGTTCGCCAAGGACAACATCCTCGTCGCCCAGACCCTCGTCGTCACGTTCATCGTCGTCGAGGTCAGCCTCGTGGCCACGGCCCTGGCCCTGATCATCAACATCGCCCGGCAGGCGAAGAGCCTGGACATCCGGCAGCTGTCCAGGTTGAAAGGTTGAGCCATGAAGGGAATCGGATTCCTCCTCTCCCCGCCCGTCGCTTTCTTCTTTTTCCTGGGGACGGCCTTCGCCCTCTACGCCCTGGGATCGAAAATGGCGCCCAAGCTGACCAAGGCCGGCGGCAAGCTCACGACCTACGCCTGCGGCGAGGACATCCCGGGCGTCAAGATCCAATTCGGCTACCGCCTCTTCTTCTTCGTCGCCCTGTTCTTCACGATGATGCACGTGGCCGCCCTGGTCATCGCCACCGTTCCCTCGGGCAAGATCGTTTTTTTCGCCGTCTTTTACCTGTTCATGATCTTCCTCTCCGTCATGGCCCTGGTCACAAGGAGTTAACATGCTGAACAAGCTCGCGCGCTGGTCCAGGATCAAGTCGCCCTGGATCCTCCACCTCAACTCCGGCGCCTGCAACGCTTGCGACATCGAAATCGTCGCCGCGCTGACCCCGCGGTTCGACGTCGAGCGCTTCGGCATCCTCCTCAAGGCCACGCCCCGCCACGCCGACGTCATCATCGCCAGCGGCCCGGTCACCCGCCAGATGCGGGACCGGATCATCCGCATCTACGATCAGGTCCCCGACCCCAAGTTCGTCATCGCCGTGGGCGCCTGCGCCATGTCCGGCTGCGTCTACCGCGGCGCGTACAACATCATGGGCGGCATCGACCAGGTCATCCCGGTCAACATGTACGTCCCGGGCTGCCCGGCCCGGCCCGACGCCATCGTCGACGGCGTCGTCAAGCTCCTGGGAAAACTCTAGGATTCGAGGAAACGCCATGACCGACGCCGAGCTCATCGAGAAACTCAAGGTCGACCTGGGGGACAAGGTTGCAGAGATCGCGCATCCCGCGCCCCGTCGCCTTTTCTTGAAGGTCGCGCCGCGCGACCTCGTCGCTGTAACGACCAGTCTCCGTGACGCCTACGGATTCGTCTTCCTCTCCACGATCAGCGGAGTTGACAACGGCGAGGCGTTCGAGATCGTCTACCATTTTTCCACGCCCGAAACCGATCTCAACCTTCGCACCGAGATCCCGAAGGCCGTTCCTCACGTCGACAGCATCACGCCCGTTATTCCGGGCGCCATCCTGTACGAGCGCGAGCTCCAGGACATGTTCGGCCTTGTCATCGACGGCATCCCCGACCCCCGCCCCCTCGTCCTCCCCGACGACTGGCCGGCTGGGAACTATCCGCTGCGCAAGGACTGGAAGTTCGAGCGGCCCCAGGAAGTCATCCCCGGAGGAAAGTCATGAGCTTCGAGATCCCCATCGGCCCCCAGCACCCGGCCCTCAAGGAACCGATCAGCCTGCGCATGACCGTCGAAGGGGAAGTCATCACCGACGTCGACATCCGCCTCGGCTACAATCACCGCGGCATGGAGAAGCTGGCCGAGGAGAAGTCCTGGCTCCAGAACATCTACCTCGTCGAGCGCATCTGCGGCATCTGCTCCCATTCCCACGCCACCTGCTACGTCCAGGGGGTGGAGAAGCTCATGGAGCTCGCGCCGCCCAAGCGCGGCATGTTCATCCGCTACCTCGTCTCCGAGCTCGAGCGCGTCCACAGCCATCTCCTCTGGCTCGGCGTCGCCGGCCACGAGGCCGGTTTCGACTCGTTCTTCATGTACACCTGGCGCGACCGCGAGGTCGTCATGGACCTGCTGGAGATGATCTCCGGAAACCGCGTCCACTACGCCATCAACACGATCGGCGGCGTCCGCCGCGACCTCGACGCCGGGCAGATCGCCAAGATTCGCGAGGGCCTCGTGGTCCTGAGGAAGCGGAGCGAATATTATTTCCACATCGGCGCCAACGAGCCAAGCTTTGTCGGCCGGATCGCCGGCGTCGGCATTCTTCCCCTGGAGAAGGTGATCGCCCTCTGCGCCGTCGGCCCGACGGCCCGGGCCTCCGGCTGGGCCCGGGACGTCCGCAAGGAGGACCCCTACGCCGTCTACGACGAGGTCGACTTTGATGTTGCGACAGCGGACTCGTGCGACGTCCTCGGCCGGGTCGTCGTCCGGGTCAAGGAGCTCCTCGAATCCTACAAGATCTGCGAGCAGTTCTTGGATAAACTGCCGCCCGGCGACATCGCCGTCAAGGCCCCGCGCAAGGCCAAGCCCGGCGAGGTTGTCAGCCGCTACGAGGCGCCCCGGGGCGAGAACATCCATTACATCAAGGCCAACGGGACCGACAAACCCGAGCGCCTGAAGGTCCGGGCCCCCACCCTGGCCAACTACCCGGCCACGATGGAGATGCTCCGGAAGGGCTTCATCGCCGACATCCCGCTCATCTTCGCCGCCATCGACCCCTGCATCTGCTGCGCCGAACGGACCGTCACCCTGATCGCCGCCGGAAGCGGCGAGGAGTCGGTCGTCCGGATGAGCGATCTGCGACGGCGGGCGATCGCCCGGCATCAAAACGCTCCCGTGAAAAGGAATGCCGTATGGCCGCTCTGAGAACACTCCTCTATCTCGTCGTTTATCCGGGGCTCCTCTTCCTCTTCGTCTACTCGACCTTCTGCGAGTGGTTCGACCGCAAGGTCTATGCCCGGCTCCAGAACCGGATGGGCCCGACCCACACGGGCCGCTTCGGCCTTCTCCAGCCCATCGCCGACTTCGTCAAGCTGCTGGCCAAGGAGGACATCGTCCCCGACGCCGCGGACAAGCGTCTCTTCAACGTCCTGCCGGTTGTCGGCCTGGCCGTCGTCGCGACGGCGGGGCTGCTCCTCCCCGTCTGGAACTTCGACCTGGCCGTGCCTGGATTCACGTCGTTCTCGGGGGATATTATCGTCGTCCTCTACCTCCTCAGCCTGCCGACCCTCATCCTCTTCCTGGCCGCCTGGTCCTCGGCCAACCCCTTCTCCACGATCGGCGGCGCCCGAGTCCTGACCATGCTCTTCGGCTACGAGGTCCCGCTCTTCCTGGCCGTCCTCGGCCCGGCCATCCTGGCCGACTCCTGGCGCCTGGCCGAGATCGCCGCCTTCTACCAGGCGAAGCCCCTCCTCCTCCTGACGAACCTGCTGGGCTTCATCGTCGCCGTCATCGCCGTCCAGGCCAAGCTCGAGCGGACCCCCTTCGACATCCCCCACGCCGAGACGGAGATCGTCGGCGGCACGTTCACGGAATATTCGGGCAAGAAGCTGGCTCTTTTCCGCCTGACCTTCGACATCGAGATGGTCGTCTCGAGCGGCCTCCTCGCGGTCGTCTTCCTGGGCGGGTTCCCCGGCGGGGCCGTCATCGGGTTCCTCCATTTCGTCGTCAAGACGCTTTTCGTCATCTTCCTCCTGTCCCTTCTCCGGGCCCTGACATCGCGGATACGGATCGATCAGGTCGTGTCCTTCGCCTGGAAATTCCTGGCCCCGCTGGCCGTCCTCCAGCTCCTGGTCACCATCCTCCTGAAGGGATTGCTGTCATGAAAATCGCGGTCTTCCTCCCCGAGCTCCTCCGCCATCTCTTCAAGAAGCCCGCCACCGTCGACTATCCCTTCAAGAAACTCGAGGTCCCGAAGGATTTCCGGGGCACGCCCTACCTCAACCCCGAGATGTGCATCGTCTGCCGGGCCTGCGAACGGGACTGCCCGGCCGAGGCCATCGAGATCTCGTCGGTCAACGAGGCCGAGAAGCGTTTCAAGATGGTCATCCACAACGACCGCTGTATCCACTGCGCCCAGTGTGTCGACTCCTGTCCGACGACCCCCAAAGCCATGCTGATGGACAGCCTGTTCGAGATCGCCGACGACGACCGCCACAAGATGAAAAAGGACTGGATCTACGTCCGGGCCGTGCTCAAGCCCAAGGCGTCGACGCCGGCAGCCCCGCCGCCTGCGGCCGAGCCAAATCCCTAACCCCCACCGCCCCGCCCCGGCCGTGGCGACCGCGCCCTTCCCTGCAAAACGGCGCCTTGCGGGCGGGCGCGGGAATCCATACAATCAAGCCATGGAATCCTGGGAGCACGTTCTCCGGCGGGAGATCCGCCGGTCCGCCCGGGTCGCCGTCGTCGGCGTCGGGAACATGGCCAAGGGCGATGACGCCGCCGGGGACCTCGCCGCCCGGGACCTCCTCGCCGGGCCCAGCCCGTTGCCGGCGAAAGCCCTGGTCGTCGCCACGGCAAATGTTCCCGAGAATTTCACCGGGGTCGTCCGCGCCTTTGCCCCCGACCTCGCGGTCATCGTCGACTCCGCCGCGGCCGGCCGGCCGCCGGGCGCGGTCTTTCTCCTCGACCCCGCCGAGGTCGCCGACGAGGACGTTTCCACCCACCGCGTGCCCCTGACGCGCCTCGCCCGCTACATCCGGGAGACGATGGACTGCCGGGTCTTGATCCTGGGGATAGAGCCTTCGTCGTTCGAGGAGGGGGCGCCGGTGTCTCCGCCCGTCGGCCGGGCCGTCCGGCGGGTCATCGCGGTCCTTCGGAGCGCCCTCGATGCGCGGTAGGGGCCCGGCTCTGCGGCCGGATCAGATCTTCATCGGCATCAGGACGTAGAGGTTGGTGATGCCTTCCTCGGCCTCCGGCTTGAGCAGGACGGAGCTGTTCTCGTCCTTGATCTCAAAGATGACCCGTTCGGACGCGACCGCCGTGAGGAAGTCGAGCAGATACTGGGCGTTAAACCCGATCTCCAGGTCCTGGCCCTTGTACTCGACGGCCAGCCTGTCGCGCGCCTCTCCGATCTCGGGGTTGGAAGAGAATAGTCTCATCCGGTTCTTCTCGATGGTGAACTTGATCCCCTTCGACCTCTCGGCCGAGAGGAGGGATACGCGCCGGATGGCGTTGGCCAGCTCTTCGCGCGAAACGATCAGCCGGCCGGGGTTGTCATTGGGGATGACCGCCTGATAATTGGGGAACTTGCTGTCGATGATCCGGGAGATGAGCGTCCTCCGGCCGACCCTGAAGAAAAGGTTGTTCTCGTCGAGGTCGAACTCGACCGTTTCATCCTCGAATTTCCTGATCTCGTTGAGCGTCTTCTTGGCCACGATGACGCTGATGTCCCGATCGAGTTTCAGCCCGTCCTGGGCCTTTTTCGTGTACGCCAGCCGGTGCCCGTCCGTGCTGACGAGTTCGATCTGCCGGTTTTTGAGCGAAAGCTGGGCTCCGTTGAGATAATACCTCTGCTCTTGGGTTATCGCAAAGTAAACCCTGTCGATCATTTCATTGACGTCCTTCAACGCCAGTTTGATGCCTTTCTCGAATTTCGGCTCCGGGACTTGGGGATAATCCTCTTTGGGCAGGCACAGGATCTTGAACTCGCTGTCGCCCGCCTTGATCTCGATATTGTCGCCGACCTTTTCCACCTGGACCATCTGCCCTTCCGGCAGGGATTTGACGATCTCAAAGATCTTCTTGCCGTTAACCGTGATCGCCCCGGGTTTATCAATGGTCGCCTCGAGATGCGTCCTCAGCCCAACCTCGAGATCTGTTCCCGTAAGTTCGATATCCGACACCGAGACGTTCATCAGGATGTTGGCCAGAATGGGCATGGTGTTCCGTTTTTCGACGATCCCATGGAGAAGTTGCAGCTCTTCCAGAAACGCTTCTTTGGGGAGTGAGAATTTCATTTCGCCACCTCTTAAACCGGATTCTTGATATTCTTAAATCTTATTATTTAAATTATAAAGATAACTAAAATCAAGAAGAGAAATAATAAAGTCCTCTGGAAATGTGCAGATCTCGCCGAACGCGTTGATAATCCTCATTGGATGAAGGCCAAGAGGCTGTTGATCTCTTTGTTGAATTCAGGATCGTCGGCCCGAAGCTTGTCGATTTTCCGGACGCTATAGATGACGGTCGTGTGGTGTTTTCCACCGAATTTCTTGCCGATTTCGGGAAGGGATGACTTGGTTAATTCCTTGGCCAGGTACATGGCGATCTGGCGGGGAAAGGCGATCTTGGGGGAGTTGTTCTTCGACTTGAGCTGGGAAGGTTTTATTTTGAACTTGTGGCAGATGAGTTTCTGGATCTTTTCCACAGTGACGATCGTCGTCGATGAGTCGAGAAGGCCCTTGAGGGCTTCTTTGGTCAGGTCCAAATCGATCCTTTCGCCCTTGAGCGAGGCGAAAGCGACGACCCGCCTCAGGTAGCCCTCGAGCTCCCGGATATTGGACTGGACCTTGTCGGCGATGTAGAGGGCCACGCTCTCGGGAAGGGAGACCGCCGCGGCCTCGGCTTTTTTATTGAGGATGGCGATGCGGGTCTCGATGTCCGGCGGCTTGAGGTCGGCGATGAGGCCCCATTCGAACCGCGACCGGAAACGCTCCTCGAGATGGGGGATCTCCTTGGGCGGGCAGTCGCTCGAGATGACGATCTGCTTCTGGTTGTCATAAAGGTGGTTGAAGGTGTGGAAAAATTCCTCTTTCGTCCGCTCCCGGCCGGCGAGGTAGTGGACGTCGTCAATCAACAAAACGTCGACGCTCCGGTATTTCTCGCGGAACTCGAGGACCTTGCCGTACTGGAGGTGGTTGATGAGGTCGTTCATGAATTTTTCGGTGGTGACGTAGATGATCTTATTCCGCTCGCTCTGCTGGAGGCTGAAGTGGCCGATGGCATTCATGAGATGGGTCTTGCCGAGGCCCGCCCCGCCGTAGAGGTAGAGAGGGTTGTAGGACTTGGCCGGATTCTTGGCCACGGCCAACGCGGCCGCGTGGGCGAACTGGTTGCAGTTGCCGACAACGAAGTTCTCGAACGTGTAATTGGGGTTGAGGTTCGGATTGATGGGCCGGCCCTGCTTGGTCTTCCTCTCGTCCGGCGATCGCCTCATGAAAGACGATGGCGTGTCGTCGTGGATGTAGCGGACGTCAAAGGTTTTACCGAAAAGATCCAGCGAACATTCGTTGATGATTTTCGAATAATGGAAGGACAGCCAGTCGCGGAAATAGGAATTCGGGACCTTGATGTACAAGCAATCCTGTTCTTGGCCGATGAAGCTCGTCGAGTCGAACCAGGTCTCGAACGAGTTGGGGTCGACCTTGGCTTCGACGGCCCGGAGGATTTGAATCCAAAGGTTTTGATTTTCTTTAGGTTCCATGGGTGCTGCTAGTTTTTCCACAGATTTATTCACATCTGTGGAAAATCCTCTCCGGGGAACAGCTTGGACCGGGTGAGGCCTGGCAATCATAGCACCACGGGGAGGCCATTTCAAGCTTTTTTTTAGGGGAAAACGGCGTCCCGGAGCGGTCGGGGCCGTCGCAGAAAGCCCCGGTCTGCGGCGCCTGAAAAGCGCTTCCGGGGGTCCCCGGCTGGCCCGAAAAACGGCCCAAAAAAGCCGCGAACGAGGCCCCCGCGGGACGCAGAAAACCGTTCGTTTTTACGCGCTTAGTCAAGGGACGAGTCTGCGTCCCCCCGGTCCCGGGACGCCCGGCCCCGGCGGCTGAGGACGGACCGGCTCAGCGCCGGAGGAGGGTCCTTTCCTCGATCGTCGAGGCGCCGAAAAGGACCGGGAAAAGGCGGGCCCGTATACGGTCGGCGAGCTCGGCAAAAGCGAATTCGGCCGGTTTATCGAGGTCGATGTAATCCCGTTCCTCGCGGAAGGCTATTTTATAAAGGACTTCCCCGGTCGCGGCGGAAACGACGGAGAGGTCGACCGAAAGGGTCCAGCGGCGCCGCTCGATGAGGGCGCGGCGGTCGATGTTGAACGGGCCGACTGCGGAAAGCTTCCCTTTCTCCAGGGCCTTGCGGGTCTGGCCGACGAGCCCGGCCGAGCCGGTGAGGAAGACCGCCCGTTCGTGGCCGGCGGCCGCCTGTTTCCAGGACGCCGGGTCGTCCGCGGCGGCCTGGCCGTCCCGGGAGAGCTTCATGCGGGAGACAGTGCCCTTGAAGGACCGGCCGAGTTCCGCCGCGAGATAGCCCTGGAGTTCTCGGCCGAGCGCGAACTCCGGGGACGGGGCGTCGTCGCGGAAATCTGTCACGATGATCTCGTTGAAGAGGCCGGGCGGAAAGGCCGAAACGCCGGGCATCTCCACCTTGACCGGGACCGGGGGACGCGAAAGGCAGGCGGCCGCGAGCAGGACGGCCGCGATGATAATGCCCCTTGGCTTCATGGCTTTCTCCCGCGCCAGGCCCCCAGGCGGGCCTTGAACCTTTCGGAGTTGTCTTTGATCACCGCATTGCCCGGGTCGAGACGGAGGGCTGCCTCGTATTCCTTTCGGGCCTCTTCGAAGGCGCCCTGTTTTTCGTAGGCGACGGCGAGGTTATTGCGGGCCGCGGCGGAATCAGGGCCGAGGTCCAGGGCTTTTTTCCACTGCCGAACGGCCTCGTCCCAACTGTCCGCGCGGGCCGCCGCGACGCCGTTCATGAGGGTTTTCGAGGCGAGGGGCAGTCGGCAGGCCGCAGCCAGGGGCAAGGAGAGAGAAACGAGAGCCAGAAAAACAGTGGGTTTCATGTCGGCCTCGAAGGAAAGTTACGCCTTTCGGACCCCCCCAGTCAAGCGGAGACAAACGCCGCCAACTTGCCTCGTGCCGGTTTTTATGGTATAAATGCGGCTCATCTTGAGACGAGAGAGATACGACCATGCCGAAAACCTGCCAGCTCTGTAAAAAAGGCCCGATTTTCGGGCATAACGTCAGCCATTCCCACAAGTCGTCCCCGAAAAAATGGAAGCCCAACCTTCAGCACGTCAGGGCTCAGACCCCGCAGGGCGGCGTGCGCCAGATCTGGGTCTGCACGAGATGCCTGCGCTCGGGGAAAGTGGCCAAAGCGGCCTAGCCTCGTTTACACTCTCTCGACAGACAAAACCTCTTTCAGTGCGGAGATGCGCCGCGTGATGTCCTCGAGGTGGCGGATGTCCCGGATCCTGATGTCCAGCCTGATCTTGGCTCGGCCCTCGGCGAGCATCGCCGCCTCGGCCTTGGAGATATTCCCCTCGAGCCCCGCGACCGCGGTGGCGACCTTGGCCAGGACCCCGGGCGAGTCCTCGGACCTGACCAGGAGACGGGCCTTGAACGTCCCGGCGAAGGCCGGGTCCCAGGACACCTCGACCAGCCGCTGACCGTCCAGGATCTCCTTGGTCACGAGCGGGCAACGGAGAGAATGGACGCTCAGCCCCTTCCCCGCGGTGATGTACCCGACGACGGGCTCGCCCTTGACCGGAGAGCAGCACTTCGCCAGCTTGATCATCTGTCCGTCGATGTCCTTGATCCTGACCCCCGGTCCCGGGCCGGGGGCGAACCTGGCCGCCGCTTTCCCGAGCAGGCCCGGCCTGCGCGGCGTGACCCGGCCGGCAGGGAAGACGGCTTCGATGAGTTTGGGGTTGACGACGATCTTGCCGAGCCCCGCCTGCCGGTAAAACTCCTCCATGGACACGGCCCTCGGCCCGAGGGCCGCGGCCAGCTGCCGGGCGAGGTCCTCCTCCCTCCGGAATTCGGCGGGGAGGATGTACTTGCTGATCTCCCGTTCCCAGAGCTTCCGTCCCAGGGCGATGCTTGTCATCCGGCTCTTGAGGTTGAGCCAGCGCTTGAGCTGCTGGCGCGCGCCGGCGGTCGCGGCCGAGGCGAGCATGCCTCGCGTCGGCGTCCTCTCGTCCGACGTCAGGATCTCTACGATGTCCCCCGTCTTGAGAACGGTCTTGAGCGGGGACGCGGAGCCGTTGACCCGGGCCCCGGACGCGTGGAGCCCGATCTCCGTGTGGATCTTGAAGGCGAAGTCGAGGGCTGTGGCGCCGGGCGGGAGGTTGATGACTTTTCCCTTGGGAGTGAAGACGTAGGCCTCCTCCGGGAGGAGGTTGGTTTTCAGGCTGCGAAGGAACTCCCGCGGGTTTTTCTGTTCCTCGAAGAGGGCGGCCATTTCGCGGAGCCAGTGGAGACGGCGATCCTCTTTTATCGGGCCAGGCGGAGAGTCGTCTTTGTATAGCCAATGGGCGGCGATGCCGTTCTCGGCGAGGTCGTGCATCTCCCGGGTCCTGATCTGGATCTCGAACATCTTCCGGCCCTCGGTGATGAGCGTTGTGTGCAGGGCCTGGTAGAGATTGGGCTTGGGCATGGCGATGAAATCGCGGAACCGCTGGGGCAGGTGGGGCCAGCGTTGATGGATGATGCCGAGGAGGGCGTAGCAGTTCTTGACGGAGTCGGTGATGACCCGCAGAGCCAGGAAGTCGAAGACCTGGTCGAAGGCGATGTCCCGCCGCTTCATCTTGCTCCAGACGCTGTAGGGGCGCTTGATCCGGGAGAAGACCTCGGCCGGGATGCCGTGCTCCCGGACGAGCTCCTCGAGCGTCTTCTTCATGGCCTTGAGGTCCGCCTCGGCCGCCCTTCTCCCGGGCTCCACGGCCGCGGAGATCTTGGCGAACTCCTCGGGGGCCACGTAGCGGAAGGAGAGGTCCTCGAGCTCGGCCCGGATGCGCCCCATGCCGAGCCGGTTGGCGATCGGGGCGTAGATGTCGAGCGTCTCGCGGGCGATCTGCCGCTGCCTCTCCTCGTCGAGGTGGCGGAGGGTTTTGAGGTTGTGGATCCGGTCGGCCAGCTTGATGAAGATGATCCGGATGTCGTCGGTCATGGCCAGGATGATCTTCCGGATGGTCTCGGCCCGGCGGACTTCGGGCGACGCCTCCTGGACCCGGCTGATCTTGGTCACGCCCTCGACCAGATCGGCGACCTCCTTGCCGAAATTATCGCGGATGTCCGCGGCCGTCGCGTCTGTGTCCTCGAGGACGTCGTGGAGGAGGGCGGCGACGAGCGTCGTCTTGTCGAGCTTCATGTCGGCGAGGTAGTCGGCCACTTCGAGCGGATGGCTGAGATAGGGTTCCCCGGAACGGCGGACCTGCCCCTTGTGGGCCTTGCCTGCGAACACGTAGGCCTTCTGGAGGACGATGGACTCTTTTTCGCTGATGTAGGAGGAGGCTTTTTCGAGGATGTCGTCAAACCGGATCATGGCTGGACGGCCTCCCTTGTCCGAGGATCCAGGCGGCGGTTTCGAGGGCCCCGGCGGGCGAACGCGTCGCGGTCAAGGGACGACCCTTCGCGGCGGAAGTGGACCCCTGGACCTGGCAAGGCCGGGGCCCCGGCCGCTATCGAGGAAAACGGCCCAGCGTGTCTGCATGACAAGCGTTCGTCGGTGGCGAAGACCTCCGATATGACGGCTAAGATGAAGCCTTGTCGGGCATGGGCTTGGCGGACTCGGCGGGGGCGGTCTTCGCCTCGGCCTTGGTCTCGGCTGCGGGGGCCTTCGCCTCGGCCTGGGTCTCGGCGGGCAGCGAGCTTTTCTTGGCGTAGTCGGTGACATACCAGCCGCTCCCCTTGAACTGGATGGCCGGGGAGGAAGTAATCTTGGTGACGGGACCGCCGCATTTGGGGCACATCTCCGGCGGCTTGTCCTTGGCTTTCTGGAGCACCTCGCAGACCTCGCGGCACTTGGTGCACTGATATTCGTAAATCGGCATCGCGGTTATCTCCCGGTCTTTATGACTCGACAGGACACTTATTATAACAGAAATCGCCCCGCCGCGAACCGCTTGACTCAGGGGCCGCCGACGCTATTGGCTCTGCGCTCGGGGCATTCCCGCATTCGGCCGCGGAGGGTCCTCGGGAACCAGTCCCGACGGTCGGCCAGGGAATCTTCGGGTGCTCGGGGACATGTCCTAAAGGGCCCGGTAATGGCCCTTTAGGGCGTGTCCCCATTTTTCGCTTTTCTAGGCCGAGGGGATCGACGACTTGGAGGGGGAATCCGCTCCGCCTTCCCCCTTCCAACGGTCGCTACGCTCCCTGCCTCCCCTCCTCGAACGCTGCGGCGTTCTGCGGCCCGGGAGAAATATCTCCCGGGACCCTCTTCCGGTTCATGCGGTTTATGGGCAGTATCTGAGCGAGCATAAGCGATGATTTCGTCGGTCGGCGTGACGGACGAGGGGAGTTTCAGGGGAAACCGCCAAAACGTGTTTGAGCTCGGCGTAGCGTACGCCGAGCGAGTTGTTTTGGCGCCGAGTGCGGCGCGATGACCGGCGGAAAAAATCATCGCAGCGAGCGAAGACGATCCCCGAGGCCTACTCGTGGAAGACGATGGCCTCGAAGACGTAGAGCTTGGCGCCCTGCCGCCAGGCGTCCGGCGGCAGTCCGGCCTTGAGCGAGCCCTGCTCGAGAAAGGTCTCCCGGTCCCACTTGTTCTCTAGCGGGACTTGGGGCAGGAGGACGCCCGTCAGCCCGCCCCGCGAGACGATCAGACCGTGCCGGCCCACGGTGACCTCGCGCGGGTCGGCGATTTCCCGGACCGGCGTCAAAACGGAGATCTCGAACTTGAGGTCCTTGAGCTCGGCGGGCCGGACGGGAGGGAAACGCGGGTCCTCGGTCGCCGCATAGACCGCCGCCCGGATGACGGCCTGGCCCAGCGGGGCGACGGGCTCGATGAATCCGATGCAGCCGCGCAGGTCCCCGCCCTTCGTGAGCGTGACGAACACGCCTCGCGGCTCCAGGAACTTCGGCCTTCCGGAGGCGTCCTCGATCGCTGCCCGCCTCTCGACGAATTCGGTCACGGATGCCCGGGCCAGACGGAGGAGCTCGATTTTTTCTTCCGGCGTGAGAGAGTACTCGCCGCCCTCTCCGGGCCCGGAGAGGACGACTGCGGCCAGATAACCTACGACCGGGCCGCCGAAGCCGGACGAATCGGTCTGGGCGAGGACCTCGACCCGGGGTTGGCCCGCTTTCCTGGCCAGGAGCAGGACGGCGGCGACGGGACCGCCGCCGCACATGATGTTCTCCCCGGCCTCGGTTTTGCGGATGAGACCTTCCGTGTTCACGGCCCGGATGAGCACGGCCGTCGCGGCGTCGGTCGCCTGCGCCTCGGCCTTCGGCAGGAAATGGGACAGGTCTGTCGAGGCCACGACGAGGACGTTTTTTGCGAGACAGGTTTTCTCAAGCGCCGCGGCCAGGGTGCGGATGGCCGGGCGGGTCTGGCGGCCCATGACGATGGGGACGATGGCCGCCCCGGGCAGGGCTTTCTGGATGAAGGGGATCTGGACCTCGACCGAGTGTTCTTCGGCGAAAGCTTCGGGCCGGAACCGGAAACCCGAGGCCTTGGCGATTTCCCTGGCCAGGGCGGCATCGACGCGGGCGACCCCGAGCGGGGTTTCGAAACCGCCGTCAGGCCAGATGGAACAGCCCTCGAACGCGACGTGGTGGGACGGGCCGATGATGACGACCGTGTCGATCGCTTTGCCCCGGACCAGGGCATAGGCCGCGGCGGCCGTCCGGCCCGAATATACGTACCCGGCGTGCGGAACGATGAGGGCCAAGATCTTGCCGGAGGGAGGGGCGGCCGGGGCCGCGGCCGCGAGATAGCCTTCGATCTCGGCCGCCAGCCGGGCCGGGTCGGCCGTGTAGAACTGGCCGGCGAAGGCCGCCGGCCGGAGACCCTGGCCTGCCGCCTGGGTCAGAGCCACGACCGTTATCCCGGCCAGAAGCCACAGGGTTATTCTCATGGGCCTTCTCTCCGGCGCGCTCCCCAGTTTTCAATATATCGGCGGCGGAGCGAAAAAGCAAGTTGACTTTTTCCGGGATTTACATAGAATGTATAGGGAAGGATATGATGAAAGGCTTCTTTAAGTTTCTGCTGGCCACGCTGACGTTGGGTGCGGTGTTTTTCCTCGGTCTTTTCCTCTGGAAAGAGAAGGAAAAGTCCAAGATCCCGATATTCCAGGAAGAGCCCGAAAGTCACGAGAGAAGGAAAAGCCCAAGATCCCAATACTCCAGGAAGAGCCCTTAAGTCACGGCTGAGCGGTCCGTGGTTCGTCCGGCATGGAGCGAAATCCTTTTTCTCCGCCCGGGGAAGAAGAAGAGGGTTGAACGATGAGTTGGAGCACCTACGCCATCCTGATCGTCTTCGCGGCGTTCGTCCTGCTGCTCATCCTCAATCCCAACATGTCCTGTTTCGGAAAACGCATCACGTCTCCGTTCTATCCGCTCCTGCGGAAAAAGCGGCTGAAGGGAAAGGCCGGCGCAACGACGGACGTCGGGGCCGGGGAGAAGGCGGCGCAGAAAACCGAAGATTATGGATTTCGCTAGCCCTTCGCTCCGGCGTATCGGCCTGCCCGGGCTCCTGGGCCTTCTCGCAGCGCTCGCCGCGTGCGCCGGGCGCGCTCCCGTTCTCGTCCCCCCGTCCTGCGGTGTCGAGGCCGTCGAAGGGTTCGGCTCGGCCTCCATGCGAGGAGAGGACGCGGCGGTCAAAGGAAAATTCGCCTTCCTCTTCCGCCGGCCGGGCCTTGGCCGGGTCGAAGCCGTCGACCCGATCGGCAGGACGGCCTTCCTCATGATCTTCCGCGAGGACCGGGCCTACTTCGTCGTGCCGGGAAAAAAGGCCTACGCCGAAGAGGGGCCGGAGGCCATGATGAAGCGTTTCCTGGGGATCTCCCTTCCGCCCGACGAGGCCCTCCGCCTTCTCAGTGGGACCTGGGCGGACGCCGGTGCCGGGAGCGGCTGGAATTTGGAACAGGACGAAAAGGGACGGGTCGCCCGCGGCGGGCGGGACGGTTTCGCGTTCATGGTCCGGGAGTTCTTCCCGGGGGCGGGAGTCCCGAGGGACATCGGGCTTTCGGGGCCGGGGACGTCCGGGCGGATGAAGGTCCTCAAGCTCGGCTTCAACCCGCCGTCGCGGGAAGCGGCCTTCGACGTGTCCTTTCTCCGCGGCTATGTCTTGAAAACGTGGGAGGAGATCCTGGAGTTCCGGGACAGATGACCGTCAAGTCCTTCGCCAAGATCAACCTCGGTCTGGAGATCGTCGGCAAGAGGCCTGATGGCTACCACGATATCCGGACCCTTTTCCAGACGATCTCCCTCTCTGACGAGCTTCATCTCGAGCCCGCCTCGGCCGGCGTCCTCCATCTCGCCGGGGACGACCCGTCCGTGGCCTGGGACGAAACGAACCTCGTCCATCGGGCGGCCCGGTTCCTCCGGGAAAAAACGGGGACGGACCAGGGAGCCCGGATCCTGGTCAAAAAGAGCGTCCCCGCCGGACGGGGGCTCGGCGGCGGCAGTTCCAACGCGGCGGCAGCGCTCCTGGGCCTCAACCGGATGTGGGGACTCGGCCTAGACGCGCCCGCACTGGCCGGGCTGGCCCGGCGCCTGGGAGCCGATGTCCCCTTTTTCTTGCATGGGGGGCTTTGCCTGGGAGAGGACATCGGGGACCGCCTGACCCGCCTCCCCGACCTCGCCCCTCGCCCCTGCCTCCTCGTCTTCCCGGCGTTCCCCATCCCGACGGCGTCGATCTACGCCGGCGTAGCGCCGCCCTTGACTTCCGACGGCAAAGTCAGTAAAATTATGCGTTTTCTGGAGTCCGGCGACTTCGGTCTTTTGGAAAACGACCTGGAACACGTCATTTTCCGGGCCCATCCCGAGCTCGAAAGCTGGAAAAGGCTTTTTCGGGAGCGGGGGGCCATCCTGTCCCAGGTCAGCGGATCGGGCTCGGCGGTTTATGGGCTTTTCGCCGACGCGGAGAGCGCCATGGAGGCGCAGAGGAGGCTCCCCGGAACGCCTGCCGCCCGGCTCGCGGCGACCTTGCCGCGGGAGGACTATTGGGCACAGCTCGGTGCTGGGGCGTAGCCAAGCGGTAAGGCAACGGACTTTGGCTCCGTCATTCGGAGGTTCGAATCCTCCCGCCCCAGTTCGGACGATATAAGGCGAGGAAAAGACGATGAAGGTATTCACGGGATCATCGAACACGGCCCTGGCCCGGGAGATCGTCGACTATTTAAAGATCGACCTCGGGCGGTGCGTCCTCGACCGTTTCAGCGACGGCGAGATCCACTTTTATATCGACGAGAACGTCCGCGGCGAGGACGTGTTCATCATCCAATCGGGGTCGTCCGACGCGAACAGTCACCTCATGGAGCTGTTCATCATGATCGACGCCTTCAAGAGATCGTCCGCGGGCCGGATCACAGCCGTCATCCCCTACTTCCCCTACGCCCGGCAGGACTGGAAAGACCGGCCCCGGGTCCCGATCTCGGCCCGCCTCGTCTCGGACCTGATCGAAAAAGCGGGGGCCAACCGCATTCTGACCATGGACCTCCATTCGCCGCAGATCCAGGGTTTCTTCTCGATCCCCGTGGACAACCTCATGGCCGCGCCCGTCCTGGCCAACCACATCAAGACGCTGAAGCTCGAGGACCTGACCATCGTTTCCCCCGACGCCGGGGGCGTCGGCCGGGCCCGGGTGTTCGCCCAGCGGCTGAACGCCAAGCTGGCCATCATCGACAAGAGACGGCCCGCGCCCAACGTGGCCAAGGTCCTGCACGTCATCGGCGAGGTCGCCGACCAGAACGTCGTCATCTTCGACGACATCGTCGACACGGCCGGGACCCTGACCCTCAGCGTGGACGCCCTGGCCAAGGAGAACGCCAAGAGGATCTTCGGCGCCTGCACGCATCCCGTCCTGTCGGGGCCGGCCCTCGACAATATCGACAAATCGAAGCTGGAACGCGTCTTCGTGACCAATACGATACCGTTGACGGAAAGGGCCGCCGCCTCCGGAAAATTCGCCGTCCTTTCCGTCGCCGAACTCTTCGGCGAGGCGATCCGGAGGATCAACGAGGGGAGCTCGGTGAGCTCTCTCTTCGCTTAAGGAGAACAAGATGAACATCGTCGTCAAGAGCGAGAAACGCCAGGGGCTGGGGTCCAACGCCGCGCGCCGCCTGCGGGCGCAGGGCTTCGTCCCGGTCGTCTTGTACGGGGAATCGATGGAGAGCCGGCCCCTCGTCGTGAGCAAGAAGGACATTGTCCAGATCTTGAAGCTCGAGTCGGGGGAGAACACCATTTTCAAGGTCGCTGTCGACCCGGACATGTACGACGTCATGATCAAGGACCTGCAGATCGACCCGGTCACCGACGAGCTCCTCCACGCCGACCTCATCCGGATCTCCATGGACAAGCCCGTGCGTGTCACGGTCCCCGTCGTCCATCGCGGTGAACCCGTGGGCGTCAAGACCGAGGGCGGCTTCGTCGATTTCGTCACCCGCGAAGTCGAGGTCGAGTGCCTGCCGCGGGACATCCCGGAGAGCCTGTCGATCGACATTTCCGAGCTCCACGTCCACCAGTCGTTCAAGGCCGAGGGTCTGGCCATCCCGGCCGGCGTCAAGCTCATCACCGAGCCCGCGACCGTCATCGTCCTCGTGTCCCTTCCCCACAAGGAAGAGGAATTCCCCGGCGAGAAACCGGAAGAAGCTGTGGCCGAGGAGTCCACGGAGCCCGAGGTTATCAAGAAAGAACGGGCCGAGAAGGAAGAGCCGGAGAAATAATCCTTGTGGCTGGTTGTGGGGCTGGGCAACCCCGGTGACGAGTACGCGGCCACGCGCCACAACGCCGGTTTCATGCTCGTTGAACGGATGGCCCGCGCTTGGGGCGTCCCTCTCCGGGGCCGGCTGTTCCGGGCCAGGACCGGCGTCGCCCGCCGCGGCGAGGAGGACGTTCTGCTGGTCCTCCCCAAGACGTACATGAACCGGAGCGGCCTGGCGGCGCGGGCGGCCATGGCCGGCAAGGGCATCCCGCCCGAACGGCTCGTCGTGGTCTACGACGACCTCGACATCCCGCTCGGCGAGATCCGGATCCGGAAGAAAGGCCGGCCCGGGACGCACAAGGGCATGATCTCGGTCGCGGGCGAAACCCGGACCGACGAGTTCCCGCGCATCCGGGTCGGCATCGGGCCGCTCCCCGGCGGCCGGGAGGCGGCCGATTTCGTCCTCGAGCCTTTCAAGCGGGACGAGCGTCCGTCTCTCGAGAAAAGCCTCGAAGCGGCCGGCGAGGCCCTGGAGATGATCCTCGACGGGGCGATCGACCGGGCCATGACGCGTTTCAACCATCACAAGGTGATGACTGGGGATTCCGGAAAATAGGAACCCCCTGCCATCACAAGGTGATGACTGGGGATTCCGGAAAATAGGAACCCCCTGCCATCACAAGGTGATGACTGGGGATTCCGGAAAATAGGAACCCCCTGCCATCACCGGGCCGAAGGGGATTGAATTTTTCGGAGAATCGGCTAGAATAGTCGGTGCACTCCTTGTTCCTCCCCGAGGGGAGGAGCTGTTAAATCCATAAGGAGGTCTCAGTGAGACAATACGAAACGGGGTTCGTTCTCTCCCCCACGCTCGCGGAAGAAGAGACGGCGCAGTTGGTCCAGCAGATGGCCGAGGTCGTCGCCCAAAAAAAAGGCCGCATGGTCAAGCAGGATGTCTGGGGCAAACGCAGGCTGGCCTTCCCGATCAAGAGGTTCCAGGACGGCGTTTACGTTTTTTTCACCTATGAAGGCGCGGGCGACATCTCCGCGGAGCTGGAGCGCCGGTTCAAGCAGACCGACGCCGTCATCCGGTTCATGACCGTCCTCCGGGACCCGCGGGACCTCACCCGGCGGAAGAATAAGAAGAGGCGCGCCGAGGAAGCCGCCCGGGCCGCCGCCGAACCAGCCGTCGAACAGACGGCCGCCGTGCCCGCCGAAGTGAAAGAGGAGAAGTGAGATGCCGAGAGACGAAAAATCCGAAAGAGGCGAACGGAGCGAGCGGGGCGGCTACCGGAAGTATTTCACTCCCAAGAGGAAATTCTGCCGGTTCTGCCAGAGGGACGTCCGGGGCATCGATTACAAGGCCGTCGAGATCCTGAAGAAGTACATCCCCGATAGGGGCAGGATCACCCCCCGCCGGATCACCGGGACGTGCTCGTTCCACCAGAGGAAGCTCGCCCTGGCCATCAAGCGGGCCCGGCTCATGGCCCTTCTCCCGTACGTCGAGGATTGACATGAAAGTCATTCTGAAACAGGACGTGGAAAAGTTGGGCCGGCGGGGCGACGTGGTCAACGTCGCCCCCGGGTTCGGACGGAACTATCTCCTCCCCCGGAAGATGGCCATCGCCGTCACTCCGACGAACATCAAGATGATCGAGATCGAGCGCCAGTCCCTGAAGAAAAAAGTCGAGATCGAGCGGAAGTCCTTCCAGTCGCTCACCCAGAAGCTCAACCAGGTCTCCCTGACGTTCACCCGCCGGGCCGGCGAAAAGGACGTCATCTTCGGCTCCGTGTCGTCCGGCGACGTCAAGGAAGCCCTCGACGGGCTGGGGTACGACATCGACAAGAAGAAGATCCTGCTCGACG
>Ga0315291_10002706_pt1 | contig 23067 bp, 14 predicted proteins | sample YL17G12_20_MG_FD_203070 | JGI IMG/M metagenome (GOLD analysis project Ga0315291, IMG submission 203070) | Sediment microbial communities from Yellowstone Lake, YNP, Wyoming, USA - YL17G12_20 | ecosystem: Environmental > Aquatic > Freshwater > Lake > Sediment | place: USA: Wyoming | collected... | reverse complement strand
CGGGATAGCAGGAGATGTCGGGCATGTCGAATTTCGTGATGTAGGGGGCGTGGTTGACGGCCACAACGTCGACGAGGATGTTTCCCTCGGCCGTGTACCCGAAGGGGTCCTTCGCCGTCACGGTGTAGTTCTCCATGCCGGTCCAGCCCGGCTGGAGGGTGGTGAAGGTGGCGTTGTTTCGGCTGAAGCGGACCAGGGTCTTGCCGCCGGCGTTGTTCACCGCCGAGTAGGTCAGCAGGTCGTAGTCCGGGTCGTAGAACACTGTGGAAAGGTCCAGCGTGGCGTTGGAGCTCTCGTTGACGGTGAAGGGCGTCTCCCACTTGCCGTCGAAGATCGTCGGGGGCATGTTCATGGTGATGTTGACGCGGTAGCGCCCGGCGCCGCCCTGGTAGTTCATTATCGACACGTGCAGGTAGCTCGTGGTGGTGGTCTCGGGCGAGACGCCGTCGGCGTGGGTTATGTTCTTGGCCGGGGGACTGTAGGCACTGTAGCTTTGGTTGGCGCTGTCGCGCAGCTCCATCGTTATCTGTGGACGGTCCTGGACCGCGTCGTAGTCGAGGGACCACAGGGTGGCGTTAATTATCTGGCCCGCGGAGGCCGGGAACACGAAATAGTCCTCGATGTCGATGTCCTTGCCCAGGGTGTCCTCGAACGCTATGTAGTGGCCGTCCGTGGCGTCGGGAAGGCCCATCGCCGTCTCGACCGAGTTCCAGTCGTCCTTGTAGACGGTGGTCTTCCAGACCTTCAGTACATAGCTGCCGGTCCCCTTCACCGCAAGGACCCGCAGGTAGTACGTGCCGTTCACCGCAGCACTGAAGGATTTATCGTCCTTTACGGCAACCCCGGTGTCGTTGTTGTCGACTATCTCGTAGTGGAGGAACTGGTCGATGTAGGTCAGGTTCGCGAAGTAGACCTCGACGCGCGCTGCCAGATTGGCCGACGGCTGGCAGGAGAAGGTAACGACGTCGGCCGCGGAAACGTTGTTGACCAGGTCCATCACGAACCAGTCGGCCTGCTCGTTGGGGTCGTCCAGGTTCCCGTTGAGCGTCGTCGGAGGCGCGGGGACCGGCGCCGCGGTGGCCGGCGTGTTGTTCTGTCCGCTGTAGGCGGCCGCGGTTTTCTCGAACCTTATATTGTAGTTCGCGGTGGCCGCAAGCCCCTGGACCTCGTACCTTACGTAGTAATAGCCCGTCGTGAAGGCGACCGTGCCCACGGTGTGGTCGTTGAACTGGTTGGCGTCGCCGTCGAGCAGGATATCGTTGCCCAGCGGGTCGTAGAGGAACATCCTCTTTATCCCGCCCGAGCAGGAGGCCCAGACGGTCAGCTTCTCCGAGTTGGGCGCGTTGCAGATGAGCTGTATCTTGTAGTAGTCGTTGACGTCGCTGGCGCTGCACGTGCCGCTGAACGATATCGAGCTCCCGGACGGCGAGACAACCGTGGCCGCGGCGAAACCGTCGTTGGGCTCCGAATCGGTATTGGGGGTCGTGCCCCGGGAAACGTTGGCGCCGGCCGGCGGCAGGACGAACGCGCCCGCAGCCATCATCAGCACTGTCATTACACTGATCCATCCCCTGGTCCTCATGGTCATTCCTCCTCCTGTGTCTCCTTCTTCCGGCCGCCGAGGACTAGCATCGCCGCGGCGGCGACCACCAAGATCACAATGACAATGAGTATAGGCAGGTTGCTGCCGGCCGGCGCCGTTCCCCCGGCTATGTCGACCCTGACAGAAGCGCTGTCCGAAACGGCGACGTTGGCGCCTTTCACGCGGAAGAACAGGTCCTTTCCGCCTGATTCGGCGTTCCAGTTCATCGTCACGGTATGGTTGGCGCCCGGCAGCAGGTCGGGGAGGTTCAGCTCGCCGGCGGTCCGGCCGGCGACCACAAGCGTGGCGACCAGGCCGGTGGCGGGTGCGTTGCCCAGGTTGTTAACGGTGAAGGAGATGTTCACGGTCTGGCCCTTCCTCGGCTCGCGGGGAAAGAGGACCGGGGCCCCGAGCCTCACGTCCGGTTTGCGCTCCTCGGCGGGCAGCACCGTTACGGCGGTGCTTCCGGCGTTGTTGGACTTGTTGGTCTCCAGCACGTTGTTTTGCGGGTCGATGACCGCGTTTATCGTGTAGTTGCCCTCGGCCACCAGCACCACCCAGGGCTGGGTGACGTTGCGGGACTCGCCGGGCAGGACCTGCGCCACCGTCTGGTCGCCGAAGAGCTGGGGATAAAGGCCGGCCTGGTAGGTGAACCGCACCGTGAAGTTGCGGGCCGGCTTGCCTCCGAGGTTGGTGATGGCGGCCGAAATAATCAGCACCTCATCGTAGCGCACCGACTGTTTGACGGCGTGCACGCCCGCCACGGCCAGGTCCGCCTCGGGCGTGACCGGCCGGACGGTGAGGTTGACGGACAGGGCGTTGTTGCTCGGGTCCGAGTCGTTGTTGATCCGGGAGCCGTCGACGACCGCCCGGACGGTGTGGACGGTGACGGCTGTGTCGTTCAGGGCCGATGTGTCCCAGCCGAACTGCGAGGTGAAGTTGCGCCCGGGAGCGATGGGGTAGAGCAGGAATGTTTTAAAGGCAGCGGCGGAGCCGTCCAGGGTCAGGGTCAGGGTGGTGTTGGCGGCGCTGCTCAGGCTCCCCCGGTTGGCGACATTGACCCATATCCACAGGGTCTCCCCCACCGTGACCTCGTCCGTGGCGTTGCTCTGGTTGAGCGTGCGCGAGAACGTCGTGCTCTGGACCGAGAGGTCCAGGCTTCCCCGGAACGCCAGCTGGACGAGCCTTTCGTTGTTGCTGTCGTTGAGCTCGGAAAAGTCGCTGTAGGCGTTGACCTGCACGCGAAGCGTATGCCTCGCCGGCGTGACGGTGGCGGTGTCCCAGTCGAAGCTGGTGTTGAGGTATTCCCCGGGCGCTATAGGCGAAATGGCCATCTCCAGGACGGTCTCGACCGAATCGAGCAGCACCTGCAGGGTGGTGTTCGCCCTCGGGGAGCCCGGGCCGATGTTGGAGACGTTCACCGATACGTTCACCACGGTCCCGACCAGCGGAGAGTTGTCGCTCAGGGTCACGTCGGTGATGGCCAGGTCGGGGAAGAGCTCCTCGTCCAGGGTGATGTTCTCAGTCCTCATCTCCTTGGATGTGCCGGCTATCCGGGCCTTTATGGTGTGGGTGCCGGTTTCCGTCCCCGTGGTGTCCCAGGAGTAGCTCAGCCTCGTGGGGGTCCCCGCGGGCACCTCGTTGACGGTGAGGTTGCCCAGGGGGACCCCGCCGGCGTCGAGATAGAAGTCTACACGTACATCCGCGGAAGGCTCCAGCCCGTTGTTGTTCAGGGTGAGATTGATGGAGAGGATGTCGCCCACGCGGGCGCTGTGGCTCGAGGATGTGATCGAGGAGATGTAGGGATTGGTCCGGTATTTCAGCGACACGGCAACCCTCCCGAAGCTCTCCCGGACCCTGACGGTGATGTTGTGCTTGCCGTCGGTGGCGCGGGAAGTGTTCCAGTCGCAGGGCACGGTGGTGGCGCCGGCCGTCGGAATGTCGATACCCGCGGTATAGAACGGTTTCGATTCGTTGTCCTGGTAGAACGCAACCGGTTCGGCCAGCGCCGGCCGGATGCCGCTGTTGCCCAATGTCGCCAGGAGCGAGACGGTCTCGCCCACGACCGCGTTATCGGCCGACGAGGTCAGGTCCTGGACGAACGGGACGACGTCCGGAAGAAAGCTGATATTGGCGAACGCGAAGTTGTTGGAAAGGTAGGGGTCCGACTGGTTCGCCGGCTGGGTGTCGTTTTGGACCTCTACGAAAACGCTGTAGTTGATGCCAGGCGTGAGGTCGAGCCCGCCGGTGTTCCAGACCCACCGGGCGACGGCCGTCCCGGCCGGCTCGATCACCGTCCCGGTGACGTTAAACTCCAGCCGGCCCAGCCGCGACAGGGACATGTTCGTGGTGTTGTAGCTGAATGTCACCGCGACGTTGAATGCCGGCTCGTCGCCCAGGTTGGTTATCGTGGAGTTTATGAAGATGATGTCGTTGATGAAGGGAGGCCCGGCGTGGTCGGGCTCCAACCCAATATCCCCGCCACTGACGGAAAGGTCGATGTTGCCCGGGCTCCGGGGCAGGGCGACGGCCGCGCCGCCGGCCAGCAGGAAGAACACCGTTCCCAACGCAATGCCGGCCCGCACCCTGTTCATCCGATTCCTCTTCGTTGTACTGGTATATTTGTCATCTGTATTAAAGCATGGGGGCACCATGGAATCATTCCTCCTCCTTTGCATCCAGTGTCTTGACCCCATCGCCATCCCGTGGGCCTTCAACACGTTGTTCCTGCCCTCCTTTGCGGGCCTTGCCCTGCGATTCCCCCTCCCCTCCGAACGCAGCCATCGCCACCGCCGCCACTGCCAGGAGGACCAGGACGCCGGCGATGGCGTAGGTGTATGCGGGATTCGTCTCCACATTCGGGGTCGGCGGCTCCACCTGTATCTCGGGGTCGAACGGCCGCGCATCGGAGTTGTCCCCGACGCCATCGCGGTCGGAATCGAGCCATTCATCCGGGTCGCGCGGAAAGGCGTCGCTCGAGTCGGGGTAGCCGTCGCCGTCGCTGTCGACGTCCACCGCGAGCCTCATGACGATGGAGCGGGTATTGACCAGGGGCTCCTTGTCCGGTATGCCGGTGACATTGTCATAGGTTTCGTAGAGCACGAAGAGGCGGCCGTTGTACACGGCCACGCTCGGGAACTCGTCGTCGCCCAGGTTGTGAGGCTCAGTGTCGATCACGACGGATTCGCAGCGGTCCCCGGGCATCGAGAGCAGTGAGACGGCAGTGAGGTTCCGGCCGTCGAACGACCTCATCACGATGTCCCAGTCGGAGCCGTCCTTTATGGATTCGTCTGCGGTCTTCCAGACCAGGTACAACGTGTTGCCCAGAACGATAGCGTTGGGCCGGTTGTCGTCGCCGCTGTCGCTTGCGGGGCTGACCGTGTAATAAGGACCGGAAGGCCCGCCGTCGACGCGCCTCATGAGGATGTCCTGGTCTCCCATGCCCTTATAGGTAGCGCCCTCGCCATCCACCGTTCTCCAGACGGCGTACAGCTCGTCATTGCCGGTGGCGGGGTTGCGGTAGCCGACCAGCTTTGGAAAGGCGTCCTTGTAGCCCTTGACAGGAATCGTGTAGACCGCCTGCGGTATCCCCCAGCCTCCGCCGGCGTTGGCCGAAATGTAGATGATGGTGTTGGCCCCATCTGCGTCATTGGCCTCCCAGGTCAGGTAGAGCGTGTCCTTGAAGACCGTGAAGTTCGGCCAGTCGCACTGGGTGCTGTTGGAAACAATGGAGACGACCTCCTCGGCGCCGAACTGGCCGTCGTAGTTGCGGGCGACTATCTCGGAGCGGCCGCCCACCACGCGGTTGTAGGCGACGTAGAGCTGATCGCGGAACACGGCGGCCCCGGGGTGATTGCAGTTCCAATCGGTCCCTCCCGGCGACGGCTCGTTGACAAACGACAGGTCGCTCCATCCCTGCCCGTCGAAGCTCGTCATGAGTATGTCCAGGAGCGTGGTGTTCCGGGGGGCGGCCTTCTGGGTCTGGTCCTCTGATTGGAACACGACGTAGGCCTTGCCCCTGTAGTCCACCATCTTCGGGTAGTCGTTGAAGTGGCCGAAGTGGTCCTCGGACCGGTCCGTGTTCGTGAGATTGTATATCGGGCCCCAGCTGGCGTTCTCATCCGGCCCCGAGTCGTCGAATGTGCGGAAGAATATGGCCCCCCGGGTGCCGTTGCCGTCGGGGCGGGCGTTCTTCCCTTGCCAGCAGATGTAGAGCTTTCCGTCCTTTTCGTACGCCGTGGTCTCGCTGGGCTCGACGCCCATCCAATCGGAGGTGACCACCTTGTAGGTCGGGGCCCTTTCATGGGCGGGGTCCCTCTCCCTGCTCTCCAGCCCCAGCGGGACCGGCCAGGCCAGGGCCGTGGATGCGAAGGTCGAAAGAAGTATCATCCAGACTGCAGCCGTGCGGGTCGTTGACATTGTCCCCTCGGTCAACCATTATGCATTTCATTGTAAATAACAAAGTGGAACGACCCTCTAATCGCTTTAAATGCATTGTTGTACGGTTTTTGATGTTCCGCCACCGTGAACATTATATTGTCATCCGTCGTATGCACTCGCCGCGGAGGCTCACCCCATGGCCGGAAAGACGCACGTCACGATGGAAAGGGACAACTGCATAAGCTGCGGCAACTGCTGGAGCACCTGCCCCGACTTTTTCGAGGCCAACCCCGACGACGGCCAGAGCCACGTCGTGATGAAGTTCCGCGCCGGCGACAGCCTCGCCGAGGGCGACGCCCCCGAGGACCTCGACGAGTGCGTCCGGAGCGCGGCCGAGGGCTGCCCGGCGGATGTCATCCATATTGGGTAAAGGGAGAAAGGGTGGAAGGGGGGAAGGGTGCAAGGGTGGACCGCAGAAGACCGGCCTCGGGCCGGTCTTCTAGGCCCAAACGGCCGAAGGTCCTCCACGGAGGGACGGGACGGCCGTCGTCCCCTATTTCCCTTCCACCCTTCCACCCTTCCACCCTTCCACCCTTCCACCCTTGCACCCTTACACCCTTCCACCCTTGCACCCTTACACCCTTGCACCCTTACACCCTTGCACCCTTACACCCTTGCACCCTTCCACCCTTCCCTTTTACCCCTGCACCCTTTCACCCTTTCTACCCCTCGTCATCAGGTACGACGCCGCCAGCCCCACCAGCGCCAGGCCGCCGATCGCGACGGCCGGGCCGAGCCCGCCGGTGAACTGGAGCGACGCGACCACGGCCAGGGCGCCGAATACCCGGCCCACGTTGGTGAGCAGCTCCCGAACGGTCATCGCCTCGGCGCAGCTTCCCGATCGCTCGGTCACGACCGTGAACGTGAACGGGAAGAGTATGTAGATGGAGAAGTAGACCAGGCCCATGAGGGCGGTCCAGATGGCCAAATTACCGGTGAAGAGGGCGGCGGCCACGGAAAAGGTGCCGCCGGCCAGCGCCGAGGCCACGACTACCGGCCCGCGGGAGCCCTTCCGGTCGGACCAGCGGCCCGCCAGGAGCGAGGCGGCCCCGCCCAGAAGGCCCAAAAACGAGTAGAAGGCTCCGTAGCCCTCGGCGCCGGCCAGGTTCATTATCAGGCCCAGAGGGACCGCCAGCCAGAACACGCCCTGCCAGGCGCCCTCGCACAGGAGCAGTCCGCGGAGCCGGCGCGTCCCCGCGAGCATCCGGCGTATATCCACCCTGAGCTCGCCCGCCGGCTCCAGCCAAAACGAAGCGACGACGCCGACGGCCAGCGCGGCGATGCTCAGCAGCAGGACCAGCTGGAAGTCGTAGAGCCCGACGAGGAACCCGGCCACGACCGGCAGGGTGGCTCCCATCACGGCGAAAAGGGCGAACAGCGCGGCCGAGCTCTGGGCGCGGTTCTCGTCCCGGGTGAGCTCCAGAAAGCGAGTGTTGTAGGGTATCCAGAAGATCGTGACGAAGCCTCCAAGCAGGAGCGCGGCGACGTAGAGCTGGCCCTGCCAGACTATCTTCAGTATGATGGCGAAGGCGGCGATGCGGAGAAGCAAACCCCAGCGCATTGAGCGGACGATGTCCAGCCTCCGCACCAGCGGGATGAACAGGACGCACGAGCCGTACTCGACGATGAAATAGAGCGCTATCTGGAGGTAGCTGAAGTGCTCCCGGAAGGCATAGAGGAATATGAAGTTCCAGCCGAACTGCTCGGCGAAGGTGTTGGCCGACTGGAATATCAGCAGGCTCCGTAGCCGGCGCGCTGCGTCCGGCGGCCTCTTTGGGTTCTCCACGGCCCCGGGGAACGCCGACCGGCGGTATATCGTTTTCCGGCGCAAACGCTAAGGCCTCGCACGCGAATGCCGCGTCGTGAAGACCGTCCGGACCGTCCTCAACGAGCTGAAATGGCGCTCCGACCGAGACTTTTCGAAGGTCCTGGTCGAGTACATCCACCGGGGCGCGCCGGGGGACCTGGCAAGCGTCACCGGCGCCGAGATACTGGAGCTTGCCCCCTGGATGATGGTCGTGGGGCGCTCTGCCGGCTGCCTGTCCGGCAGGGCCGCCTTCCCCGAACCGGGAAAGGCCGCCATCCCGTACCACCGCATCGTGCGGGTCCTCTACGACTGCCAGGTCGTCTTCGACCGCTCCTCCAGGACGCCGCAGAAAGCTTGATAGCGCGAGAGCGCGATTGCCCGGCGATGCGCACCACGGTCATCGGCAGCTACCCGTTGGATTACGAGGAGCTGGGCCCCAAGGCGGTCGAGCGCGCGGTGGAGGAGCAGATCGCGGCCGGCGTGGAGCTCGTTTCGGACGGGCAGACCCGGGCGGACATGGTCTCCGCCTATGCCGGCGTGCTCGAAGGGGTCGAGCTCCGGTCGGAGCCTGGCTCCAACAACAAAAAGCTGCACATCGTCGGCAGGGTGGCCCTGAAGGACCCGTCGATGTTCGTCGAGGACTTTCTCCTTGCCACGAGGACAGCCGCAGGCCGGGCCGCGGTCAAGGCCATCGTCACCGGGCCGGTGACGCTGGCGTTCTCGTCGATCCTCGATACCAAGGCGTACTCCGGTTACCGGGACCGGTCCCTTTTTATGGACATTTCCGACGCCCTGCTCGGCATAGCAAAGGAGCTCGAAGGAGCCGGAGCCAGCCACTTCCAGATAGACGAACCGTTCTTCTCGGTGGGGGCGCCCATGGACCTGGCGCAGGAGGGTGTCGAGAACATCGCCACGCAGCTCGACGGCGAGGTCGCCCTGCACGTCTGCGGCGACGTTTCCAGGGTCTTTGACACCCTCCTCGGTTTCAAGGGCGTGCACGTCCTGTCGCACGGCTTCGCCGGCACCCCCGCCAACCTGGCGCAGGTATCCCGGGAGAAGCTCGATAAGGCCGGAAAGCTCCTGGGCTTCGGGTGCGTGGACAGCGCTTCCGAGGCCGTGGAGGACGAGGAGGCCGTCATTTCCCTGCTGAGGCTGGGAATGGAGCTTGCCGGTCGGAAGAACCTGGTCCTCCACCCGGACTGCGGGCTCCGGGCCCTGCCCCATGACGTCGCCCGGCGCAAGCTCGAGATCATGTGCCGGGCCTCGAAATCCATATGAAAAATTATATTACCCGAATAGTATATACTAAAGTACTTTCCGGGCCGGGGTAAGCAGTCATGTCGGACGAGGCCGCCGCGATGGACGTTCACGATGTAATAGGCTTAGGCCTTCCTCCGCTGCCCCTTCTTGTCAAGGACGTAACCATCGAGACCACCATTTCCTCGGACGGCTCCACCATCACCTACACCGTGAGAATCGAGAACAACTCCGGCGAGCCCCTGGGCAAGCTGCGGGTGACGCCCTCGGTCCCGCCCAGCATGTTCTCGCTGGACGAGGAGTTCAAGACCCTCCCGCCGATAGACATCGGGAAGTCCGCCAGCACGACATTCATCCTCAAGCCCCTCGATGACGCCTGGCACCTCGGCGTGGAAGGCAGGGCGCTGGCCGGGAAGGATGTCACGGTCAGGACCATCCTGCGCTGCCAGAACGGGCAGGCGTCCTTCTTCCTCGAGGTCCAGAACAACCGCAACTTCTCGGTCCGCAAGCTCAAGGTGAAGCCCGTCCTGCCCAACGAGTACGTGGCCACCAAGGATTCCGAGGAGATCGAGGCCCTCGGCCCGAACGAGAAGAAGACGATACAGTTCCCGGTCATCACCAAGGATGAATGGGACCTCATCCAGCTCCACGAGCAGGGCATGGCGCGGCCGTTCTTCTTTTCGCCCGAGCGGCCCCGGCGCAAGCGCCGCGGCTACCCGAGGTCGCACACGGCCGAGGAGATGAGCGAACTACGGAAGACGCTGATGCTGGCCGAATCCGACGAGGAGATGCTGGAGCACATCGGCAAGGACCCCGTCGAGGAAGAGGCCATCGAGGACAACCTCGTCATCGACATCGAGGAGTTCGTCGAAGAAGATCCGCTCGAGGAAGAACTGGAACCTTACATGGAGCCGGTCGAAGAGGAGGGACCGGTCGAGGAAGGCTTCATGCTCACGGGCGTCACGGTCGAGCCCATCTCCGAAGAGGACGCCTTCGAGGAGGAACCGGACCTGAGCTACGAGCTCCCCATGGAGGAGGTCTCCGAGTTCCCGCCGTGGGAGGACGACATCGACCACGAGGCCATCCGCACGGTCAAGCCGCTGGGCCCGGCGGGCGCCAAGGCCGAGGATATCGAGACGGAGCCGCTCGAGATGGACCTGTGAGCGCCCGCTCCGAATGTATTTAATCTTTGAACCACCCTTTCCGGCCCCGGAGGGACACAGTTGGACTTCGCCGGCCGGGACGTGGTCTCCATCCGGGACCTTTCCAGGGAAGAGATTCTGTTCATACTGGACCACGCCGAAAAGGCAATGCCGGTGGCCCGGGGCGAGCGCCGGAGCCAGGCGCTCGAGGGGCGGCTCCTGGCGACGCTCTTCTTCGAGCCCAGCACGCGGACGCGCCTGTCTTTCGAGACGGCGATGCACCGGCTCGGCGGCTCCGTCATAGGCTTTGCAGACCCCTCCGGCACGTCCGTGGTGAAGGGCGAGACGCTGGCCGACACCATACGCATGGCCGAATCGTATGCGGACGCCATCGTCCTGCGCCACCCGCACGAGGGCGCGGCCAAGCTCGCCGCCGATTTCTCGTCCAAGCCCGTGATAAACGCCGGCGACGGCGCCGGCCAGCACCCGACGCAGACGCTTTTGGACCTTTTCACGATAAAGATGGAAAAGGGCGAGATAGCCGACAACAACATAGTGCTGGTGGGCGACCTCAAGTACGGCCGGACGGTCCACTCGCTCTCCTACGCGCTATCATTGTTCGGGGCCAACATAACGCTCGTGGCCCCGCCGTCGCTCCAGATGCCGCACGAGATCGTGTCGCATCTGAAGGAGATGGGCGGCCGGTTCAACCAGGCCGAGAGCCTCGAGAGCGTGATACCCGGCGCCGATGTCCTATATGTCACAAGGATACAGAAGGAGCGGTTCCCCGATCCCGAGGAGTTCCGCAAGGTCGAGAACGCTTTCAGGATAGACAACGCCCTGCTGGCGAACGCCAAGCGCAGCCTCATCGTGATGCACCCGCTGCCCCGGGTGAACGAGATAGCGCCCGAGGTGGACGCCGGGCCGCACTGCCGCTACTTCAAGCAGGCGTTCTACGGCGTGCCCGTCCGGATGGCGCTCTTGTCGCTCATCCTCGGAAAGGGGGAGATATAGATGCGCGACGTCAAGGTCACGCCCATCAAGAACGGGACGGTAATAGACCACATCACGCCGGGCATGGCGCTCCACGTCCTCAAGATAATCGGCATCCCGGACACGGGCGTTCAGTCGACGGTCTCCATCCTCATGCGCGTTCCCAGCCGCAAGGTCAAGTGGAAGGACATAGTCAAGGTCGAGGACCGCGAGCTGGACAGCTCGCAGGTGGACAAGATAGCGCTGATAGCGCCGAACGCCACCATCAACATCATCCGGAACTACAACGTCGTCGAAAAGCACCACGTCGAGGCCCCCAAGGAAGTTATCGGCCTCGTCAGATGCGAGAACCCCAACTGCATCACGAACAAGCCGCGGGAGCCGGTCAAGAGCAAGTTCATGGTCGTCTCGCACGAGCCGCTCCAGCTCAAGTGCAACTACTGCGAGAGGATAACGACGGATATAGCGAAGCACCTCTTCTGAATGGCCTGCGACCGCTTAACGTCGGGATTTCCCGCCCGCTACCGACCAGATATCTTTATTATCTGACAAAATGCTAATCCCGGACCGGAGGCTTTCGCGAATGAAGAGGATATTAGCAATTAGCATAGCGATTATTATGCTGGTGCCCGCCTGGTCGCTCGGCGCCGGAGACCCCTCATTCGAAGGCGGCGCCGATGAGGCCACGGCCGTTCTGATGGCGCCCGGATACCAGGCGACCGTCAAATTCGCGTTCCCGGCAGACTACTACGCCGCGAACGCCACCCTGATGGTCACGGGACTTGCGGCAGAGGGGAACGGCTCGGCTTACCCGGAGAGAGTACAAATCGACTTGGACAACACCCCCATCTGGGGTTTCCGGGGCTCCGGCTTCGGGCCGATGGGCAGGCAAGACCGGTTCTCCACCGGCTTGGAGATAGTGAACTCGACAATCGGCGAGGGTGGCGGTTTCGACACACACCGCATCAGGCTGCCACACGATGCAGTCATCAAAAATGCGACCATGGATGTTCGCACCGTTTTCCAAGCCCAAACCAGTTTGAAGCAGGTAGTCTACTTCACAGGTTATTCCAGTGATGAATGGTTCGGCGGGTGGTCCGTCAATAACGGGGTATCCGGTGCTGGGGATGTCGACCGGGATGGCTATGATGATGTGATAGTGGGAGCGCCCATGAACGATTCCGCTGGCACCGATGCCGGCAGCGCCTACATCTTCTTCGGCGGCAAGGACATGGACAGCGACCCGGATGTGACATTCACAGGGGCGGCCGCAGGAGATAATTTCGGGACATCGGTCGCAGGGGCCGGCGATGTGAACGGGGACGGCTATGATGATGTACTAATCGGGGCGAACATGATCGATTCCGTCCGGGGTTATGTGTATCTCTATTTCGGCGGCCAGAACATGGATGCCAATGCCGATCTGGTCTTCGTTGGCCCTGTTCAGGGAGGCAATTTCGGCCTTTCCATGTCAAGTGCTGGGGATGTCAACAATGACAGCTATGACGATGTGATAATCGCATCGTACTGGTGCGGGCCGGGAGGTCGGGCAGATATTTTCCTTGGCGGCCAGAACATGGACAACACCTCCGACATCAAATTCCTCGGGGCCTCCGGTTCCGGCTTCGGGTCCGGTGTTTCAGGGGCCGGCGATGTGAACGGGGACGGCTATGACGATGTCATCGTGGGAGCATTCGATGCTGGTGCCAACGGGGACGGCGAGGCATACATTTACCTCGGCGGCCAGAACATGGATAATACAACGGACGTGACCTTCGTCGGGGTCGCGCCCGATTACGAGTTCGGCCTCACCGTGACCGGCGGCGGGGATGTCAACGGGGACGGTTTCGATGATGTTCTCATCGGGGACAAGGACAACCGGGCCGGGGGCCAATCGACGGGGCGGGCTTATTTATACTATGGTGGACAGAACATGAACAGCAAGGAAGACCTCGTCTTTTGGGCAGAAAAAGTGGGCGACAATTTCGGGATAGGCGCCACGAACTCGGCCGATGTGAACAATGATGGTTACGATGACGTGATGATAGGCGCATGGTGGAATGACGATCCCGGAACGGACGGGGGAAAAGCCTACCTGTACCTTGGAGCGTCGGTCATGGACAATAAGACGGATGCGACGATTGCAGGCGAGGCGGCGTACGACGCTTTTGGCATGACGGTCTCGAATGCCGGCGATGTCAACAACGATACTTTCGATGAGTTGATTGTTTCAGCCCCCCAGAATGGCGCCGGCGGCGATTGGGCCGGCCGGGCCTATGTCTACAGCGCCAACGGCTCGATAAAACCCGGGATGCTGGACCCCAAGCTTGGAATCGGCACGAAGACCATCTGGAACGCCTCGGGCTACCTGAACGGCACGAGCAGTGTGCCGGATTTTTCCAAAGTCCTTAATGATTATCTTAGATCTGCGGATATTTCCGGGGCGGACAATTACTGTAACAGCTACATCGACATCCCCGTAAATATAACCGCCAAGACCGGGGGCGTGATCTCGTTGTTGAATTTGAGTATAATATACAATTACAACGCGACCGTTCCGGACTTTGCATCGCCCCTGAACAACTACCTGTGGAACCTCCAAAACCAGAAGAAAAGCAGTGGGAACCTCCTGGTGCCCATCAGGGTATCCTCCTCCAGCACTGGACGCGTGAAGCTCACCGGCCTCCAAATCTCCCAAGATCGGGCACCCGGCCTGGTGAAAGGCATTGGCACCGTCTTTCTGGACGAAGAATCGTGGAACGTCTCATTTATAGATCTCCATCAGCATTTTGAGGATGATGTGAATAATGATTCAAACCTCAATTTCTCGGTCGTGTCCTGGACCAACGAAAGTCACGTAAGGCTTTGGATTACCGTCAACCGGTATCTCTCGGTCGATGCTACGCCCAAGAATGAAGCGGACGAGAACTGGACGGGCACAGTCGAAGCCTTGGTAGCCTGCGAGGACCGCTGGGGTCAGAGAACCGAATCCGACAATTTCACGATAATCGTCCAAAACGTGAACGACCGGCCTTTCATAACCAGCTTGCCAGCGACCTCGGCCAAATCCGGGCAGCCATACTCGTACCAGGTAATGGCCGTGGACGGGGATGGCGATTCTCTGACATATAGCCTCCCGCAGGCACCGGCGAACATGGGGATAGACGATTCAACAGGTCTTGTCTCCTGGACCCCTTTAAAAGGCGGGACCTATTGCGTGACGGTGGCCGCAGGCGACGGGAAAGCATCGGACGAGCAATCATACAATGTTACCGTGGCGAGCGGGCCAAATCATCCTCCCGAGATAAAAGCAACCGTTGTTCCCGAAGCGGTAGCCGGAACCCCGTACACATACACGATCAAGGCCACGGATTCGGACGGCGACAGTCTCACGTTCGTCCTGAAAACGCAGATAGAGAAGATGACCCTGGATCCATCGACAGGGGTCCTGGCCTGGACACCGCCCAAGCCGGGGGACTACCCCGTTTCGGTCGAGATATCCGACGGCAAGGACAGCATCGTCTTCAATTTTACGATCCATGTGATTCAGGCCAACCGGGCTCCGAGGTTCCAGAGCACGCCCTCACGGGATGCCTATGTCGGCATCCCCTATTCCTACGAGGCAAAGGCCACCGACGAGGACAATGACACGCTGGCCTTCAACCTGGCATCAGGTCCTCCAGGCATGACTGTTGATGGCTCCAGCGGGAGGTTGAATTGGGTTCCGAACGCGACGGGGCTATTCCCGGTAAAGCTCAAGGTCTCGGACGGCCGCGGCGGCGAGGCGTTGCAGGAGTTCGTGATTGCCGTGAACAACCGGGTGAAGCTTTTCGTCGAGATCAAAACGCCCGCTGAGGCCCAGAAGGTCAAGGGCAAGCTGGCCATCACAGGGAAGGTCACCAATGGCACGCTTAATATCGTCGGCGTCCAGATTCGTCTTGATTCCGGCGATTGGATTGACGTCTCGGGCAATTCGACCTGGACCTACACATTAGACACCACCAAGCTCAAGAACGGAAAGCACACGCTCCAGGCCCGGGCCTACGACGGGATGGACTATTCCGACATCGTCAACCGGACGATAACTGTGGACAACCAGAAGGAGGCTGCCAAAGGGTTCATACCGGGATTTGTGGGCACGATAGGGCTGGCCGCAGCGGCCTTCGGGCTAGTGATGCGCCGGCGCAGGATGACCTCCCGGTGCCGATAGTGCTTCCGACCGCGAGAGACAATCATTAAATATTAGGATTACAATCCTAATCATCATGGTCCGGTTTATTGACAGGGAGGCGGAGACGGCCTTTCTCGAGGACAGATACCGTAGCGGCGGCTTCGAGCTCGTTGTGCTCTACGGCCGCCGCCGGGTCGGCAAGACGGAGATTCTGAAAAGGTTCGTGAAGGGCAGGCCGCACCTCTATTACCTGGCGGACAAGAGGGGAACGGCCCGGAACGCCCTGCGCCTCAGAAGGGAGATGGCCGAGGCCCTCGGGGAGCCGGAGATCGCCGCAACGGAGCTCGACGAACTTTTCAAATGGTATTCGGGGAAGGCCGGGCCGCGGCCTCTGATAGTGATAGACGAGTTCCCGTACCTTGTGGAGAAGGACGACTCGATACCCTCGGTGTTCCAGCTCATCGCCGACGGCGTACTGAAAGAGAGGAAGGCCATGCTGGTCCTCTGCGGGTCCTCCATCGGGATGATGGAGAGGGCCGCGCTGGGCACCAAAAGCCCCCTTTATGGCCGGAGGACCGGCCACTGGAAGGTGCTGCCGCTCCCGTTTCCGGAGGCCAGGCGCTTCTTTCCCGGGGCTCCGGCGGAGAGGTGCGTCGAGTTCTACAGCGTCCTGGGAGGGGTGCCCCATTACCTTGAGAAGTTCTCCGCCGAGCGGGGCACCCTCGACAACATCGACCGGGAGGTCCTGTCCCGGTCCGGCCGCCTCTACGAGGAGATAGACTTCCTCTTGATGGAGGAGCTCCGGGAGCCCGACGCGTACAAGGCCATCCTGGAGGCCATCGGCTCCGGCAGGGGCAAGGCCATCGAGATAGCCCAGCTGGCGCGCATACCTGCCCAGGACATCGACAAGTACCTGAAGGTGCTGATGCGGCTGGGAATCGTCGCGAGGGACCGGCCGGTAACCGAACGGCCCAAGAGCAAGCGCTCCCGCTATTCCATAACTGACCCGTTGTTCCGGCTCTGGTTCACCTTCTGCGAGCCGCACAAGTCCGAGCTGGAGCTGGGCGAGACGGCCTCCTGCAGGGAGCTGATCGAAAGGCAGCTCCCCACTTTCGTGGGAAGGGCGTTCGAGCCGCTCTGCAGGGAGTACATCACATCGCATTTTCCCGGGAGATGGCCCCAGATCGGCCGGTGGTGGGGCGCAAACAGGGAGAACGGGAAGCGGGTCGAGGTGGAGATCGACATCGTGGGGTTGAACGACCGGACCAATGAGGCCCTCTTCGGTGAGTGCAAGTGGAGCGACGGTGTCGACGGGAACGCCCTTCTTGCCGATTTGAGGGAGAACGCGGCCTGCGTCGAATGGCGCAATGGCGCCCGGACCGAAACATTTGCTCTATTCGCAAGGTCTTTCAAACGCAGGCCACCCCGCTCCGAGGCCATCCTGTTCGACCTGGAGGCCATCGCGGGAGGGAAATGACCGCACTGCCGCTATTTCAAGCAGGCGTTCTACGGCGTGCCGGTCCGAATGGCCCTGCTCTCTCTCATCCTCGGCAAGGGGGAACTATAGATGCGCGACGTCAAGGTCACGCCCATCAAGAACGGCACGGTCATCGACCACATCACGCCGGGCATGGCGCTCCACGTCCTCAAGATCATCGGGATACCGGACACGGGCGTGCAGTCGACCGTCTCGGTCCTCATGCGCGTTCCCAGCCGCAAGGTCAAGTGGAAGGACATCGTCAAGGTCGAGGACCGGGAGCTCGACAAGTCGCAGGTGGACAAGATAGCCCTGATAGCGCCGAACGCCACCATCAACATCATCAGGAATTACAACGTCGTCGAGAAGCACCACGTCGAGGCCCCGAAAGAGGTCGTGGGCCTGGTCAGGTGCGAGAACCCCAACTGCATCACGAACAAGCCGAGGGAGCCGGTAAAGAGCAAGTTTACCGTAACCTCGTACGAGCCGCTGCAGCTCAAGTGCAACTACTGCGAGCGGATAACGACCGATATCGTCAAGCACCTGTTCTGAACGGCCTGAGGGCCGCGCAACGCCGGGATTCCCCGCCCGATAATGGCTAGATATCTTTATTATCTTACAAATTGCTAATCCCGCACTGGAGGCTTTCGCAAATGAAGAGGATAGTTGCTATCATTGTGATGATTCTGATGTCGGTGCCCGCTTCGGCATTGGCGGGGACCGTAAATGTTTTCCAGAGCGGCAAGACGGAGGAGGTTGCATGGCTCAACGGCCCGATGTTCACGGAGTACATCAACCTGTCTCTTCCGGCGGAGTGCCTCGTCAAAAAAGCGATGATGGACGTTTCGAGTGTATATGAGGCGAACTGCTCGACCTATCCGGAAAATGTTCAGATATCCCTGAAAGGCACCCCCTTGTGGGAATTCAACGGGGTGGATTACGGCGCCTTCGGGAGACAGAGCAGGATGCAGGGAAATCAAGAAATCACCTTCAAATTCAATAGAACCAATGCATTCGGCAGCACGACCGTACGCCTCCCAAAAGCGGCCTCAATTCGCAATGCCACCATCCAGATGTCATGCAGTGGCCCGCCCGGATTCGCCGAAACCACAAATTTCACGAACGCCAAAGCCAACTACATGCTCGGCGAAGACGTTTCGGATGCCGGTGATGTCAACGGGGACGGTTATGAGGATATCCTTGTCTCCTGCAGCCCGCAGTCAACCGGATTGAACCTGCTTGGATATGTCTATCTGTATTTCGGCGGCCAGAACGTCAACATCTCGGCGGATATAATCCTCGTATCGAATGTAATGGATGATTATTTCGGATATTCAATATCGGATGCCGGGGATATCAATGGCGACGGATTTGCCGATGTCATTGTCGGCGCACCGATGGATTCAGCAGGAGGGGGAGCATTCTATGGCAAGTCGTATATTTACTTTGGTGGGCCGAAAATGAATGTGCCGAATGTGACCCTTACGGGGGTCAGGGGTGATTTCTTTGGCGGGTCGGTCTCAACCGCAGGGGATGTCAATGGCGATGGTTATGACGATGTCATCGTCGGGGCTGATGGCGGCGGCGGCGCCAGTGGCCAGAAGGCGTACATCTACTTCGGTGGACCAAACATGGACAATTCGTACGATGTCCTGTTGAACGGAAGTCACAATAATTTCGGTTTTTCGGTGTCAGGCGATGGTGATCTGAATGGCGATGGCCATGATGATGTGATAGTGGGCGCACCAACCGACTCAACGGCTGGGCAAATGGCCGGTGCCGTATTCGTTTACTACGGTGGCAACAAAATGAACACCACCCCTGATATCAAACTGTACGGCGAAGCTGCCAACGATTGGTTTGGCTCCTCTGTTTCTATCGCGGGCGATGTGAACGGCGACGGGGTTGACGAGATCGTGGTTGGGGCACCATACTCGTCGCAGGGTGGAAACAATGCCGGAAGGGCCTATATCTTCTATGGCGGAAAGGTGAATAGCTCCGCCGATGTCATATTCACCGGTGAGAGCGCTCAGGATCAACTTGGGTACTCCGTCTCGAACGCGGGCGATGTGGATAACGACGGATATGATGATGTGATAATAGGCGCGCCCTATTATAATTCAGGTGATGGCAGGGCATATGTTCATCTGGGTAAAGAATCAATGGATAATGATGCCGATGCAGTTTTCACCGGGTCCCTGGGGTCCCTGGAATTGCTTGGCATATCCGTATCAAGGGCCGGAGATATCAACGATGACAGATGCGATGAACTGATTATTGGAGCGGTCGGCTCCAATAACATGCTAGGCATGGCTCTGATCACTATCCGGCAATCCGATATCGGGATTCTGTCTCCGTGCCTGACCATCGGTCAATCAGCAATTAAAAACGAAACCGGCTATTTCAATCGCAAGAATACCACGCTGGATATCGTGAAACCATTGACGGATTACCTCAGGACTGCCCCTCAATCTGGCACAGACGCCTGCGGCAATTCATACATCGACGTCCCGATTGACCTGACAGCAAAAAGCGACGGAAATATTACGCTCTCCAACCTCAACATATCATACGTCTACAAAACAACGGTGCTGGATTTCACCGGTGTAATGAACGATTACATTTCCGGCCATAAAGGAGAAAAGGACGCCTATGGCAACATCACGATACCGCTCAAGATCAGGTCCGGTAGCCCTGGCAAGATAAGGCTCTCAAACCTGGACATAGCCTTGGATGGCCCGCCGAGGCTCCTCCAAAACATATTGGACGCACGGCTCATGGAGGATTCTGCCGATCCGAAGCTCATCGACATCCTAAGCTATTTCACCGATGATTTCGACAACCGGGCACAGCTCAACCTGAGCATCGTTTCCGCCACCAATCAGAGCTTCATGAGGATCGGCATCGCCGGCAACCAGTACCTGTCGGCCGACGCGACGGCCGGGCCGGGCAACTGGACTGGAGTATCGAGTGTCATCGCTCGATGCACGGATACCCAAGGGCATTTCACCGATTCGAACGAGTTCAAAGTCATTGTCTATAATAAGAATGATCTGCCAATTATCATAAGTACCCCGCCGACCAGCGGTTGTGTTGGCATTGAATACCTATACCAGGTCGTCGCGGTCGATGGAGACAATGATTCGATAACCTATAGCCTGCTCAAGAATCCGGTAAACATGACGATCAATTCGACCTCCGGGTTGGTAAAATGGTCGCCACCGGCAGGGGGACCGGTCGAGGTGATAATCCAGGTCTCAGATGGACAAGAGAGCACAACACAGAGATATATCATCGTCGTGCCGTACCGGCCGCCTAGACTCACCAACACGACGATACCCCAAGCCCAGACCGGCGTGCCATTTGTCTATCAGATTCCTGCTGTCTCGGACGACGGGTTGGATCTCAGTTTCAGGTTGCTTGATTCCATCCAAGGGATGACCATAGACCAGACCACAGGAAGGATCACCTGGACGCCGGCCCATGCCGGGGATTTCCCTGTTTCGGTCGAGATATCCACCGGGAAGGCCTCCATGATCTATAATTTCACAATCACGGTCGTCAGGACCAATCATGTGCCCAAGTTCACTAGCATCCCCATCAGAGATGCGTTCGTTGGATTCCCATATTCATATCAGGCAAAGGCCACGGATGAGGATCAGGACGCATTAACCTATTCCCTGGTCGATGGAACTCCATCAATGAGCATTGATTCATCGTCAGGAACCGTGAGCTGGACCCCCAATGCCACAGGCAATTTCAAAGTGAAGGTCAAGGTCTCGGACGGCAAGGGCGGCGAGACCGTTCAGGAGTTCATGATCACTGTCAATTTCAGACCCCGGCCAAAAGTGGAGTTCTCCGCCCCTTCGGAAGGCCAGAAATTAAGTGGCAAGTTCGTCGTCTCAGGTAAATCGTTCAATGGCACACAGGATATCGAGAAAGTCCAGTGCCGCGTCGATTCCGGCGACTGGGAGGACGCAACCGGGAACACGACCTGGACATACAATTTGGACACGACCAAGCTCAAGAACGGCAAGCACACGCTCCAGGCCCGGGCTTACGACGGGACGGACTATTCCGATATCGTCAACAGGACGATATCGGTGGACAACCAGAAAGTGGCGGGGAAGGGTTTCATACCCGGATTCGGGGCGGCCCTGGCATCCCTGGCGGTCTTGCCAGTGGCGTTCATGATAAGGAGGAGAAAGGTCGGTTGACCTCACGGAGCGATTACGCTCCCCCTGAACTTCTTGCCCTCGATGGCCGCATCGAGGCTCTTCAGGTCGCGCCCGTCGAGCACGTAGGTCGTTATCTTCGACCTCGCGACGAGCTTGGCCCCCAGCGGGTCTATGACGCCCTTCGACCCGGCCTCGTGGGGCATGCTTCCGACAATATCGACGAGCCTCTGCGGCGTGAGCCGCTCGAGGAGCTTCGCGTTCGGGTCCGTCTTCGGGTCCGCGGTGTACACGCCGGCTACGTTCGTCGTGATGATTATCCGGTCGGCATGCGCCTTTTCGCCCATGAAGACCGTCACCGCGTCGGTCGTATGGCCCGGATGGGTCCCGCCCATCACCACGATAGGGAAGCGGTGCGAGGCGTTGGCGGCCTCGTCCAGGTCGTCGGCCACTTTCGGGTACGCCTTCTCGATCACGGCCGCCAGAAGGACGCTCGCGTTCATGCGCGTGGCCCTTATGCCCACTTCGTCGAGGAATGTCTCGTCGGCGCCGAGATTTCGGCAGATCTCGATGTACTTGCGAGCGGGGGTCCCGCCGCCCACCACGCAGATGAGCCGGTGCTTGGCCGCCTTCTTCAGAAGGAGCGAGGCCAGTTTCCGGATGAAAACGGGGTCGGCGTCGTGGGGCGACATTATCGAGCCGCCGATGGATATCGAGATCACTGCCATGCGTGCCGAATCGGCGCGGGGGATAATAATGAAATCGGCGAGCCGGCAAGCCGGTGAGCCCGGGAGCCGGGGGGAAAGCCGGGGAACCGGCAAACCGGAAACGGACACGGTGGCCCTCTACCGGCTCACCGGTTCCCCGGCTCACCCCCCGGCTTACCGGCTAACCGGCTTACCGGTTTACCCGTTCACCAAAATCATGGAAAGCTGTCACCTCGGCCGCGGCTCGAAGCTCCCGTCCTCGCGCTTGAAATTGGGCGCGATGACGCCCTTGACCTGGTTGCGCCCCCCGCCCCCGACCACAGGCCGGCCGTCGAGCACCCAGGCGTTGCTGGAGGCCAGGCCCCTCTGCGCCCGGGCCAATTCCTCGTCGATGAGCTTCACGTAGGACCTGCTCCCGGCCTGCACGGCCATCCTCCGGGCCTCGTCGAGCCTGGCCCGGACGGAGCGGTAGATGTCGCGGGCGTCGATGAAGTTGCCCGCGGCGAAGGCCTCCTCGGCTGCGACCAGGACGGTCTCGACCTCGTCGAGCATCCTTTCGAGGAACTCCAGCCGCCCGGCATCCAGACGGCCATCGGCCGCCCGGTGGCGCCGGTCCCGGCCCTCCTTGAACCTCCGCATGGAGTGCTCCGTTATGGCCGCGCACCGCGCCAGCTCGTTTTTGGCCGATGATTCGAGCCTGCCGCCGCCGCTTTCCGCGGCCCGGCGCCGCACTTCCGAAAGGATGACGCGCGCGCGGTCGCAGATGCGCAGCGCCGCCTCATCGTTTTTGGCCGCCACACGTTCCTCGGCGAGGCCTATCAGCCTGCGGCCGGCATCCAGGTCGTGGCGAACGCGCCCACGCATGGATTCGGACCGTTCTTTGGCCCTGTTCCACAGGTAAACGAGCGCCTCGAGGACGGCCACGACAACGAGGACGGTAGTCCCGATCTGGAAGAGGCTGTACCCCGCCATCGTCGATTTAAATGAGCCTGCCGCCTGATAAAACTTGCCTCGGGCCGCCCTTCAAATGACCCGGCGCCTCATTTCCCCGCACGGGCCTTGTGCACCGCCGCGATGACCTCGCGCACGATGCGGGCGCCGAGAGCGGCGGTATTCCCGTTGTCGTAGTTGGGCGCTATCTCGACGATGTCGAAGCCTATCAACCGGTGGGCCAGCATGCGCACGGCCTCGCGCAGGTCCCAGGTGGTGAGCCCGAACGGCTCCGGGGTGCCCGTACCGGGCGCGTAGGCCGGGTCGAGAGCGTCCATGTCCAGGCTAAGGTAGATGTTCTTCCTGCCAATCCACTTCAGCGCCCG